>Ga0116231_10004574_pt1 | contig 27878 bp, 25 predicted proteins | sample S1TSphgellanicum_2_FD_89695 | JGI IMG/M metagenome (GOLD analysis project Ga0116231, IMG submission 89695) | Host-associated microbial communities from peat moss isolated from Minnesota, USA - S1T2_Fd - Sphagnum magellanicum MG | ecosystem: Host-associated > Plants > Peat moss > Unclassified... | reverse complement strand
CAAAATATACAAAGGAAAAAATGTGATGATGCTTTATGTTTGAACAAGATTTTTTTAGCCCAGTGAGAGACCAAAATATACAAAGGAAAAAATGTGATGATGCTTTATGTTTGAACAAGATTTGTTTAGCCCAGTGAAAGATCAAAATATACAAAGGAAAAAATGTGATGATATTTTATGTTTGGTAATCAGCTCAAGGTCACTAATTATTAATGCTCTTGTGCTTGAGCTATTTTCAATAACTAGCAACCTCCTCTTGTTGGTTACCTAGTTCATAACCAATGAACATTGAGAATTTTTGTTTTGTTTTGGTGACATAAGATATTAGATTGATGCCCAACACTATTGAAACCAACAAAGGCACACACATCAAAAATCATGTACACAAATTAGACTCCACATACATCATTCCTAAGATTATGATTGAAACTAACAAAGTCACACACTTTTGTTAAGAGCATGTAATACAAATGAGACCCCAGAGACAAATTTCCTTGGGATCAAAATGACAAAATGTGAATTGAAGATTTCCTGACAAGCATGTTAAGGTGAATGTGATGATTATGCGAGGAGCTTCAGGGGATGAGGATTCAAAACCTGCACTTGTGAAATGAAAGAGAAGGAAAGATGAGGAGGAGGAGGAGGAGGAGGAGGAAGAAGAAGACGAATTGAGGAGAAGAATATCCAATCTCACAGCAAAATTCTTTGGACATCATAACACCAGATTTTCTTTGTCCACCGCTTTTACATAAACTTGGAGACGTTTGGCTGTATACATCGTGGAATTCACAGATCTGCTTTATCTATGTGCAGAAGTCAGCAAGAAATTGGATAATCGATTTTTTTGCTAAGTTGCAACATGAAAAGATCAGTCGCAGATAGAAGACGATCTCCAGGTATGTGACGAAGTATGCTATGTAGTTGCCATTATTATGTACATCAGGCATGTACAACCTTCTCCAACACTAGTAATTACCACAGACTTAGATTCCGCACTTCAGATTTGTTGCGCGTAGAGGTTGCGAAGTTCCTCAGAAATCGTAGATCTATTTTAACCATGTACACAAGCGATCGGTGAGCAATTCGACAATCAATATTCTTGCTACATTGTGCAGATCATGGAAGAAGATCGAGCAAGGTCCGTGACGAAGTATGCTACCTAGTTGCCATTCAGACGTCAAGCACAACATTCTCCAACAGTCTGTGACCTGCAGATGGAAGAAGATCTCAAGGTTCGTGACAAAGTACCCCATCTTGTTTCATTTCAGACGTCAAGCACAATATTCTCCAACAGTTCGTGATCTGCAGATGGAAGAAGATCTCCAGGTACGTGACAAAGTAAACTATCTTGTTCCCTTTCAGACGTCATGGATAAAATTCTCCAACCAATGAATAAGCACATTCTGGAATCCAAATCTGCACTTTCGATTTGTTACGGAGAGGTCGCGAAGTTCCAGATTTGAAGATTCTTTGGTAAGGGCCGCGCGAACGCGAACCCTCGCTTCCACAAATTACGACGTGCATGCCTCCAGCAGGAAGATGCTAGGTTCATCTTCTTCTTTGTGCAATGAAGTACAATCCCCTAGGCCATCGGCCATCTTGATCGCCGATCGACCCCGCCCAGGTAAGTGAGTTCTACATCGCCGTCGCAGCAGTAAATACACAGTTTCCTCGAATGCTTGCAGGCCAAAAGGTATGGGACATAACTTCGGTGTTCCATAAGCAAGCGCTTGTTTGTTTGCGACGGTGAAGGTCTCGTTCGTTTGTGGCAGAAGAAAGGCTCTTCTGTACAAAACTTCTCGTGTTGTGTACAAGACAGATAAGACAAGAGAAGTTTTTTTTTTAACAGAGGACCAAAAGCTATAACAAAGCAAGACTGTGTCACACTCCATTTCCATGCCTCAATTGTTTACCACAAGCCTGAACCTGGGCCAGAGTGATGTGAAGTTAGCTCAGCTTTTGTGTCCAAGAAGTGCATTGTCTAAGAGATCTTCAATATAGTGATGCTAGGAATCTCCTCTGTGATCTGTAACCACTCTCATGTTCTTTGACAATTTGGATCTGTTTTAGAGTGACCAATTTGGCAGAGAATTGGGCATGCAACAGGCAAAAGCTAGTAGCAGCAGGAGTTGTAAGGCCAAGAGTGAACAGGCAGCAGAGGAGATCTATGGACAGAAGTGTTGTTGTGGAGGACAAGGAGGATGTTCAGCTGCTTGTCAATTCTAAACCATGTGATGGTATTTGTTGTGAGATCTGGAGGGTGGGAAGAATTTAGTGCTGGTAGGTGTGATTCTTTGTCTGAATCTGAAGGCTCAGACTTTCTGCTGTGCAATCTTTGGCAGAAGATAGTGTAGGCTCCTGGTCTGATTCCTCCCCTTCTCTTCTGTTCCCTTCAGGAATTGTGTTGCTTCAATTGTTTTGAGCAAACAGATAGATGCATTCTTGAAAATATCCAGAAATACCGCACTTGCATTGTTTTGAGCAAACAGATAGATCCATTGTTGAAAACATCCAGAAATAATGCACTTGCTGAAGATTGATTGTCTGGTAGTCACTGAATCACAAGGGCAGATGACGTCTTCATTTTGGTCTTCAAAGATGCATACTTGTGTGCAACTGGTTGAGTAGAAGGTAGAAATTTGCTGTGGATCCAGGCATAGCACTTGCAGCAGAATCATGAAACCCTTTCAGAAATTTTCTGTGGATCAAAGCACAGCATTTGATGCAGAGTCATGAAACCTTTTCTGTTGGTTTCTTGTTGGAAAAGTAATAACCTTCTATCACCTCCCTCCAGGATGCAAAAATGAGTGTTTTAGAGTCTTCTTTTGTGGGAGGTTTTTGTGTGTAGGGTTTAGGCATCAATGATTCCTCCCTATGTCCTTCCAAACAAGAAATTTTGGAAGCTCAGAAATTCCTGTTTTCTTTCAGATGGTGATTACAAGGATGCCAGAAACTAGCTTCTTGTATAAACAGCTTGTTCATGGATTGAATCTATTCTGACTATAAAATTGTACATGTGACAGAAATCCCAATCCTAACTGTGAGAAAATCAAAACAGGCATTCTCACCTCAGTCCACGAGTACTTGCTCTCATGATGGACAATACCATGGTCATCAAAGACCTCACAGCAAGGGGAGTACAGCAACACTAGTTGGTTACAAAAACCTACAAAGAGCAACTACTTCCAGAAACAGGTAACCCATTAGGTACACCAGAGACTTTCTTCTTGCTGCAACCAAAGGTGCATAGAAATCTCAGAGAGGTAAACACCCAAAGAGTCACATCTGATTGGAATGATCAATCTTCTTCTGCTGTACTTCCACTCTGCAGTTTCATCTCTACCAAATAATAAATAGACTCTTTCAGATTATTTACAACAAATTGTACAGCTTCCCAGTCTGAGTCACTGCTACTGAACAAAGTATATTTTCCTGCCTTTCAAGAAGGAAGGCCAGAGAAAGAATGAAGAAAGGGTGATGAGGATACTTTCCAGGAAATTTTTCTGCTTGGACTCTTACAGGAGCCTTAATGAAAGTTACATGAAAAGGAACAGCTTGGACTTTCATGACAGTACCCTTGCCCATAGTCTATTTTGTAACTTCTCCAGGTTGACAATACCTTCTTGATGCACCAGAATCCTCTGGTACATCACTGAAGGTAGGCTGGTAATCATTAAGTGTTGTTACAATTCCAGGGGAAAGTCACCCCAGCTATCACATCCTCCTTGGGAGAAGCAATAGCTGATCAATGTAAGAAAGAGGTTTCTTAGCAGGGTGCCCGTTTTAAGTTGATGGCTGCAAGCTCTGCTTCCACAAAGTCACCTGCATGAATTGGGGTGTACTGGTGTGCACCTGCTGCTGCAGCAAAGTGGCCAAGTGGCTGAAGTACTGCATCTGATGCAATGTGCGCAAAGGTCTGGTCCACCAACCCAATAAGATTATTCTCTCATGAAATTTTCTCAGTTCAGGGGTACAACCATATATAGAAGCAGGATGGCAGCACAGTGAACAAAAGGCAAAAATGTCTTTCTAGAATATGTATAGATCAACAGATGCAAGCACAGATTTTATTCCTGGATTCCAGTTCCCTCAAAAAGTGCAAGCAGAGAAAATACACATTGATTTTATTACCGTGGAAGAAACTCTCCACAAGCTGCGATCAGAATTTCTGGCAGCTTTGATAGCTTCTTGTGTGTTCTCACTAACCACGACCTCGTGCATTCCCGCAGCACACTCTCCACCTGTTAGCCATTCAAGCTGTTGATAGCCATCCCACAACCCAAAACATCCTGTTATGAACACTAAGTTAATGTATCACAGTTTGGAAGTACAATCTGCCCAGCTGAGAGTGGTACCTGTTCTGTTTTTTCTAACCTAAAAGCAGTGCCACTGAGTTTTTAGAGAAACTTGACTTTCAGCTGACCTGTTTGCCTGCTTGTAGAAGGAGACAGCCTTCTGGAACTTTCACTGGAACTTTGTGACCATCTTTGAGCCAGATGAAGAGTCCTGGGAAGCGGCTTCGTCCATGTATTGTAAGGAAATTGAGGTCGTAGTGGTAGCCCGCAAAAACATAGCCCAGTTCATTATACTTGGAAAGATTGCTGCCAGTTGGTGCTAGCAAGTGTGGTCCCTGGGAAGCCAGTTATCACAGAGAAAAAATGCTCAAATCTCTCAAATGTACTTCAATGACTAATCTGTGAAAGAAATCCAATGCTCTAGAGTCAAGGAATTTGGCACGGAATCTGACAAACATTGCACATTGCTATTTGTCTGCAGGAAAAAAAAGAAGCTTGCTGTTTTTACATTTGCCATCATTGAAGTGAAGGACGTCCGTGGAAGTCCAAAGCCAATTGCGGCCATCTCTGCAACAATCTGCACAAGTACGTATTTCAGAAACAATACCAGCAAAAACAGCAGATTTTGTGCAACTAATTACATGTGTGCATGGCAATAGCAATGTGAAAATTTCCGATTTCAGCCAAATGAAAATCAAGTGCTCATATGAGGATCTCATAGAGAAACACAACTCTACCTCAACAGCAGAGATCATTTTGTGGCCCCATCCATTCATGAGCTCCACCCATTCAGGAAATCCTTCAGGCACCACTGGTTCCGAATTCAATTCCTGATAACACAAACAAACAGTTTCTGGACAACGCTTCAACAATTTGGTTCCACAGAGAAGAAGCATTACTGCCACCACCCTGGAGACATAGGCACTTTTTTGTCATTTTGCTCAAAGCAAACTACACCCTCTTCTTCTTCTTCTTGTGGATCCTGGCATTCTCTTTGATCATCTAGACCAATCTCTTCTTATGGATCCTCAAATTCTCATCCATCATCTACAACAACTACTTCTTATGGATCCTGGAATTCTCTCTCCATCATCTACAACAACTTCTTCTTACAGATCCTGGAATCTCTTCCATCATCTGCACCAAACTTGTTTCTTCCAGGTTCTAGAGTTCTCTCTTTCCATCATCTACAACAGCACCTTCTTCTTCTTCCAGGAGTTCTCTTTTTCCATCATCTACACCAACTTCTTCTTATGGATCCTCGAATTCTCTCTCCATCATCTACAACACCAACTTGTTCTTACCAATCCTGAAGTTTCTCTTTCCATCATCTGCACTAACTTGCTTCTTTCTGGATCCTGCAGTTCTCTCTTCTATCGTCTACACACCGACTTCTTATCGATCCTTGAGTTCTCACTTTCCATCATCTTCACCAACTTGTTTCTTCTTGATCCTGGAGTTCTCTCTTCTATCATCTACAACACTGACTTCTTCTTCTTCTGGATTCTGGAGTCTTCTCTTAAGACAAAGGTCACGAAGGGGGTATGGTACAGAGAAACTCTGATTTCAGAAGGAAAAAAAAAGCCAAGTGCAAAGGGAGGGCGTGAAAGCAAGAAAATGGTTGGAAAACCTGGAAGTTGGTTTTGGAAGGACGAGGTCCAACACGCCACATGTATCGCCATTTGGGATCAGGACCAGTGGGCATTTGAGGCCTTGCATCTGCAGGCAACGTTTGCATCACTTGTTGCAGCTCCTTGTCTACTGCACATCTGGGCATCTCCACTCCTTCCGGTGTCACTCCCACCTGCCCTCACAAGAGCAGAAGGTAAACACGAAACTCACACTTCTGAAGTTCCGAACTCCTCCAAAACCCTCCTCCTCGAAACTTTGCAGCTTTAAAATTTTTTTTTTCTCCTTTTCCTGTCAAACTCCATCATCTCTAACAAAGCGAAAGAAAAAAAAAACACATCACCGCTAAGAAAGGAAAAGAAACTCTCAGAAGATTGCCTGGTAATGCAAATCCGGTCGTTCTTGTTTACGCTTGAGAGCATCAGATTGACCAAAGTAGCGCTCCATCATGTCCAGAAACTCATCATTATCCTTGGAAGAGCATCGAGGATCTTTCACCACCAGTGCTCCTGTTTCCCGCAAACATGTGGCCACATTCTCACAGCTCGATCTCAATTCCTCATCATTCAATTCCATCTCTGCTAAGCCATTGAATTCCTTGGACGACTCCTCTGACCCATCAGCAGCAGCAGCAGTTTGCGCAAGAGAATCCTCCCTCCATCTCAAGTAGGGTTGCAAATCTATGACGGAAAGTCCCATCATAGATATGTCTGAAAGAGCTTCTTCCAAAACAGAAAACAATTTTGCAATGTACCTAACCAAAAATCCTCCTCTGGCTGGCTCGCTAGCTCGCGGACAAATCTGTAATTGTATTCTCTCCCACGCGTGACTGGAGCTACTTGGATTTCGGAATTTGACGAGCGGCGAGCGATAAGATGAAGCGGGATGAGAAGAGATAGGCAAGAACCGGAAGCGGCAAGATGCAAAGCTAGAAGAACAGCTCGAGCAAGAGAGGACGAAATGCTGAGCAAGAAACAAGAAAAAAGAGAGATTGGGTCGATGAATGAAGCGTGCAGCAACAAACTGATCGCTGTTCATCAGTTGCTTGCGGACTGATCTATCACCATCCCCCTGGATCGATACGCGAAGTGTACCGTATCGGCAACGTATGCTCGCTGATTTAGGGTTCCAAGCTCGTGGGTCTGTCTGTGTGCGTCTCTCTCTAAGTGTGTGTGTGTGTGTATGTGTGTGTCTCTCTCTCAATCAACTCATATTTTTTCACATCAGTTGGTGCATTGAAAGGTGGACTGTTCAGCAGTGTTGCTTTTGTTCCTCCAGAAGGAAGATGCAGATTTGATGGGAGCTCGGCATTTCTTGCGGCCTGAGTACTCAGTTAGCTGGAAGGAAAACCCTCAAACCATCTGGACAACCATCTGGAGGGTCTGCAGTAACAGAATCAAATTGCTGTTGGAGATGTGAAAGTCCAATGGGGATAATGGCTTCAGTGTCAGCACATTGTCTCTTCGAAGAATCACCGAGATGATGATGCAATTTCGTACTCCAGTCTGGAGATTGAAGGGCGTAAGTTGAGATGGCAAATGAAGCAAAAAGAAAGAAATGCAAGAGCAGCAGACTGAAAGAAAGCTTGTCAGTGGAGCTCAAAACTATTTGGGTTGAAGAGGATTGAAAGTTCCAGATATGGAAAGAGTTGATTACACATGAAAAAGCATCTGTCTCATGATCTGGGCAGCAAACAAACAATATGTTTAGGCACCTTCATCATCAAGCAGATCATTAAGGCGGATTATTCACTCTCAGGGTTGATTCTCTGCTGGTGGTTTCAAGGCACTAATTGTGATGCAGAAGGGCTGTTCTGCAATTGATCCAGCCCATTTTTTCCCCTTCTCTGGTTGATGCTGTTGCTGATTCAGAGGTCTCTAAAAGACTTCCAACTTGTAGAACCTCTAGAGTAGTGCAACCAGCAAGCAAGTGGGTTTACATGAGCTTCTGGATTGCTTCAACAGAGCAAGGATTGAGCTATCTTACATGAGACAGACAGACAATCAAACTTTCAAAATCAGCTGCAATGTGACCGACCCACTCACATTCTAGAATTGCAAAAGAGTAGAATCTCAGCCCTGATCTTCTTCTTCTTCTTCTTCTTCTTCTTCTGCTTCTTCAACCTTGTTGTCATGATCATTCAGCCTTTCTCCATGTGCACAGCAGGTCCATACCCATTTTGTTGTTGCAGTAAGATCTCATGTATGTACAATGTCCAATTTGATATCTTCTTGCACATAAACCAGAAAAGGAGACATGATCTTATGGTGCAACAAGTATTACATATGTTGAGAAGGGCAGGAATCTGAAGAGCTTCAAAAAGTGGGAGAAAGTGCTGGGTCATGTAATTCTCCGCAGATCCTCAGTGTTTCAAATAGTACCAGAAATCTGTCTGTTTACTTACAGCAAGAATCAGTTTGTGCCAGAAAAGTTTTGGGTTTTCAATTTGTATGACTATTGTACTAGACTAGTGATGGTTATTGCAAATGGTTATGTAGGTATTAAACAAACTGTATCTTATTTATACCTTATTTGATTGCTACCTACTGCAGCCCCGAGAGTTCAAGTGGGAGTGGCAAAATCATACTAAAGTGGCATTACCCAACGCTTGAATCCTCCAATTTCCATGAAGGATCCCTGTTCTTTGCTTTTGATGTTTTTCCCCAGAATTGGATTTTGGTCATGTGGATTGCATTGACAAAGCTAGACAAAGAACTAGTCTCTCCCAACTGCATTTTGTGATTCAGTTTTTAGTACAAGAGATAAACCATTGAAAGATCAGACTTGTCAAAATTTGTACTCCTGGAACCTGCCTCAATTAAAACCAAAATTGCCAAGTACTACTGTAGAGGAATTTTTTTTGGGGAGTGTGAATGGTAGTCTTTTGATTGCAGATAGATAAATGTTTCAAGCTTTGGAGATGACAGGAATAGACCCAGAAGAAGGTTATGCATGACTTGTTTTCATTCTTAAGGTTTCTGGATGGGTAATGTGTAAACACTTGTGCTTTGTGTGTGTATTCCTGATGCATTTTTGTCTGCCTTAAACTCAACTGCAAAGAATTTCGATTGAAGCTCAGTTGCCTCATGAATTAGTGCACTTTGTGTTGTGGAGATGATTTTTCTGTCAAAGATATGTTCATAGCAATCAGCACCCAAGTAACATCTTGCTTCATTATCATCCCTTTACCATGAAAGCCTACGTTTTGATATAACTTTATCTCACAAATATCAAGAGTTCAATGTCATTCTTCTCTTTTCTAGTTTCTTTCTCAAATTAATTGTTCATTGTGGCTATTGGAAAATATTGTTTTTCCTTAAATCATGTGATAGAAACAAACACTACTATGGCATGATTTGAATTGTAATAACTAGACAGTGAATTTTTGCAACAACTGTACAGTGTATTTTTGCAAAAAACTGTACAGGGTTTTTGCAATTTATGTACAGTGGTTTTTCATACAAAGCTCCTACTGTTTATTGTCCCTTTCAGATTTGTAACAGTTTCATCTTCAAATTGTTGTTTTGGAGTTTTTCTCTGCAATCTGGCACACACAATTCCATCATGCAGTCAAGTAATCAAATATAACCACAGGTTTTGAACGATTCTGATGAACCCATTTGCAGGATAGGTTCAGAATTTTTCTGTCTGGTGACAAATTTGATCTGAAGTAGGTCCCAGAGGATTCATGACTTCTGAAGAAGTTTTTACTTACACTCTGCAGTTCCTTGGTGGTCTCTGTGTTTCAGTTGTTCATGGGTTTTTGATAGAAAGAATGGCACAGAAAGGACAGAAACTGAAACAAACACAAAGTTTTCGAGGTTGATAGATGCTAGAGAAATTCACTCTGAATGCAACTCAAGACACGAAAAATACTGGCAATGGAAACAAACAAGAAGATTTCCAGGTAAGGGGTGCAACAGAAATTCACTCTGACTGGAACTCAATTGACAAAAGAGACTAGCAATCGTAACAGACTAGATAATTTCCATGCAGTGGATGATGCACCAGAATTCACTATGAATGCAACTGAAGGCACAAAAAAGACGTGCAACTGATACAAACAAGAAGACTCCCAGGCAGCAGTGGATTGCAACAACAGATTCTGTCTGAATGCAACTGAAGGCACAGAAAAGACGAGCAATTGAAAGAAAACAAGAAGACTTCCAGGCAGCAGTGGATGCACCAGCAGATTTACTCTGAATGCAACTCAAGACACAAAAGACAAGCAATTGAAATGAACAAGAAAACCTCCAGGCAGCAGTGGATGTGACAACAGATTCACTCTGAATGCAACTCATGCCACTGAAAAGATGAGCAATAATTGAAACAAACAAGAACCTACTTCCAGACAGAAGTGGATGCAACAACAGATTCAAACTCTGAATGCAACTCACATGCACAACAAATACAGCAATCAAAACAAACAAGAGGATTTCCATGCAGCAGAAGGTATATGCAACAAGAGATGCATTCAAAGGCTTGTAAAGAGACAACAATCCAAAAAAGAAAACCCCAATGAAATTTCCAGGCAATGGATGATGTAACAGATTCATACTGAATGCAACTCATGAAGGCACAAAAAAGACAGCAATTGAAACAAACAGGAAGATTTCCAGACAGCAGTGGATGCAAAAAAGATTCAAGTTTTGAATGCAAACTGACAGACCATCTGGATCCTTCCTCCCCCTCTTCATCAACAATGCCACCTTCTCCATGAAAATGGGTGATTGATGGTCTCTAGAGTTTTGGTTGTACCTCCCCCATGTGTGTTTTCAGACTTGAGACCTGAAACAAGTTCAAGATTCTGCAATCTTGATAAGGATAACCTCCAGTCCAGGATTGGACAATCTTGATGAGGATGGAGTGGAAACAGTACAGCCAAGAAACAAAAGAAAGAAAGAAGAAAACACTTGACAACAAACAACCATTCATGAATGCTGCTTTCTGTTACCTGCTTGTTAGATTCATCACTGCAGTCTAGTATATAACAACAAATGCTTGAAGAAAAATGATAATGGCAAGCAGTACCAAGAGACTTTCCTCAAAGAGATCTTGCCATGTGTCTGTACATTGTACAAGAGCAAAGGATTGAGATCAAGTAGATGGTAAACCTGATCGTGATTGAAGAAAAACAGCTTCGTCCTTCAGCTCCGGAGTTTCTTGATAGGTACTATGACTCCATGCAAGAAACGATCTGTTGGGTGTCTTAAAATCTGTGTCCAAGAAAGGTAGAAAGAACGGGAGAGAGGGAGAAAGACATTTGAGAGACGTGTTTGTGGGGCGAGAAGATCTTACTTACAGGTTGAGCTTGCAACAGAATTTCGGAGGAATGGCGCTGGGCACACGGTATCCACTGAAAGTGACGATAATTGCAGCGGTAGGAGCGATGGTGGGGACGGTGGCAGCGATCATGGGCTTCTCTGCTGAGAGGAAGCGCGTCTCTGTAAGATCATATCAATCATGTTGTTGTCACCGATCTTGAAGTAAAACAAGAAAGAACTTAGACCCACTGAAAGAAACATGCAAGGATTTCTGGAAACACGCAAGCTCAATGATCTCCACACTAGAGCAACAGAACTGTGCAGATCGTGATGTGATGATTCCATGACGGTGCTGGTCGATGCAGGCGGATCAGCTTGTATGGATTGACGATGAGAACAAGTGCAAAATTCCCAACAATCCAGCCTTGTCCCTGTCTATCATGGCAGCTTTTCTTCTTCTTGCTGCTCAGATCTCTCTCACTGTTGCTGGAGGCTGCGTCTGTTGTAATCCTGGCATCAACAAGTACATCAGCCCTGCACCTCTCGCAATCAAAAGCCTCATCCTCTCCTGGTAAGTAAGCTCCCAGTCTCCTCCAAAGATTAGAGATCTATCTTCAGACAGGGTCTCGGACAAGAGCTCTGTCTGACACACTAGAACTGCAACAAAATTCTGACAAGTCTTACAGTACTCACCTTTGAACAGGAAACTATTGACAGTTTTGTTGTGTGTGCAATGGACATGAGTGAAGGGCAGCATGCGTGACTGCTGTCATGTTTTTCTTCTATGGAGCTGCGGTCAGCAGCAACCACCATGCAAAGCAAAATCCAAGGCCCATGCCTGTTGCAACATCCGTTTCTTGCGGTTACGCCGTGAACGCAGGCGTGTTTGCAGGCGGAGCGCTCATCACGCTCTTGGCCACTGCCTTCGCCGTCACTTACTATCTTGCTGCCTGCCGCATTTACATGAGCTTCAACCACCACTCCAAAGCAGCGGCGGCGGCTGCTCAGTCCAATATCGAGATCGGACAACCTGCAGCAGGTGCAGGACTTGTGCACATCCCTATCTGATCAAGCCTCAGAGATTTCCGTTTCTAGCTTTCGATTCTTGCCGCATCTCCAGCTCACAGAGGCCATTGCTCTCGATTTTACGACTGAGATCAAGCGGAAGGATTCTACCTGAACTTTCAGACGAGCGCGAAACAAGAAGAATAGTTCGAGAGCGCGCTACTCCTTTGTTTCGCAATTCTGGCATGAAAGATGATTTTGACATCAAGCTGCCACTATTGACACAAGTTTGATGACGGTTTAGTTCACCGCTCAGCGGCACAGATCCTCCTGCGCCAGAACTTGATCAATTCGAACGACAAAACAGTTTCGGAATCTTTCCTGTTACAGAATTCCTCTTGAGTCTCGTCTCTTAGAAATATTTTGAAGAATCAAGAATGTAAGATCGTTACTTACGGAAAATGTGGAAACTCTCGCTTCTTGTCGATTGATATGCAGTACCAGAGAGAGCTCGAGAGAGGGACAGAGAGAGAGAGACGCACTGACAGAGAGACAGAGAGACAGAGAATTGTGAATATGTCGCAATTGTATTTGCCCGTGCATGACACAAGATTTCTCAAGACCAACACTGCAGCAACCAACGTTTGTTGCTCTTCTTCTCTCCTTCTCCCTCCTCTCTCCGCGAAACGAGACAGGTTGCTCCTCGCATCGTGCATCCACTCGAATTTCTGCTGCACAATTATCTCGAACAACACGGACTTGCAGATGAAGCACGAATTAGGGAGCGGTCAGACAAAAACACAGATCTAGATCTTGCAATGCATGTTTCTTCGTATACACAATATTGTTTCCGATTTTTCTGTGCAGCTCCCCTGGATTTTCAGCTGAAAAATCCTCGCAAAATTTTAACTTGCCTGAGACTTGTACACGACGATCTTCTTCTTCTTCTTCTGTACTTGAAGGACTAGATCATGAGATTTACAGAGCGTTCTTTACAAGATTTCTTCACAGCAGGCTAAGCAGTTCGTGATGACAATCTTCACTAATAGCCGAATGGAAAATCTGCGGGGATCTCCTTTTCATCAGGCTTCACAGGCAAAGGATCAAGCGCTCTGGTGAAATCGAGAAACAGCAGAGCATCGTACCTACGAGAGAGCGACGTCGGGACGTAGTTCCCCCACTTCTCATACGCGGGGTTGTACACAACGCCGATGGCTCTCTGGTCGCGCATCTCCGCGAGAGGACCTCTCTTGTGCTTCTGCTCGAACACCAACGCTACTTTATCGGTTTCGTTCTTGATCGCCACGTCATGCATCTCCGCATCCCAGCTACCGACTCGAGCCGGAGGCACAACAAGCACCTCAGTGGAACCTCCCCAGGCATGAGAAGCGACCACAGTTCCTTCGTAAGTGCTAAATCCTACCAAGCCGACATTCTCTTCTCCATACTGCTCTCTCGCCAAACCTCCGATGTTCACTTCTCCTCGGATCTTCATGCTGGTCGCTCTGTAGTCTCCGATGTGCGTGTTATGCGCCCACACGATCCCCTTCGACTCCGGTCCGTAGTGCTCCAATAACAGATTCAAAGTCTCCATCATGTGCTTGTCACGCACGTTCCAGGATTTGTCGTCAGCTTGAATCATGGCACGGTAGTAACTCTCCGCATTCTTCACGATGCGCGCATTTTGCACGGCGTCGAAGAAGGCGCCGTGTTTCCCTGGAGGAATACTATCCAAGCGCTTCTGTAGAAGCTCCTGCAAGGTTTTGATCACGCCTTCTCTGCATCCTTCCGGATAGTAAAGAAGTGATCTCGCGTACTCCTGCTCATCGTCCATGTAAGGATCGAAACACTGGTAGCGTAATCGCGCCTTCCTCGCTAACTTGGGATCGATCTGCTCCAACTGCGTCAATGCCTCCTCGATTGATTCAAACAACGAGTAGACATCCAATCCGTAGAAGCCGACTCGCTTCTCCGCTTGATCTACTTTGGAATTCCAAGTGCGCATCCATTCTACCAACTGCTCCACCTCCAGATTCGCCCACATCCATGTCGGCCATCTCTTGAAGGAACGCAGAATCTCGCGCACTCGTCGTCGCAGCGCCGGACCTTTCAAGTTCACACCGCGACGATCACGATCTCCGGTCTCGTCCTCCTCCAAGTTGATGAAGCGATTCACACGCTGCGATGGCGGCCAATCTCCCTCCACAGCGATGAAATTGAATCCGTGTTTTTCCACCAACTCCTGTGAGATGAAATGACGCCAACGGTAATACTCATGCGTGCCATGCGACGCCTCCCCTAGCATCACTACCTTCGCTTGCTTCACCTTGTTCATCACGCCCGCCAAGTCCGCTATGGATTGAAAACTCTTGGCCGCTCCCGATATCTCCTTCACCAAACTGGTCGCCTCTCGACTCATCTTCACTCTCTTAGTAATATTATACGCTTCCGCGGCCGCTCCGTTCCACGGTCTGTCAAGTCACACGAATTCTTCCAGCAGCAAACCAAACCAAAAAATTCAAAGCTACAATGCGACGACGAGCAGATTCCTCAAATCGTTCACCAGACATCATCGCAATGCTTAGCTCTACTCTCTGCCGCGCGCGAGCGACAATTTCTCGCTCACAAGTTCTGAGAACTACTTATTGATCACCCACCTCTTGACGATTTTTACATCATAGTGTTCAGAAAATTCTGCGCTCTTCTTCTTCTTCTTCTTCTTCTAGATGGGAGATCATCGTCAGCGCTTATTATGTACAGAGATACCTGAAATTTTTCTTTGCAACAGATGGCGATGAGAATCGATGATGCGATCGTTCTCTCTCTCGCGACACAACAAACTTTCCGTAGATTTCCGCACTTCTGTTCTGCATGGGCAACGGCAACCAGGGGGAGGGAAAAGGGCCAGCCACGTGGACATCCACGTTGTCCTGATTCTGCTGTTGAAGCTACGACACGTAGGATGTTGTTACACGCTCACTGCCTAGAACTGTGCGGGTGTCAGTTCATGAGTGGGGCCCACTTGAGTGCTGGCAGTCCAGTCATCATCCCCATCAGCAGCAGGACGTTCTTGGGGATCCCTGCTTCCACAAACCCAGCAGGACGTTCCAGATCCCTGCAGTTGCCCATCGCGGTTTTCATCCCAATTGTCGTCCTGCTCGCTCCTTTCTCTCTCTCTCTCTCCAAGAAATGTGCTTCCACTTGCATGTGCAGGACGTTATCACAGGCAAGACATCGGGATGCTGTCTCATGCAGGACGTTGTCTCTGACCTTGTGAAAGAACATAGTTTGGGTGTCATCGTTGCACTGTTGTTTTCTTCTTGGCGTCATCGGTGCTTGCAGGTAAACTAAGTTCCTGCACTTTGCTCCTTGGTCTCGTCCTCTCCACACACACACACACACAAGAGACACACATTGCTGCAGCTTCGCATCCTATCTGCATGCTAGCTTCCTTGTGTTAGGCAAACTATGTAGTGCCTTCACAACTTGGGTGATAACAGAGGATGATGATAACAAGGAATGCGAATCAAAAGTCATTTTGCCATTTCATGATTGGGGATTACTTACCCAAAAACTTGAAGAGAATCGGAGAGGGAATATCACGGGATGAAGACTGCAAATGTACCACTAGGGTGCAGCTTCGGGACATGAGATGAACAAAGCTGCTGATGGCCATGGAGGCTTGCTACTACTACCCAAAAAGGCCAGCAGCTTACTTTCAAAACTGGAGGGTAGTGGGAACTCGGAAGGATGTATTGCAGCAGCTTTGGACTGACAGTTCGTTTGCCTCTGCTAATTTGGAGCCACCACTGCAGCAAATTTGAAGAATGTGCATTGGATTCGACAATTAGACATTCTTATTTTCACAAATTTCCACTCATGAAGAAAGAAGGGTTGTCCAATAGTAGCTTTGGACATGTCATGCAATGAGATAAAATGCACATGAGTACTTGTGTTTTACAAAACCTCACAGCTGGTGTGGGTTGGTCAAGAAGCGAACTCCTGAACATAGTATGTAAGAATCAATTTGTTGAACAACATCCTTTTTGTGCTTGCCTTTCGGAATCCTACATTAAGCATCCTACCTTTATATCTGGACTAGGCGCACATTGAATGTGTAGTTGAGCTGATTGACTACTACTACAAGAGCTAAAAATGTAGCTTCTTCCTCAAAGCTCCCTGACAGTGAAATTTACACCTAAATGTCACCTGCAAGTGATTGAGGTCAGGTACCTGATGTACTTACCAAAACTTCAGCACCCTAAACCCTAAACCCTTCATCTGAGCTACAGTCTTGTGAGAATGCATGTCAGTGAACAGAGCATCTCATACTGGTTTCATTTCATCACCTGTCTACTGAAGCTCAGTTGCAGCTTTCAGATTCAAACTCCATCGGCAGTTCTTAGATTCACTGTATGCATACTCCTATGTTCAGGGTACAAAGGGGCTGCTTAACCATGTAGCCTTAAGGCGGCTTATGTGCTTGCTTACACAGGAGCAAGCTAAGAGGACATGGAGTGCAATCCCATCTTTGAACTCCAGACTATCAAGTATCTAGACAAAATTTGAATTCAATGGAGCTTTAATTTTATTCAATGTATTTGAATTCAATTTAGGAATTTGAATCCAATTTAAGAATTTCAATGAATTTCAATTTGACAATTCAAGTTAGATGCATTGCTATTCAATATTTTCATTCGAATGAAACTTGATTTTCACAAAATCAATTCATTTTTTCCATCAATTGATCGTCGATGGTAATGTGTAGCAACATAGAACCAAAGTTGATAAATGTTTTCATAACCTACCATCCAAAGGTTTTCGAGCTTTTGATTTGTCCTCCACTTAGTGTTCACGGAGCATAACCTCACCTACCCTTCCTTTCCTTTGCATGCATAATTTGAACAAGATGTTGGATGTGAGTTTTCATCCATTGAGAAGATGTTTAAACATGATTTTTCATGCATCAATAGGAGGGTTACACCACCATTTTGGAACCTTGTTACCTTTTATAACTAGCTCAAGTCATAAGTTACCATAGATACTTTTAGCACTCGAAGATCCAACTATTTCCAATAATCAAAGACTTCTCACCAATTACCTAGTATTTATATCTTCCACACCACATAAATGTTGCATATATATATATATATATATATATTCCCTCTAAATGATGTAACTATTTGATAAGGGTGCTAAGTCACATCAATGTATTTTAGTTCACAAGAAAAAATAAAAATAATGACCTTGCAAACTCAAATGATTTAACTAAAATTTAATCACACAATCCATAACTTACAACTTTCTTTGTCATGTAATTGGGCCTCCCTTTGCTTATTGCCCAAGAACACAAGTTACAACCAAGTATGGTATCATGTTTGCACATTGCATCATAAGTTGAATTGTCATCTCGTTAACATGGTTTCAATATATTTGAAAATAAATATTATGTGCATAATTTTATGGATATTTCAAGGGCAACATTTTATACTCTTCTTTACACTTATTATCATACTTATGCTAATAATCTTCGCTTACAACCTAGTGTTGAGGAATAGAAGATTATATCAAGGATTTATTTTTCACACACTTCAAAGCAATTGATTTTGAACTTTTCTTTTCTCTTTTTGACCTAAACTAATACCCATTCCTAAGATCCATCCATGTACATTGGTATGACAAACATGAAACAAAATTTGATTGATTTGTATGACTAGAATGGTCATTCTTGCAAACTTGCAATATATTTCCATGAATGGTGGTTAGTCTTTTTTTTCTTAGGTAGTTGAATAGTAGCAAAGTTTTTAGTGCTTTTGAATTGGTTTTCATCGTCTTGCAAAGTTTGTCTACATCACTTTCAAGTAGTATTGATAGAAAAAGTGAATTTAGATTGTGATTTTGTGAAGTTGGTGCTAAAGTTGATGATGGCAAAATATTCTTTTTATTGAATGAATTGGAAGGTAAGGATATATTGGAAGTTATTACATCTCAAAACGAAAAGTACCCTCAAGTTGCAATGATGGTGTTGGCATAGTAATCTCCTTTGGTGGTGGAGATGCAAATGTTGTAGCACCTATTAAGGAGAAGAAAGAAGAGTTCAGTGATGTCAAACATTCATGCTAATATTCACATATGCCTAACATTCATTTTACAATTCTTTTACAACTTTTGGAACAAATTTGTGATTATGTGATTAGAATGTTGATCTATACATGTGTTTTAATGCCATAATTATTGTTGGATTTGTAGGATATGGGCTTCATTTTGTTTGATTATGGTGTGTGTTCAAGTTAGGTTATTATGAAATGGCAAAACTCAATGTGGATTGCTTTTCAACAAGTTATAGCAAAACCAAATAAAACATGACAAAACTAAATGTTATCATGACCTTCTAAGCATCACAAGGTATTAGACCATCATTTTCATATTAACATTAGTGGCGAATTACTGTGACTTCCCACTAACTTCATAATGGGGGTTGTAAACAAATGTATAATAAATAGCCCAAACTTTCAAAAAATATATATTGGGAATAAAAAACTAGCAACTATGGCATTTCCATGGAGTGTTTCCACACACCCTACATGCAATTCATTGAAAATAATAAAATATTGGTCCAAGGTAGGATATGTTGTCACAACCTCATATTACTATTTTTAAGCTTTTCATCAATAGTGTTAAGATGCTATGATTAGCTATATAATTAAGTCTAGATTAACAATGCTTCATATAGCTTAGTTAGGTTAATATATTTTTATGTGTACTTTAGCTACAAACTAGTTCTAATGTGAACAAATTCAAGCTAATTTGTGGATTGGGTATAAAACTCAAATTCTTGTGATCTCAAATCCCTCTTTGGTGATTTGAGAATCTAGAACATACTACATACATGTTCAAAGTCACTCAATCATGTGAATACACAAATAAAAGGAAATATGTAGCATTGGTTTTTTGTCCATAAAGAAATCAAGGATCCCATTATCTCAAAAATTTGTTTAAATTTATTTTTTGCCTACTTAAAAAATGTATATACAATTTTCATATTAATTATAATTAGTAAATAAAAATCAATATAAGTAGAAAAAAATATAATTTACAACTTTCTTAAATTTTATTAAACATTTAACTAGCCCCTTTGGACCAAGTTGTTGAAAACTAAAGATTGAAGTTCAACCAATAAGAAGATTAAACCTTTAGATCTTCAACCCATGGCATGAATATTTGTTGTTTTGTAAACAATATACATTCTTTCCATTAGTCACAAAGGAAGTTCACATACAATTCTAGATTGAAGATGAAGCCCACCCTTCCTCAATGGCTTTCAACATCTTCAAATGCTCAACACCACACCAAATAGCCCCAACATTGAATGCATTAAAATTGTGATTGTGATGACATAACATAATTCATATTTATTGCAAATAACATTCACAATTTACTGTTTGTTTCAAAGTAAATTTAAATGTTTTGCCCGCATTAAAAAATAAATTCCAAAACAATTTCTGTGAAAAATGTTGACAACAATATTAATAAAACCTAATAGTGTCATTGTAGTGCATGATAAGGTCATGCAAGAACAATCGAAAGGGACACACAATGCTTGAACTCAAAACATACCTTGCATAGCAAAAACTTATAATGGCTATATCAACTTCAACATAAATATTACTAATAAAATTAAATGTTATAAACCCTATAGATTCACCAAATCATCAACCATTTCATCAAAAAGGGGCAAACACATTTACTTGAACATATAGATTGCAAAGAATTTTTTATAATACAACACTTTGAAAGTATGTTGGATCAATTCCAACAAAACTAGAACTAACACAATACATTTTGTGCACCATTTCCCAACCTACCACCATATGAAAGCATAAACAAGACTAATAACAACACTACCATAATATAGTTAATAATTAATACATAGAAAACAAGTTAGTGCCAAATTGAATGCATAATTTACATGCCTCCTTTAAACTTTGCAAGATTAACCTTCATTACATAATGGAAACACCACCATAAATTGCTACCCAATGTGCACATGGAAAGCTTCTTGCTCTCACTAAACTACCTTTGATGTACCATCCTCACTAGAATGAAAGATCATGAAATGACAAAATTAAACTTGAAATAGATTCAATCAAGTGGGTAACTTAGGATGAGAAAATCATAGTTATGATGTAATGTTAAAATAAAATATAATCAATTATATGATCATTTGATTCATGGTGTCATGTCAAAGGTTTCTCATGTGAAGCAAATGTGTGGAGTAAGATTGTTTCTTGTAATTTGAACTTCGGATTTAAGGTTAAGGGTCAACCATTTTATGCCTATTCACTGTGATTAGCCTAATGGAATTTGAAGTGTTGGTGTTAATAGTGTCATTTGTTACTTCTATGTTGGTAGGATTGTGAAGGGATGTATAGTAAAAAGGAATTTTGTAACAAGTACTTTGAACTTACAAGCTCACATTAAAATTTGATAGTACAAGTTTATTGTGCACATAAAGGTTTGAGCACATTTAAACCTTTTAGCATTTCAATGTCTACTATTCATTTAACACTTTCTAAACAATAGACATGCTAATTAACTGTTTTGAATCATAAGAATAAGAGTTCATCGCATAACATTTCTTGGAATCAAATAGTGGGGTTGGTGATATAATTATGTTGATGTTTATTTTATGTTGACTAGTGTCAAACCTTTGCCATCTAGATAATCAAAGGTTCTATTATTTGTTTTGCTATTAAACCTTTCAACTAATGGATGTAGGAAGCTCATACAAATGATGTTTTTGGAGTTTAATAATTGAAATGCATGCATTATCAACATCATGTGGTTATATCTTTTAAGATGATTGGAAGTGATGATATTGAAACCCATATGTGCAATTGCATGGTTACAAAAAGAATTAAGATTTTTTATGTCAAACTAAAAAGTTTGTAAGATATTGATAAGTTTTTTCTATTAAAGATTATGAAGACAAAGTACATGACTTGGCAAAATGACAGGGAATCATACAAGATGTCCACAATTTCAATGTTTGTATTTTTTCTAAGGTAGCCGAAGTTAATTTATATTGCAAGATGAAATAATGGCTTAATTGATTTTTTTCCTTGGTAATGTATTTATCAAAATTTTGATAAATATAATGAATAATGTTTGCAACTATGGGCTAACAAGTATGTGCATGTATGAAATATCTAGAATTTGCATAATTGATCAATTGTAGGAGTGAGGGCAATTATTTTAAAAATCTTATTGAAGTCAACTTCCATGAACACTTGCAATTTGCTTTCAATCCATCTACCTTTCATTATATACATATGATTTTGAATATTACCTTGATTACAATATATGTAGGTAGGATGTACAAATAGAAAAGATTCTTTGTAACAATTATCATGTATGTGTATATAAGATGTTTGAAAAGACATTATGTATCAAGGATCATGAAATTGCAAGCTCCCACTTCATTAATTGTGTATTATATGAATGTATTATTTCTAGAGTTCTAAGCATTATTGATTAGTTTAATAATTCAAACTATTTACTTTATGTTGTGCATTTTGAAAATAGTCCCACAATGTTGACAATGTCCTTTCATTTAGACACATCATAAGAGGAACTAGATGAAGATTATATTTCCTAGTCAAATTAGGTTTGAGGTTCATGATATTGTTTGATGCCTGATGTCATCCATCTTTTTGGAGTGTTTTTGTGTTTAACATGAAGCCTTTACCATCTACTTAAAAGAGATTTTTAGCTTTTGTTTACGTGCCACATATGATCATTTTTTATAAAGTCCTTAATATTGAGTAAAGATTATAAAACATTGTTAACCAAAATCACAACAATAAATTTTGAACATACCATATTTTGTTTTAATACCAAATAGTTTAAATATTCAATTTTTGTTACTTGGGCACTTCTAACACCTCATTTACAATACTTGGACAAATTTTCTTACTTTTAGTAATTTTTAAACCTTTATTTGACAACCTTTTCTTTTCTATTATACATTTTCTCCCATAGGTTAGTTATGATTGTTGTATTTCTCATATCCAATTACTAGAAGAAAAGTGTCAATTTGCAACTATAATTCACAACTATAAATATAGTATTTGCATAAATGAAGTTGCATTCAACATTTAATCACAAATGATGAACCATCATGATATCAACACATTTCACATGGATGATATATATGGTCAACATATATGATCTCAATCGTTGACCATTTGTATGCAATTTGCAACTAATCCCCATTTTTAAAATTAAAATGATATAATCCATTCACATATTGTCACTTGGTGCGATTGAAATTTGCCATGTGGCATTATAAAAATAATTAAAAGATTCAACTTATGTAGGTATGTAAGTGGGTAGGTGGGTAGGTAGCTATAGATATAAATAGGTAGGTGGGTAGGTACATAAGTATGTAGATAGGTAAATATATTGGTAGGTAAGGAGTAGGTCTAATAAATACATTTTTTTAATTTAATTTTATGTTTAGCCTTTAAGGTCAAACTTTTTAGTGGTTCATCCCAAATGGCATATTATTTATAATGTTGTAAATGTGTGTTTTTATTGTTTCAAATGTACCTTTTTATATGATTTACAAGATTGAAATGAAATATGGGATAAATTTTGTAATCATAACTTAGTTGTAAACTACACCAAATTATTTATTACTTATTAATAATGGCTATTAGATATTAGTTATACCTATTAAGTATTAATTATCAATTATTTATTTATTTATTTATTATTATTGTAATTAATATTAGTTATTATGTATTAAAATATAATATATATAGTTAATGGGTAATAATCTTATTTTCTTATAGACCTAACTTGTTTGTTGAATAATTAACTTAACTTAACTATTTACTTACATAGTTACCTACTTAGCCCATCCACAATACATGTAAAATGTATATTGGATATGCCTTAAATACAACATAATTTACAAATATACTCTAAAATATTTCAAAACATTGTAATGTACATAAAAAAATAAGTATATCACGTAAAGATAACCAAATCATGATAACTTTTGTAACTAAAATTTTGATATAAAAGTATTTTCTTAGATGAAAAGCTCAAAATATTAGTCAACATGGAAGGATGAAAATTTAATAATTGCAAATTAGTTGCACCATAGTTGCAATAATTGTTAGTTGAAAAAATGACAATTAATCACAAATTGGATGGCTACATAATATAAAATTCTTTTAATTAGATGTAATGATATGATGACAAGTATTGAAATTGATTATCATCTTCATTTAGATGAAAAAGGGGGAAATTGTAAGTTCAAGGAGGAATATGAAAATAAGAATGATGATGAAAGTTGATATTATTGAAGTCTTTTTTATTTTTTTAATTTTGCACTCATGATTGTTTTCCATTAGAATAAAAATGGCCCCAAATTCCCTTTGAAACATTTTTGTCAATTCAATTTGTGAAGAAAAAATGCAATTACTATGGAAAAAAATTCCAAAACCTTGCATATTTAAAGCTTGTGTAATTGCACAATAAGGTGGACCAAAGAACAACTTGAAATTACAAATCTGAAAGTTCATTTACATTGTAATTTTTTTGAACCCTAAGATGTCAATTGTAATTAGGTAGCAACAATCCATCAATTCCAAGAAACTTTTTTCCATTCAAATTTTTGCCCTTGTAGAGTTCATTGATTAAGGCATGTTTACAAAATTCAACATAAACCATGTTTTTTTCAAGATGAACTAGACTTTTGAAAAAATTTAATTTTCTTTACCAAATTATAAAAGTCCATAGATCATAAACTTCATTAGATAGGATTCAAAACCTTTTTATCTTGCTTACATTATGACATTTAAAAATTAAAACCAAGTCCCTAGTAAGGTTTGAAGTTCATCATGGAACTAAACCAAAGCACATCCACTTAATTGCTATTAGCATTATGAATATTAATATTCATTTCAAAAGTCCACAACTCCTTTAATTTTATGAATTTTGCATACTAATCAATTGCATTATGTACATTTTAAACCCTATAACCTCAAAATGCATCCCATTTAACGATTCCAATATGTTCAAAACAGTGTGACAATTACAATCACACATATGTAGTAAAAAAGTGAATTGTGTTATTTCCAAATTGGTCCACCCAACCATGCATCCACCCCTCGATTGTTCCACGTCATTCATCAAAAAGTTAATTGAAAGGTCAAATTGAACATCTCCACCTAGCAAATGACACTTATTACTCAAGGTCCTTGACTACTATTTCTATTTGTGGAACGATGAACAAAAGGTCATACATTGAAAATTTGTTGTTGAAGATAAATGGGCATCCATTGAGCCATTTTAAAAACAAGACCAAAGCTTATTTTTGGCTTGACACTGTATCAAAAGTTAGCCCATAAATATAGTTTTTTTGAGATTTTTTGGTTGGTTTCATGAGTTTACAATCATTACTACAAAATGTGGGTGTAGTTTACTAATTCATGTTCACTATACCAATGAATTCACTATTTTCCAACTAGTCTTCATTTATTAAAACTAGTGAATTCACTCAAAATCTAGTGAAATTATTTGGCATACATGGACACCTTTTGTTGTAATGAATGCTACATTTTGGCATGAAAATGTTTTATGTGATTGTGTTTTTTTTATTATGGCATAGTTTTTTTTTTTAAAATAATGAACTCTTCGATATCTTTAAAATGGATGAAAAATTTCACTTTGAACTTCATGAAAATATTTATTTCGATTGGTATGAACTTCATTGTATAAAGATAGAAAAATCATTGGTCATATGGTAAATTTACTTGTCAACAATCTATATTTCAAGTTTTTGTCACACATTCTCAAGACATTATAAATTTTTAAAAATCAATTAGAAAACAAAGAATGATATGGTTTATCCATTGTTGGTGTATCCATAAATGCAAATTAAACCTTTACCATTTAGCTAATGGAGGTTTCTATCTTTTGTTTAGGTATCATATGTGATCATCCTTGATAAAATTTTGACTATTGAAAAATTGCTATGAAGCATTGTTAACAAGAGTCATAACAATCAATTTCAACAAACCAAATTTTTTTTGACATCAAAGTGTTGAAGTTTTTTTTGTGTGCAAATTGAATGCATCCAACACTTCAATTACAATATTTTAGGTTTTAACATGAAGATTAATTTTAAATATTTGTACAACCTTTTTCTAATAACCTTTTTTTTAATGTATTCTCAAATAATGAAATAAATATTTTGGTTGAAAATTAAAACTTTTGGGTGCAATCACGGTTGGGGTACACAAAAAGAATGCCTCATCCCAAAATCACTCTCATGACATTACTTTAAATGACCATTACATTTATGAAAAAAAATTTGGTAGATTTTTTTTTTCATTAGGTATTTACATACTTCTTGATTAAAATGGTGGTGATTTTTTATGATTTGGATGATTAAAACATGTCTTTTAAGTGTCCTGCAAAATGGCTTAGGAACATGTCCGATTTCGCAATTTTATCGAAAAAGACTCAACAAGACTAACAATATTTGTTCAAATTATTCCATATTTTAACCACAAATAAAATAAAGTATGTTATGTATGATGGCATTATTTTTTAATATTGTAAATTCGCCAAGTTTTGTGGAATTGATGTTAGAAATTTGGATTTTTTCATAAAACAAATGCATTAATAAGGACAATTCCAATTTAATTTTGTTAATTAGAAATTTACATACCAAAGGTTTCGAGAGAAGTATACAAATGTGGGTGCAAAAAAAGGACATTATTTGATGTTTTTAATAGGGTTTTGGCACTCCAAATGAAAGTATGCCATTCTAGAATGTCTAAATAGTCCTACATTCCTTTTTGGTTTATATTTGAACAAAACATTCAAATTTTGTTCAATTGATTTGAATCAATCATTATACATTTATTGGTTGAAAGCCTAAACATACATTTCCCCTTTTCATTATTTAACATTTTAAAACATTCATTTTCATAAATCCTTAATTTATGACTTAGGACACAAAACAAATGGGTGTCATGGTTCTTGTTATTGTCGCCCGTGATTGCACCCTTTTTAATAATTTATCACAAATTCTTGTCACACATTTTCAAGACAATAATAAAATAATAAAATGGCCTAAAACTCCCAAAAATTGATATGGTTTACTAATTGTTGTTGTATACATTAAGATTTTAATGGCTTCAACACAAATTATTTTATTTTTAGAAATGTTGAAATGTTTAAACAATATTTTTCTCAAAGAAAAATAAATTAAAATCTTTAAAAAGTTCAAAATGGAATCTTCAAAATTAAATAATTATTTGATAGACATGTGCTAAAACTACTTTTATATTATAGTACACAAATTCAAAACCTTTATTTATTGGAAAAAAGAAGAATATCTTCACATTCAAATTTTTGATCTTTGTTTTAATAAACAACATATCAAATTTTCAATTTAAAAATGTGCTTTTTCAAAGACCTTTAAAAAAATGCATTTGTAACAAAAAAGAAGGTATTATTGAAAATACAAACTCTTAACAACACAAGGCTAGAATACAAGTATGTGTCCAAAGTATGAACAAATCATAATTGTTCCTATTTTACATTTCTATGATTCCTACCTAATAACTAATTTTACATTATTTTAAACTAAATCAAGAATCTATTGGCATGAAATGGATTATATCCCTCTAGATTTCCACTCACAAGCTATCATGATCTTCCACATAGCATCATATTTACACCTTGCCCATAAATCATTCATAAATGTTAGAATTTCCCTAGCATAATGGCCCAACAACTTTGATTTGAACAAATGGCATTCCCCCAACATTGTCCAACAACCAAGCCAAATTATTCCTTGTGAGATCTCAAAATAAAAAAATATTGACAAATATAACCCTAACCTCCCAAAAACACCACAAATTGAACCCTCAAGACAATAAATGACTTCGTAGGAAAAATGAAACTGCACTTGGAGCTCCCACATCAACAAGTACTCACATTCCTCATACATGTACAACACTACAAATCCCTTGCACAAAATCAGGTGTACAAAACTTGAACTTTTGATGTCATGAATAAATGAATGTTAATAATCCTTTAAAGCCTATTGTCAAATCCATTCACGCCATGAAAGACCTACTATTCAATGTCCAATTTTCCAATTATAAAATTTCGTACACAACAAGCATTTTGAAAGTCTATAGTTAAATAAACTAGGGAGTTTTAATATTGGGCATTCTTCCTTTCAATCCAACATTAATTAAAAAATCATTGAAAAACCCCACACACACACACACACACAATAATGCAAAAGATACTTAACTTCCCAAAGGTTGTTGGTTTTATCCATGACTTATGTAGCTACATTTCATCCCTAATGTCGCAACCCCACTTTGGCCAAGTGTGGGGGTGAAGCCCAACACTTGGAAAAGTTGGAGGTTGGGAGTCTTCCGGGACTCCCGAACGTTTAGAGCTCGACAACAAGGGGCAAAACACCTCGCATTGGGGTGTTCTTGGTGTCATTGGAAAGGTCTTAAAACGTAGATATCGAAAATGCCCTCGCATTGGCAATTCGGACATCTGCAGCCCAAGTTATGGGCAAAAGAAGGGCCGGGAGTCAAACTGCCAGTTTGACTCCCGACCACTAAAAGTCGGGAAT
>Ga0116231_10004573_pt1 | contig 27883 bp, 21 predicted proteins | sample S1TSphgellanicum_2_FD_89695 | JGI IMG/M metagenome (GOLD analysis project Ga0116231, IMG submission 89695) | Host-associated microbial communities from peat moss isolated from Minnesota, USA - S1T2_Fd - Sphagnum magellanicum MG | ecosystem: Host-associated > Plants > Peat moss > Unclassified... | reverse complement strand
TTCGCAACATCGCCATCATTGCCCACGTCGATCACGGCAAGACCACGCTGGTGGATCAGTTGCTGCGACAGTCCGGCGCCTACCGCGAGCACCAGGCCGTCGTCGAGCGTGCGCTCGACCGCAACGACCTGGAGAAGGAGCGCGGCATCACCATCCTGGCCAAATGCGCCAGCGTGGTGTGGAAGGATACGCGCATCAATATCGTCGATACCCCAGGCCACGCCGATTTCGGCGGCGAGGTGGAGCGTATCCTGAACATGGTGGATGGCGCCATCGTGCTGGTGGATGCCGCCGAGGGCGTGCTGCCGCAGACCAAATTCGTGGTCGGCAAGGCGTTGCAGCGCGGGCTCAAGCCCATCGTGGTGGTGAACAAGATCGACCGCCAGGACGCCCGCCCCGACGAAGTGCATACCGAGGTGTTTGACCTGTTCGCAGCACTGGGCGCGTCCGACGAGCAGCTCGACTTTCCGATGCTCTACGCCTCCGGCCGGCAGGGCTGGGCCGATGCGGAACTGCAAGGCGCGCGCAAGAACCTGGACGCGCTGTTCAACCTGGTACTGACCCATGTAAAGGCGCCGGCGCTGGATGCGGAGGCGCCGTTTGCCATGGTCGCCTCCATATTGGAGTACGACAATTTTCTGGGCCGCGTGCTCACCGGCCGCGTCGAGCAGGGGCGTGCCAAGCTCAACATGCAGGTCAAAGTGCTGCGGCAGGATGGCACGACTGTGGAGACGGGCCGCCTGACCAAGCTGCTAGGGTTCCGCGGGCTGGACAGAGTCACGGTGGAGGAGGCGGTCGCCGGCGACATTGTTGCGGTTGCCGGCCTCACGGATGCCACCATCCCCGACAGCATCGGCGCGCCGGAACTGACCGAGCCGCTGCATGCCATCCCCGTCGATCCGCCGACTTTGGCCATGACTTTTCGAGTTAATGACGGACCTTTGGGCGGCAAAGAGGGCAAGAAGGTCACCAGCCGGCAGATCCGCGACCGGCTGCTGCGCGAGGCGGAGGGCAACGTCGCCATCCGGGTCACCGAGTCTCAGGAGAGCGAGGCTTTTGAAGTGGCGGGCCGCGGCGAATTGCAGCTGGGCGTGCTGATCGAGACCATGCGCCGCGAGGGTTTCGAACTCAGCATCGGCCGGCCGCGGGTACTTACGCAGATCAACCCGGAGACCGGCGAGCGCGAGGAACCTTTCGAGGAAGTGCTGGTCGATGTGGACGAGCCCTACTCGGGCGCGGTGGTGGAAAAACTCAGCCGCCGCAAAGCGCAGATGCAGGACATGCGTCCCTCCGGCGGCGGCAAGGTACGGCTGGTGTTCATCATGCCCAGCCGCGGGCTGATCGGCTACCACGGCGAGTTCCTCACCGACACCAGAGGCACCGGCATCATGAACCGTCTGTTCGCCGGCTACCGGCCCTGGGCCGGGCCGATCGAGGGGCGTCGCAACGGCTCGCTCATTAGCAGCGAGAACGGCAATGCCGTGCAATACGCGCTCTGGTATTTGCAGGAGCGCGGCACGCTCTTCGTCAATCCGGGCGAGGCGGTGTACGTGGGCATGATTCTGGGCGAGCACAGCCGCGAATCCGATCTCGACATCAATCCGATCAAAGAGAAGAAGCTCACGAATATCCGCGCCGCGGGCAAGGACGAGGCGATGCTGCTGATCCCGCCGCGCCGCATGAGCCTGGAGCAGGCCATTGCCTATATCGAGGACGATGAGCTGGTCGAAGTCACCCCCAGCGCTGTCCGCCTGCGCAAACGCTACCTCGACCCGCACGAGCGCAAGCGGCATGAGAAGAAGGGGGAGAGCGCCGCAGCGTAGGATGGGTCTTGACCCATCATTGCGCGCGAACGTGCGTGGCGAGGCCGCAGTGATGGGTCAAGACCCATCCTACGGCTGACCCCTGACAACTGGCCCCTGACTCCTGACCGCGTTAACACAGGTTTAACACCCGCCGTGCAGGATGCGTGGATTATCCACGGCTGCGAGGGACCCTGTGGTCGGAGCTTTGGGCTGTTGTCGGGGCTTGCGGCGGGATCGGCGGGGGACGGTCGTGATTGTGGCCGCGACCGGCATGATGGTGCTGATCTATAGCATCGCCATCGCGCTGGACCTCGCCAATGTCTATTATACCAAGACGGTCAATCAGCGCATCGCCGACCAGGCGGCCATCGCCGGCGCCTTCGCCTATAGCCAGAACGGCAATCTGACCGCCACGGCCCAGGCGGCGGCTTCGAGCATGGCGGTAGCGAACGGCTCGGGCAGCGACACGGTGACCACGTCGATCGTCAGTTCGCCCTCCGGCGACGGGCGCAATGCGGTATTGGTGACGGTAACCTCGGCGGTACCGCTCACCGGATTCGGCCGGGCCACGACGCGCTCATCGGCCAACCCCAACGGGGTGAGCAGTTTTAACGTCAGCGCCTCCTCCTACGCCGAGCTGCATGAAGCCGGCCCCTGCATCATCGCGTTGCAGAGCGGCGGTTTTCTGACCACCACCGGCTCGGACACCACGGCGAACGAATGCTCCATCGGATCGACGGGCAGCGCGCTGGCCAGCAACAGCTCGGTGGTCTCGGCCCTGTCGATCTTTGCCTCCGGTGCGATCACGGCCAGCGGCGGCTCGACCATCACCACCACGCCGATTGCCAACGAGACATTTCCCGGCTCCTCGGCACAGACCGACCCGTTTGCGAGTGCCGGCGTCTTCTCCCGCCTGAGCACGGTGGCCGCCCTCTCGGCGCCGAGCTTCCCCTCCATCGGCACCTCGCCGACAGGGGGCACCGCGGAATCCTGCACCCTCACCCTCACCCTGCCGGCCGCCAGCTACAGCACCGTCACCAACGGGCTGCTGTGCGCCGCCATCAGCTTTAGCGGCGGGGCGACGACCAGCGTCAGCGGCATCGGCCTGCATATCGGGCTGACCAACCTCACCGGTGTCACGGTGAATTTCGCCGCCGGCAGCTACAACCTCTACGCCATCAGCAACACGGGCCTGGCCGCGGTCAGCATCAACCTGGCCAGCGGGACCACGCTTTATGTGTGGAACGGCATCGTCAACAACGGCGGCGGGTCGATCACCTTCAACGGGCCGGGCACCTATTACGTGGAAGGCGGCATTACCAATAACTCGGTCGGCGGGCTCACTTTCAACAATTACTACGGCTCGACGACCAGCAGTTTTACGGTATCGGGCGGCATTGCCGATCTGCTCGGCCCCATGACTTTTCCCAACGGCACCTACGTCATCACCAGCGGCGATGGATTCGAGGGGGCGGGCATCGATGTCGCCGCCGGCCAGACCGCGATCTTCGGCACCGGCAGTTTCAACATCGCCAAGGGGATTTACGAGGGCGCCGGCGGCGCCCTGACGATCGGCAGCGCCACGACGGCCGGCACATTGTTCCAGATTCCGACCGCCACGTCGGGCGGCTACGGAATCTACACCGCCGGCGGCGGCACGTTTACCATGGGCAGCTTCCCGAACCTGGACATCAACGCGCCGGTCGATATTCAGGACAGCATCGTCTATCTCGGCGCCGGCACCTACACGGTCACGGGCGCGGTGACGATCGCCAGGTCAGGCGGTGCCAGCCTGAACGGCAACGAGATTTCCATCGTGGCCTCCGGCGCGCTGAACGTGGGCGCCGGCTACACCGAAGTTGACATGCTGGCGCCGACCACCATTACCAGCAGTACGGTCGGCGAAGCCTCCACCATCCTGCTCGCCAGCAATTCGAGCACGACATCGGTGGTGAGTTCCGGCGCCAGCACGCTCACCGGCGATGTGGGGGCGATCTATACGCCCAACGCCAGCTTTGCGCTGTCCGGCGCCATTCTGACCGGGGCGAATTCCTGCCTGCAACTGGTGGCCAGCAGCATCACCATCAGCGGCAACAGCAACCTCGGCACCAATTGTCCCAGCCTGGGCAGCACCACCGCCTCGGGCTCGGTGTCTGTCGTGCAGTAGCGGAGACGCGGCGCATGCGCTTCCAACGCACCAGACCGGGCTGCGGCAGATCCGGGGTGGCGGCCATGGAGTTGGGGCTCGTGGCGCCGGTGCTGATCCTGCTGCTCGTTGCCATGGCCGATTTCAGCGTAGTCTTTCATAAGGAGATGCAGCTTTCCGCCGCACTCGCCGCCGGTGCGGAATATGCGTTTACGGCGGGCCAGACTGAGAGCGGCACGGCGCTGACCACCGACGTCAGCAATTTCGTCAATACCATTTCCGCCGTCACGCTGAGTTCGGTCAGCAGCAGCTACAATGGCGGGCTCATCGCGGCCGACTACTATTGCGTCAAAGGCTCGCCGCCGGTCTATTCCGGGCCGTTTCTCAGCGGTTATCCCTGCACGGACGGGTCGGGCTCGACGGCCGGCCGGTATATCTCGATTTCAGGCAGTTTTACCTACACGCCGATCTTCAAGACCGACAGCAAGTTCCTGCCGACCACATTCTCGCAGTCCGTGCTCGTACGGCTGCAATGAGAGGCCGCGCCGGCAGGCGACTCGGCGGCGAAAGCGCGGGGACGGCCGCTCTGGAATTCGCCCTGAGCGTGACGCCGCTGCTCCTGCTCATGCTGGGCATCATCGAGGGCGGATTGCTGCTCTGGAGTTGGCAGGCGCTGGAGGGAGCGGTCATCGAAGCCGGCCGCTGCGCCGCGCTGGATGCGGTTTCGTGCCAGAACGTCGCCACGACTCCATCGAAAACCGCCAGCTACGCTGCCACCGCCGCCAAGGCACGCGGGCTTGCCGGCGCCAGCGCCAGCAACGTCAAGATCACGACCGGAACCGCCGCCCAGGCGCTCTGCGGCAACACAACCGCCGGGGTGGTCTCCATCTCCATGACCTACACGGTCCAGATCGTCGGGTTCATCCCCCTGCCCTCCACCCTGACGGCGGCGGCGTGTTTTCCGCTGAGCTCAAGCTGATCGCAAACCGCCCGCAGGTTGCAGGAGGTCGGGCAAGGCCCTGGTGGAGAGGCTGTCTGGTGGACTTTGTCCACTCTAAAACTGTGTTTTTTATAAGACGCTTTGGGCGGCGGTCAGTTTCATTCCATGGTAAAAGTCACAAAATATGAAAACGCGTTAAGTCATGTGAGTCGCGTATTGACAAGAGCGGAATAATTAATACAACCTTGGCGCGAGTTGTATTCTCGTCTCACACCCTTTCACCCTCGTGAGGAGTGACCATGCCTGGATTGAATGACGCCCAGATGTTCTCGAATATGCCTTCTCAGGACGACATCGTCTGCCTTGAGCGCAACCGCGCGGTTGGCCGCCGGGGCGAGGACCCGACCCGCCTGTTTCTGGAACCCCTCGGCCACGAGGTGTGGCATCTGCGCGTGACCGCCGGCCAGGTGGCGCTGCCGTCATACGACCACTAGGCGTTCGTCGGGCATGCAGACTGACTGACGGCGGTGATGGTGCTTTTGGACCGTGCCCGGGCGGATCGAACCGCCACGCCTGGCGATTAACAGCGGCGGCAGCATGACTGCAAACCGCCACTGTTTGGGAACCGGGCCGGCGTCGAATCGGTTGCGCGGGTTGATGAAGCAAGAACTTCTTTTTTGAAAAAAAGAAGCAAAAGACTTTTGTGTATCGGGCTGAGCAGTACGATCCGCGCGCGCAAGAGACCAACGGTTTTTCGGTTCTGCTTTTCAAAAAAGAACAGCTTGCTTTTTATTTTCCGAGTCATTTCGTCGAGCTCTATTGCAGCATCATTTACAGGATCGCGAAGATGCAGAGTATCAGAAAAGGATGCGGCCGCCGCGGCGTAGCGTCGCTGGAACTGGGGCTGGTGGCACCGGTGCTGATAACCATATGCATTGCCGTTACAGACTTCAGCATTGTGTATCACAAGGAGTTGCAGCTTTCCTCGGTTCTGGCGGCCGGTTTGGAATATGCGTTCAACAAGGGCCAGAGTGAAACCGGCACGACTCTTTCCAGTGATGTCGCCGGTTTCGTGCAGACCATATCGGGGGTGAACCTGAGTTCCGTGACATCGAGCGTCAATGGCGGCAAAATCGCCACGGATTATTACTGCCTAACCGGTTATCCTGCCACCTACAGCGGGCCATACGGCAGCGGCACCCTGTGCACCGACGGTTCCACCGCCGGCCAGTTCATCTCCATTACCGCAAGCTTTACCTACACGCCGATCTTCAGCCCGGACAAGGCGTTCCTGCCCGGCACATTCACCCAGACTACCTATACGAGACTGCAATGAGACGGTATCCCCGCCGCCTCGGCGGCCACACCGGCGGCGCCACCTCGCTGGAGTTTGCGCTGGCGGCAATTCCGCTGTTTCTGCTGCTGCTCGGCATCATCGAGTCTGGCCTGCTGTTCTGGAGCTGGCAGGCGCTGCAAGCGGCGGCGATCGACGCCGGCCACTGCGCCGCAAATAACTTCCCCGCATGCGCTCATGTCGCGACCACGCCGGCGAGCACCGCGAGCTACGCCGCAACCGCGGCGCAGCAGCGCGGACTGAACCGGGTGACCTCCAGCAACGTCTCCGTGACGACCGGCACTGCGGCGCAGTCGCTGTGCGGCAACACCACGGCCAGCGTGGTCTCCATCCTCATGACTTACCAATATCCCATGATCAGTTTCATCAAGCTGCCTTCAAGCCTGTCGGCGTCGGCCTGCTTTCCGTTGTCGTCCTGATCCGGGCAAGATGGCGGACGTGGGCATCACGAAACACATGCCGGCCGGCGGCCGGTCGTTACGGGCAGACCTGCGCGGGTCGGTCGCCATCGTGACCGCCGTCGGCATGACCGTGATGATCTATACCGCGGCGATCGCGCTCGATTTGAGTGACGTCTATTACATGAAAAGCTTTGACCAACGCATCGCCGATCAGTCGGCGATCGCGGCGGCCTTTGCCTATACCTCAAGCGGCAGCCCCGCCACGGCGCAAAACGAAGCGCTCAGCCTGGCAAAAGCAAATGGCGCGACGACGGCGACGGTCACCACCGCCATCGTCGCCTCCCCCTCGGGCGATGGCGCGCAGGCAGCTTACGTCATCGTCAGTTCGCCGGTTGTGCTGAGCGGCTTCGGCCGCGCAACGACGCGCAGCGCGGCGCATCCGTCCGGCCTGACCAGTTTTAGCGTCAGCGCCTACGCCTATGCCGAAATCCATGGCGCGTCGCCCTGCATTCTGGCGACGCAGACGGGGGGCAGCGGGTTCGCGGCGACCGGCGGCACCACGATCACGGCGACCGCCTGCGACGTTTATTCGAACGCGAGCGTGTCGTTGTCGAACGGACCGACGCTGACGGCGTCAGCGACATCGGCCGTCGGCTCGATCAGCGTCACCGGCGGATCGACGCTGAACGGTTCGCAATTTCCGAACTCGTCCAGGCAGCCCGACCCTTACGCCAGCGCCGGCGTGTTTGCGCGCCTGGGCACCAGTTTCTTCACCAGCCCGACGGCACCCGGATTCCCGATGCTACCAGGCGCGCCGGCCGGCGGCACGAACCTCGCCTGTTCCGGCACGCTGACCGTTGCCGGCAATTCCAGCTACGGCACGATAGCGACCAGCTCCTATCCCACGTGCAGCGTGATCAATTTCAGCGGCGGCGGCACCACCAGCATGCTGGCCCTGAGTCTCGTCGGCCCCGGCGTCACGCTCAATTTCGGCCCGGGCACCTACAAGATCAGCACGCTCAAGATGAGCAATTACGGCTCCGTTGCGGTCAATTTGTCCGGCTCGCCGACATTGGACATCTACGGCGCCATGAGCTTCACAACGAGCGAGCCGGTCAGTTTCACCGGGGCGGCCACCTGGAACATCGAGGGCGGCATCAGCGATGGCAGCAGCGCCCCCGTAACGTTCAGCAACGGCGCCGGCAGCGCGGTGAGCACATTTACCGTGGCCGGCGGCATTGCTGTGACCAACAATGCCGCCAGCTTTCCCAATGGCACCTACACCATTACCAGCCCGGGCAGCAGCAGCAATGTCGGCCTGTATGTCAGCGGCGGTGCGGCAGCGACGTTCGGCAACGGCAGTTTCGATATTGCCGGCGGCATCGCCATCGGCGGCAGCGCCAGCCTGACCATCGGCAGCCCGCTGGATGGCAATTCGGTGTTCGAAATCCCGACCGTGACCTCTGGCAACGATGCGCTCCTCACCAGCGGCGGCAGCACGCTCTCGATCGGCGGTTTCACCAATATCGACATCAATGGGGAGGTGGCGATCGAAAGCAATTTTTCGGTAGGTGGCGGCACTTTCACCGTCAATGGCGGGCTGGATGTGGCTGCCAGCGGCGGCGGCACGGTGACCGCGCTGAACACCTCGTTCATCGCGTCCGGCAGGATCGCGTTCGGCGCCGGCTTCGACAGCGTCACGGTAACGGCGCCGGCGGCGATCACCAGCGCCACGGAAGGCGCAATCGGCACAGTGGCGCTGGCGAGCGAGTCGGCCAGCCCATCGAGCGTTCAGTCCGGCGCCACGGACACAGCGGTCACCGGCGCGGTGTATGTTCCCAATGGCCAACTGTCGCTGAGCGGCGCCGGCAATCTCAATGGCGGCGGCAATTGCTTGCAGGTGATCGCGCAGAGCATATCGGTTAGCGGGCAAGGCAGCCTGAGTACCGTCTGCACAAGCCTGGGGATTGCAGCCGGGGTTGGGTCAGTGACGCTGGTGCAATAAGAAGGCGCTTCTGGGCAGAAGATCGATCGCTGCACCCCGCTGTGCAATGCGTTGTAGGATGGGTGAGCGCAGCGAGACCCATCGGACGCACGCTGATGCGTCTCGTTGCGCTCACCCATCCTTCGTAGTTGGCCATTTTCATCGACGAGGGTCGGCCAACGGGGCGGTGAGGAACTTTTTTGCAAAAAAGCAGTTTCTTCCATTTCCTACAGGGTGCGTCAGAGCGTGATCGTTTGTGGTTGGCCGCTCCCGCGCAGCCCGCATGCCGCGCTTCGCTTCATGACGGGCTACAAGCTGTGTTGATCCCATAAAATCCTCCCCCCGGCGTGAACCTCAGGCAATCAGGTTCTAATAATATCCGCTGGCGAGCGGGCGCGGCGGGGCGCGCCAGTAGTGGTCAAGCAGGGCGATGCACCAGCCGCTATAGTAACCGACCACGGCGCCGGCGAAGATGCATGTGGCCAGCAGCAGCGTGTCCCGCGCCTCCGGATGCACCTGTTCGGAGACGAGAAGCTCGCTGCGCACCAGAAAGATCAGCAGATAACGCATCGGCGGCACAAACGAACTCGGCAGCTTGAGCTTGCCGACCCGCCGGTCCACAACCATCGGGCATGGCGCGGTGTAGAAGCCCACTGGAAAGGCGAGCAGCCCGGCGACCACCCAGCCCAGCACATCGGCCTGCGGGCGCGCGTAAATGTCCGCCACGCCGAAGCCGATGAACAGCAGCGGCAGAACCATCAGATTGTTGAATGACACCCAATGGATTCGCATGCCCCACCAGGCGCGGGTCCAGATCAGGGCAAGGAACACCCAGCCTACGGTTGGCATGTGCCGGATGATCTGAAGGGGATCAGCCAGGATATTCATACGGCCGTTCCCTTTCCGGGATGAAGAACGATATCGGCATCAAATGAGCGTAGATCATAACGATTAACAACCGGTATTCACGGACTGATAACTCGGCATCATTGCGCCGCAACACGGCATGCACAAATCACAAGGCGGCGAAGCGACCCGGCGCCCGGACGTGCCGCCCGGACGTGCCGACAGACGGCGCAGGCTGGCAGGCTGCACACAATCGCATCGCCCACAGCGGCATTCACCTGACCTTCATGTTCGTCGCGGAAAATGCATCCAACCGTAAAGGGCATATCGTGGGTGACGGATATATCATGCCAGGCGATGGCGAGGTGGTGCCGGAGCCGAATCTGACCCAGAGCGAGCGGGACCCCATCAATAGTGCCGGCGCCATCCAGCCCCACGGCGCGCTGGTTGCTCTGCGGGCGAACGATGGCACGATCTCCCACGCCAGCGCCAATCTCCGCGCCATCGTCGGCCACAGAGCCGAGGACGTGCTCGGCCGGAAATTCGCCGATGTGTTCGACGCGGTAGCCTGCCGCGCGCTGCATGACGCGCAAGTCTCCGAGGGCGCGGGGCCGGAGCGGCTGCATGTCATGACCGGGCCAGGGGCGAGCCGCCTGCATCTGCACGCCCGCCGCTCCGGCCGCGTCATCATCGTCGATTTCGAGCCGTTGGATGCCGACCCGGGCCTGGTGCCGCCGGTTACGCTGGTGCAATCGGTGCTGGAGAAATTCAAACATGCCGCCAGCTACGAGGCGCTTTGCCGGCTCGCGGTGGAGGGGCTGAAATCCGTCACCGGCTATGATCGCGTGCTGGCCTACCAGTTCGGCCCAGACGGCCACGGCACCATCGTCGCCGAAGCGCTCGAACCGGGTCTGGAGTCCTATCTGGGGCTGAGCTACCCGGCGACCGACATGCCGCGCCAGGCGAGGCTGCAGTTCGTCCGCCAGCGGGTCGGCGCAGTGGCGGACTATACCTACACGCCGGTGCCGGTGCTGGCCTACCCGCCGCTCGACGACGGCGTTCCGCTCGACCTGACGCACAGCGCGCTGCGCAGCGTCTCGCCGTTGCACCGCGCCACCATGCGGAGCATCGGCGCCGGGGCAAGCCTCACGGTCGGGCTGTCGCACCGCAGCGAGCTGTGGGGGCTGCTGATGTGCCACCACGCCAGCCCGCGTGTCGCCGGCCCGCATGTGCGCGCGGCGGCGGACATGATCGGCCAGATCGTCTCGCTGCTGCTCGGCAGCCTGAGTGCGACCGAGGATTACGGTCACCGGCTGGAACGCAGCGCCGGCCTGCGCGCGCTGGTCAACCGCCTGTCGGACCTGGTGCCGGTGGCCGATGCGCTGGCGGCATCACCGGGGCCGCTGCTGCAGCTGGTCGGCGCCGAGGGCGCGCTGCTGCGCTTCGGCGGCATCGTGCGCACCATAGGCCGCACCCCACCGGCCGCCGCCGCCGGGCACGCCCTGGACAGGCTGCTGGCCGAAGCCGGCGGCGCCGTGCTGGCAACCCGGGAGCTGGGCCTGCGCCATCCCGAGCTTGCCGATTGCACCGCGGACGGCAGCGGCGCGTTGCTGGTGCCGCTGACCGGCGAGTCCGGCGACGCCATCCTGTGGTTCCGCCCCGAAGCGCACGCCACCATCCTCTGGGCCGGCCATAAGCTCGGCCAGGCCGGCCCTGGCACCGGCAGCAGCGCCCCGGGCGCCTGGCGGGAGGTCGTCCATGGCCGCGCCACGCCCTGGACCGACATGGATCTGGCCTTCGCGCGCGAGGTGCAGAGCATGATCGACGCCAAAATCCTGCAGCGCAACAAGGCCTGCGCCGCGGCCGCGCAGGCCGAGCTGGAAACCCGCGCCCGCGATCTGGAGCAGGCCAACGCCAAGCTCGAGGAACTCACCCGCCACCTGGCCCACGCCCGCGACCAGGCCGAGCAGGCGGTGCAATCCAAGTCGCGCTTCCTGGCCGGCATGAGCCACGCGCTGCGCACCCCGCTCAACGGTATTTTAGGCTACGCGCAACTGCTGCGGCTGGAGGGGAGGCTGGACGCGACGCAGAGCCAGCGGGTGAACTCCATGCTCGATGCCGGGCAGCAGCTGCTGGAAATGATCAACCGGGTGCTGGAACTCACCGAGGTCGAGGCGGCACACACCAAGCTCAACTTCACCGAAGTGGATATTCACGAGCTCGCCATCACCTGCCTGAGCGTGGTGCGCTATGGGGCGGAATCCAAAGGGCTGAAACTGCGCATCAGCCACGCCGCGCATTGCGTGGCGCCCGGCAAGCCGGTGATGGTGATCGCCGACCCCAGCCGGCTGCGCCAGGTGCTGCTGAACCTGCTCGACAATGCGATCAAATTCACCGAGCACGGGTGGGTGGAGCTGCGCCTGTGCTCGCCGGCCGACGGCAGGCAGCGCATCGAAATCGCCGACACCGGGCCGGGTATTCCGGAGGCGACGCACCGGCAGGTGTTCGAGGAATTCCGCCGGCTGAACTCCGCCTCCAGCCTGATCGCCGGCGCCGGCGTGGGGCTGGCCATTGCGGCGCGGCTGCTGATGCTCATGGGCGGTGACCTGGGGTATGAGGACAAGCCGGGCGGCGGCAGCGTGTTCTGGCTGCATCTGCCGCTCGCCGAAGAGGCGGCCGGCACACCGCCCGAGGTGGCACCCGAACCCGCCGCACCGGCGAAGCTGCGCTTGCTGGTGGTCGATGACATCGACATGAACCGCGACATCGCCAGCGCCTTCCTCACCGCCGGCGGCCACGAGGTCACCTGTGCGGAGACCGGCGAGGATGCGGTCGCCGCGGCCTCCAGGGCGGATTTCGACGTGGTGCTGATGGACGTGTGCATGCCGGGAATGGACGGGCTGGAGGCCACGCGCCGGATTCGCGCGCTGGGCAACAGCCGCGCCCGGGTGCCGATCGTGGCGCTGACCGCGCAGGTGTTCGCCGAGCAGATCGAGGAATGCCGGGCAGCCGGCATGAACAGTCATCTGGCCAAGCCTTTTGCCTATGACACGCTGCTGGAGGCGGTGGCGCAAGCGGCAAAGCCATCAAGCATCATGACCACGTAGGGCGGCAAAGCCAAGCACCTCCCGCCACCTCGGCCCCAGAGGCACGGCCCCAGAGTCACGGCCCTGAGTCACGGCCCTGAGTCACGGCCCGGCGCCGCCATTGCGGCAGGAGGCGCTTCGCTTTCCCGCCCTGCGGCGCTACACCTGCCGCGTCTGTAGGGAGAGCGCCGGAATGATTCACGTCCTTGCCATCGCCGGCGCATGAGCGTCAGCGTTTTCGACCTGTTCAAGCTCGGGGTCGGCCCGTCCAGCTCGCACACGATGGGGCCGATGACGGCGGCCGCGCGCTTCGTGCGCACGCTTCCCCTGCCCCGCGTGCACCGGGTGCGGATCACGCTCTACGCCTCGCTGGCGCTGACCGGGCGGGGGCACCATACCGACCGCGCCGTCATCCTGGGCCTGATGGGCACCGAGCCCGCCGATCTCGACCCGGACGCCGGCGATGCGGCACTCGCCGCCACCGCAGCGACCGGCATTCTGGCCCTGGGTGGCGTGCATGACATCGGGTTCGACGCGGCGCGCGACATCGTCTGGGCCGGGCACCAGAGGCTGCCGCCCCACCCGAATGCGCTGACGTTCGAAGCTTTCGATGCGGCCGGAGAAGATATTGGCGCCGCCACCTACTTCTCCGTCGGCGGCGGTTTCATCCGCGAGGCGGCGGAGATGGGGCGCAACGATCCGGACGACGCGGCCCCCGACCTGCCGCACAAGTTCGAGAACGCCGCCGACCTGCTCGCCCGCGCGGACGCCGCCGGGCTGAGTATTGCCGCACTGATGTTCGAGAATGAATGCGCGCGCCGGCCGGCGGCCGAGGTCGCGGCGGGGCTGGACCGCATTCACGCGGCCATGGAGGCCTGCATCGAGCGTGGCATGCGCCAGAGCGGCGAACTGCCAGGGGGGCTCGCTGTAAAACGCCGCGCCCTGCAAATCCGCAAGACAATACTCGCGCGCATGGAGCGGGCGGTGACCGACCCGCTGGCCGCCATGGACTGGGTCAATCTGTGGGCCATGGCGGTGAATGAGGAGAATGCCGCCGGCGGCCGCGTCGTCACCGCGCCGACCAATGGCGCGGCGGGCATCATCCCCGCCGTGCTGCGCTACTATGACAGGTTTCACCAGGGAACGCCGGAGGGCCGCCACGCCTTCCTGCTCACCGCGGCTGCCGTCGGTGCGTTGTACAAACGCAACGCCTCCATCTCGGGGGCGGAGGTGGGCTGCCAGGGCGAGGTGGGGGTTGCCTGCTCCATGGCCGCCGGCGGGCTGGCCGCGGCGCTGGGCGGGACCAATGCACAGATCGAGAATGCGGCCGAGATCGGCATGGAGCACAACCTTGGCCTGACCTGCGACCCGATCGGCGGGCTGGTGCAGATCCCGTGCATCGAGCGCAACGCCATGGGCGCGATCAAGGCCATAGATGCCGCGCGCCTGGCGCTGCTGGGCGACGGGCAGCATTCGGTGTCGCTGGACAAGGTGATTGCGACGATGAAACGGACTGGCGAGGATATGAACGAGATTTATAAGGAGACGTCGCTGGGGGGGTTGGCGATCGGGCTGGCCGTCAACCGGGTGGAATGTTGAAAGCCGCCGCAGGGCGTGGCGATCCGACAAGTTCGTATGGCTGGATCAGCACATCGGCGGGAATGTCCAGCAGCCGCGTCAGCCCGCGGATCATCGGCAAGGTGAGCGCGCGGCGGCGGTTGAGCACCTCGGCGACGCGCGCCCTGCTGCCGATCGCGGGCTCGAGATCGCGCCTGGACAGAAGTTTCTGATCCATCATGAACAGAATTGCCGCCACGGGATCGGGCGCCTCAATCGGCATATGCGCGGCCTCGTAGGCCTCGACCAATGTCGCCAGCACATCCAGCCGGTCGCCTTCGGCCGTGCCGGGCTCAGCAGCCATCAGCGTGGCGATTTCGGCAAGCGCCTGCTCATGATCTTCGCTGGTCCGTAACGCTCGGATTTTTACCATGTGTTCCACGATCAAATGCTCCCGGCCTTACACGGTTTGGGCATCGATGGCATCGTAATCGCGGTGCGTTCCGACAAATCGGACATAAACCACGCCATAATGGTAGTTTATCCAGGCGACGAGCCGGTATTTGTTGCCGCCGATGTTGAACACAACCCGCCCGTCCCGCAGAATATCCGCGCTCCCGAACATTGCCTTGACCGCCGGCGGATCAACCAAGGACGCGGCCTTGACAATGCGCACCCAGGCCCGCAGTGGCTGCTCCGCATCCCGATGCGCCGGCTGACCCCAGAAGGTTTTCAGCCTGCCCACGGAGATGATACGCATAAGCCAGTCTAGGCCGTTCCCACGATGGGAGCAATCCTGAGCCGGAACCGGCTCAGGTGGCTCTGCAACCTTTCAACCCTGCCACTTAGGACCCAAGCGTGGATAGTGAAACCGGCCTGCTGACGGACGCCGCGGCAATCCCCAAGCACGCCGGTGCGCGCGGCTTCGTCGGCACTTTGCGCAAAATATTTCACCCGGCCCTGATCCCCGCCGCGGCGTTTTTCCTGCTGGCGACGGGATTGATCATCAACTGGCGCATCATCGGCAAATATTGGCCGACCGGTGATGAGCCGCATTATATGGTGATTGCGAACAGCCTGACCCGCTATCATACGCTGGAGACGACGCCCGCCTACCGGGACATGTTCAACACGACGCTTCTGGCCCTGTTCGGGCAGGAGCCAGGTGCGCACAACACCCATGCCGTTGCCGGGCCGCATGGATTATATTCCGTGCATAACATCGGCTTGCCGATCCTGATATCGATACCGCTGATGCTCTCGGGGGTTACCGCGGCCCGGATGACGATGGCCTTGATTGCCTCAGGCCTGGGAGCACTCGCTTACGCATGTGCCGGCGTGTTTACGCAGGACCGGCGCCTGCGTGTGCTGCTCGCCATCGCAGTGGCATGTGCGGCGCCGTTTCTGCCCTCGGCCGGGCAGATCTATCCGGACCTGCCGGCCGGCCTGCTGTTCGGCCTGGCCCTTCTGACCATATCGCGCGGCGCACTGGGCCCGTGGGACGCACCTGCACGCCCCATGCCGCAGGCGCTGACAGCCGCCGCCATTGCCTTCGCGCCATGGCTGCAAATCAAGTTTGCGGCAGCCTCTCTGCTGGCCGCCGCCGGTTGTGTGTGCTGGGCCGGCACGCCGCGCCGAAACATCGGCGCGCGCATCGCCATCTTCGCCATGCCGCTCGCGGTCTCTATGGCGCTGCTCGCCGCCTACAACCGCTATGCCTTCGGAAACCTGACGGGACCATATGAATCCGGTGCGCTGGTGGCAAACTGGCACGCGCTGATGGTGTTGATCGGGCTTCACATCGATCAGTTCCAGGGCATTTTTGTTCTCGACCCGATGCTGCTGCTGGCTCCCATCGGCGTGGCCGCCATGATCAGGCGGAAACCGGCATTCGGCGTGTTTTTCGTGCTGCTTTACGCCTCACTCGTGGTGCCCAATGCCATGCACCCGAACTGGTATGGCGGCTTCAGCTTTGCCGCGAGATTTGTGCTGAGCGGCGGGGTGCTGCTGATCCTGCCTGCCGTCTATGGCTTGCGCGTGCTGCGGGCCTCAAAATCTGCCGCGATATCGCTGTGCGCCCTGTCGCTGTGCGTCCAGGCCGCATATCTGGCAAAATACCAATCGCTGACCTTCAGCCTTTACAACCAACAGCACGTGCCATTCATCGAACTCTACGCCACACTCTTCGACCCGCTGCAAAAATATCTGCCGGAGTTCTGCAACATCGACTGGGCTTACCGCTACCTTCCGAATTACGGATGGCTTGCGGGCCTGATCGTTCTGCCGGTGATCGGCTGGCGCCAGGCGCGGCCTGGTCATGACCGGCCGCCCTCATCGCGCCTCGCTTGGGTACTGGCGGCAGGCTTTCCGCTCGCGGGGTCGGCGGCGGCTGCGGTGTGGCAGCCGGCCACGACAAAGACGCTGGTGTACGCGGGTGCAAACCTTCCGGGGCTGACCGGACATGTCCAGGGCAACGGGCGCGTGGCGATGCCGGGGCGGGATCAGCCGAATTTCCTTACCTACGGCCCTTACGTCAGCCTGCCGGGCGGAAAATATCGCGTCGAACTCGTCTATGCGAGCGGTGGCGCCAGCAGCCAGCATGTCGGCGATTGGGATATCGTCAGCAACGCCGGCACCGAAATCCTGGCCGGGCGGGCCGCCATGCCAGGCACCGGCGGGCACCCTGCCACGCTGACGAGCGAGATCGACATCGGCTCGGCGAGAGACGGACTCCATCTCGAAATCCGCACGATGTTTGCGGGCGTGGCGCCGGTGGATATCGAGAGTATTACGATTCAAAAATTATAGCCCACCCTACGGTTTTGCATCGAAAATCTCGCGCAAAAACCCCGGCGTGAGGGCGGAGAACGGGTTGATGCCGATCTTCGGGTCCGCCAGCCTGCCGCGCACGCTGTAGCGGGCGGCGAATACGCCGCCGCCTTTTTCGGGCGAGAATACCCGCCCGACCAGCGGCAAATCCCCCAGAAGCTGATTGAAGAAATACGCCGGCACCACGGTGCCCGACACGTCCGCCTCGCGGGCGCGCAGATCGATAGTGCCGCGCGCGGTCAGTCCCAGCGAGGGCGAGAAGGCGCGGGCGCCGGCGAGCGTCAGCACGCCGTCCTGCCAGTGGAACGGGGCCACGAGGCGGGCGAAATGCAGGCCGCCGCTGCGCAGCGCGTCCGCCAGACCATATAAGGTCATGGCCTGCATCAGCCGCCCGATCGCCGGCGCCTCGGAAATGGTGAAATCGGTGAGAGTCGCCGTGCCGGCCAGGGGTGAATCGACGGGGCTGTCGGCGCGGGTGGCGCGCACCGACAGGCGGCCGCCATGGATATTGTCGAAGGCGCCGGCGCCGGCGAGCAGGCTGCCGGCGTCGGTTGCGTCCAGGCGCAGCGTGCGGCCGGATGGGGTTGCGGTGATGCTCGCCGTCACGGCCCGGGGCGTGCCGGCGTCGAGTTGCGCGGTGGCGATTCGCAGACCGTCGTTGCTGGCGGTGAGTGACAGCGGCGCGAGGGATTTTTGCTCCGCCAGATCGACCCGGTCGAAATGCAGATCGGCCGACCAGGGCAGGCCGGGTTTCGGCGGCTCCTTAGGCGGGGGCGGCGGCGGGGATTTGGACGGCTTCTCGGCCAGATAGGCCGACAGATCCAGGCGCGGACCCGACAGGGCCACCGACAGCAGGTGCGAATCTGCGGTCGGCAGGCCGATCCGGCCATGCGCCTCGGTGCGGCCGATTTGCGCCGCGTCCAGCACCAGGGCGCGCAGCACGCCGCCCTCCACTTCGACATGGCTCGCCAGCTTCAGGCCGGGTCCCTGCGCGCGCACATGATCGAGGCCGGCGAGCTTGCCATCACGCAGCGTCACCTCCACACCCGCCGAGGCGGCGATGCCGGCAGCCTTGCTCCAGCCGAAGGGGGTGGCCAGCACCGCATCGGCCAGATCGGCGCTGACGCTGACCGTATCCACCCGGTCGCGCCTGGCGGCATAATCCAGGCTCAGCCCCGCCTTTCCGCCGGTGACGATGCCGGAAGGAAAACCGGAGTTTTCGAGCTGCGCTGAGTCGGGGCTGGCCAGCGCCGTGACATGTTCCAGCACCTGCGAGGCGGGGCCATTGCGAAAATCCTCGTCGAGCGTGAGGTCGGTGGCGATGGCGTCGAACCGGCCGCGACCGGTCACGGTGAGCCCGTCGTCATCCACCGCCAGGGACAGCGTCGCATCGTCGAGGTCGCGGCCGAGGGCCAGGTGGCCGAGGTGGACATGGGCGAGCGACGCCTGGGCCTTGATGGCGATGTCGTCCAGCGTGACGAACACGGTCAGCGGCAGATGCACGGAGAGATGGGCGGTCACGTCGCCTGACGGGTCGGTCACATCCACCGGCCGCCGCGACAGGAGTTTGAGGCGCGGGTGGTCGAGCAGCGTCATCGTATCGGCCAGCGGGCCGGCGAAATCCGCCTCGATCTGGCCGAACTGGTCTTTGGACGACAGGCCGGTGATGCGCACCGAGCCGCCGGTCAGATGCAGCGGCGTGGCGTCGCCGACGCGCTGCAGGCCGCCCTCTATGTCCACATGCAGCGCGTCCGGCCCCTCGACCACGACGCGCGCGCGGCCGTGCTCGATCGGCGGCACCGGCTTCAGCCAGAACAGGGTCAGGTCGTCGGCGACGAAACCGCCGGTGAGAGACGTCAGCGCGAGATTCGAAAAACCCGGGCCGGCCTCCAGCGTGCCGGAGATATGCGCATCATGCGCCAGCCCTTCGGTGACATTTTCGATCATCCAGGGGCGCGAGCCGCCGCCGGCGCCGGGGGGCCAGTAGTGGGCGAGGTCGGCCATATTCATGGCGCCGATGTCCAGGCTGAAACCGGTGTGGAATTTGCCGCCCGCCGCCGTCACGCTCGCCTGGCCGGTCAGCAGCGGCGGCGGTGCATGCGCGCCGGGCGGGGCGGCGAGCGCGATCTGCACATTGCTGATGGTCAGCGCAGCCGGGTCCAGCGCCGCATGCAGCGTGGCGCTGTCGATGGCGACGGAACCGCGGCCGGCGGCGATCGACCCGGCGCCGAGCGAGAAATCCAGCGTGGCGGAGAGGGGCGCCAGCTCGGGGCCGAAGCGCGCATCCAGCGCCATCAGCAGCGGCGCATCCACGGCACCGAGCGGGGCCAGGCGTGGGTCGAGCCGGGCCACGGCTGCCGGCGAGAGCGCCGTGCTCCGCGCCGTGACATGCGTGCCCCCCGCCTCCAGCGTCAGCACGGCGGTGAGTGTCGCCTGCGCCTGGCCGGCCGCAAGGTCGATCCGCGCCTGGCCGCTGACGCCGCCGCCAGGCTCGCGTTGCAGATCGATGCTGGCCTGGGCGGCGCGCAGCGTGACGCCCGAGGCGGTGTCGCGCAGGTCCGCCCGCGAATCGCGCAGAACCAGGCGCCGGAGCTGGCTGACCCAGGGCAGCCCGTCGCCGCTACGGGCCGGCGCAGTGAGCGAGCGCAGCAGCGGCAGCACGCCGCCTTGGGGATCGCCGCCCTGCGCTTCTCCCAGATGAAGGCCCAAAGTGCCGTCGGTGGCGCGCACCAGGCTGACCACGGCGCCCTCGATGTCGATGTCGCGCGGCACCAGGCGGCCGAGCAGCAACTGGCCGATGGCGAGCGTGACGCGCGCATGGGCGACTGAGGCGCGGGCGCCGTCGGCCGTGGTCAGGGCCACGTTGGTCACGCGGATGTCGAGCGGCTGGTCACGCGCGGCAAAACCCTCCCAGGCGAGCGCCGCGCTGCCGATGGCGAGCGTCGCCCCCCGTCCCAGCAGCAGCCCCTGTTCGCGCCGCGCTAAAGCGGTGACGTCGATCGGGCCTTGCGACAGGCGCCAGGCGAGCACGCAGCCGCAGACGCCGAGCAGGCCAAGGGCCGAGACCAGTATGTCCACGACGAGGTGGGCCAGGTGCGAGACGGCATGGCGCGCGCTCATGCCTTGACCGGCTGCCCGGTCCGCGCGCTGCTGCCGCCATGAACGGGAAGCCATGGCCGGACCCCGGCGATCCTGCCGCCGCCGCGCGCCTGGCCGCGGATTTTGCCGCGCGCCATGGGCCGCCGGGCGAGGCGCTGGATGCGCTGCTGCGGTGCCTGGGCGGCAACAGCCCCTATCTGGCCGATCTGGCGCTGCGTGAGGCGGATCAGTTGCGCGCGGTCCTGGCCGAGGGGCCGGAGCCGGTCTGCGAGCGCGCGATACGGGGCGTGACCAAGGCCTCGCCCGCATCGAGCAGCACCGATATCGCCAAAATTTTGCGACTCGCCAAGCGGCGCGTGGCGCTGGCGGCGGCCGTGGCCGACATCGGCGGGCTGTGGCGCCTGGAGCAAGTCACCGAAACCCTGTCGCACCTGGCCGATGCGTGCCTGTCCTTGGCGGTTCAGCATGTGCTCGGCGAGGCGAAGGCGCGCGGCGAGTTGCGGCTGCGTGGCCGCCGGCGCGCGGCCAGCGGATTCGTGGTGCTCGCCATGGGCAAGCTGGGCGCGCGTGCGCTGAATTTTTCCAGTGATGTGGACCTCATCCTGCTCTTCGACCCTGACATGCATCCCTATAACGCGGACGGCCTCAGCGCCATCTTCGCCCGCCTGGCGCGGGAGCTCGCCGGGCTGATGCAGGCGCGCACCGCCGATGGCTATGTGTTCCGCGTGGATTTTCGCCTCCGCCCCGACCCCGGTTCCACGCCCCCTGCCCTCGGCCTGCCGGCGGCTCTCGCCTATTACGAAGGCCAGGCGCAGACCTGGGAGCGGGCGGCGATGATCAAGGCGCGCCCGGTCGCAGGCGACGTGCGGCTGGGCGCGCATTTCCTGGAAGCGATACGCCCCTTCGTGTGGCGCCGGCATCTCGATTTCGCGGCCATCGGTGACATCAGGGCGATGAAGGCGCGCATGGACGCGCATCATGGCGGCACGGATGGGTTGCTGGGGTATGACGTCAAACTGGGTCAGGGCGGGATTCGCGAAATCGAGTTTTACGTCCAGACTCTGCAACTCGTGTGGGGCGGCCGGGATGCGGCTTTGCGGGCACCTGGCACACTCGCGGCACTTCGCGCGCTGGCGGCGGCGGGCCACGTGCCGCGCGCTTTGGCCACGAAACTGGAGGCGGCCTACCGGTTCCTGCGCACCGTCGAGCACCGGCTGCAAATGGTGCAGGACCGGCAGACGCACGCGCTGCCGGGGGATGCGGCCGGGTTGGCGCGATTCGCCCTCTTCATGGGTGTTGATGCCGCCCCGGCCTTCGAGTCCGTGTTGCTGGACCATACGCGCGCGGTGCATGCGGCGTTCGCGGGCCTTCTGGCGGCCCCGGCTTCAGTGCCGGATTTGCCGAAGGACCGGGGTGTTGCGCGCCCCTGGCAGGCGTGGCTCGAAGGCCGACCAAGGTCGCTGCGCACCGACCGGGCGCGCGAATTGCTGTGTGAACTCCTGCCCGCCGTCATTGCGGTCATGGAGCGTCAGCCGCAGCCCGACGCCGCCTGGGCGCGGCTGGATGAGCTGATCTATCGCCTGCCCGCCGGCCTGCAGCTCTTCTCTCTCATCCGCCACAACCCGGCGCTGCTGGAGCGGCTGGGCGACGTGCTCGGCGCCGCCCCCTGGCTCGCCGATCATCTGGCGCATGTGCCAAGCGCCATCGAAGGAATGCTCTCGCCGCACGACATCGACCCCGATCCGGCGGCCTCGCTCGCCGCCCAGTTGCGCGACGCGGGCGCGCTGGACGAGGCGCTGGCAGTGGCCAGCCGCATGGTGCGGGGCGAAGAATTCCGCCTGGCCGTCGCCGAACTCGACGGGCGCATCGGCGCCGATGCGGCGGGCCTCGCGCGCACCGCGCTGGCCGATGCGGCGATCGCCGCCCTGCTCCCGCGGGTGCTCGCCGAGCATGTGCGCCGCTTCGGCCATGTGCGCGGCGGCGGCATCGTCGTGGTCGCCTTGGGCAAGGCGGGCTCGCGCGAAATGATGGCGGGCTCGGACCTCGATCTGATGCTCGTCTATGACCACAAGGCCGATGTTTCCGCAGGCCAGTATTATGCGCGGGCGGCGCAGGCGATCGTTGCCGCACTGACCGTGCCGACGCGCGACGGCAAGCTTTACGAGGTGGATATGCGGCTGCGGCCGTCTGGCTCGGCTGGCCCGGTTGCGGTGTCGCTGGCTTCGTTCGAGCTCTATCACCGCGAGGCCGCCTGGACCTGGGAGCGGCTGGCGCTGACCCGCGCGCGTGTGGTTGCCGGCCCGGCGCGGCTGCGGCGACGGGTGCAGGCGGCGATCCGCCGGGCGCTGCGCGCGCCGTGCGCGGCCGACGTTCTTGCCGACACGGCCGCCATGCGCGCGCGGGTGCATAAAAATTTGGCGGCGCGCGGTGCGCTGGACATCAAACTGCGTGAGGGCGGCCTGCTGGATGTGGAATTCTGTGTCCAGGCGTTACAATTGCAGCACGCGCGCAGCCCCGGCGTGCTGCGGACGGTGACGCGCGACGCGCTGGCGGCGCTCGCGCGCACCGGCGCCCTGCCCGCTGCCGATGCCGCGCTGCTCATCGATGCCGACCGCATCTGGCGCAGCGTGCAGGGCCTGCTGCGCATCATGCACGGCCGCGCAATCCCCGCCGCCCTCACCCTGCCGCTCGCCGGCCGCATCGCCCGCGCCACCAGCCTCCCTTCCGACCCCGAGGCACTCGCGGCGGCGCTGGACGGCATGGCCGCAAGGGTGCGAAACGTTTGCGCACGCATTCTTGGAGAGACCGACGCGACATGAGCATTGCAGCAGGCGACACAGCCCCCGCCTTCGACCTCCCCGCCACCGGCGGCCGCGTGTCCTCGGCCGCGCTGGCCGGCAAACCCTACGTGCTCTATTTCTACCCCAAGGCCGACACGCCCGGCTGCACCAAGGAGGCTTGCGGGTTTCAGGAGGCGCTGCCGGATTTCACCAAGGCCGGGCTGACCGTCATCGGCGTCTCGCGCGACCCGATGAGTGCGCTGGAAAAATTCGCCAAGAAATTCTCGCTCGCCTTCCCGCTGGCCTCAGACGAGGCCGGTGCGCTGTCGAACGCTTACGGCGTGTGGGTGGAGAAATCCATGTATGGCAAGACGTACATGGGGCTGGAACGCGCGACGTTTCTGGTGGATGCGAAAGGCGTTGTTGCGATGGCCTGGAACAAGGTGAAAGTGCCTGGCCATGTCGAGGCTGTTGCCAAAGCGGCGGCGGCGCTGGGGAGATGACACCGCAGGGCGGATTTTTATCCGTCCCGGCCTGCCAATCTGCCCGACGAGGCGGATAAAAAATCTGCCCTACGGTTCACTCGGCTCCCACCGCCCTCATGCGAGCTTTTGTCAGCCGCACAATCTTGTGATGCCGCGTTCCTTCGATCCTCACCGACGCTGCATGAGAATTGCTTATCACGGTTGCCCGCTGGCAATTCTGTTTGCGGGTTCAATGCATTTTTCAAACGGAACTTTCACCATGGCGTTCAAAACGAACATGCGTCTCCATACCGTTATGGTAGCGTTACTCTGCACCGCGGCCGTGCCGGCCTCGGCCGGCAGCTACACCTACACGTCGCTCGCACCCGCGGGATCGATTCAGCCCGTCGTCGGCGGCATCAACTTCCACGACCAGGTGGTCGGCTCGTTTCAGGACCCGACGACCTATCTCAGCCACGGCTTCCTGTGGAGCAACGGCAAATTTACCCAGATCGACGTGGGCTCCTGGGGCACGTTCCTGACCGACATCAACATATCCCGCATTGCCACCGGCTATTATTATGCATCAGCGGCCGATGCGAAGAACTTCAGATTCACGCCGATGATTTACAATACGGTGACCAAATCGCATACGGATGTGCCGTTCGACAAGCAATATTCGGCCGCAGCACTGGGCATCAATGCGCAGGGCAACGTCATCGGCTCCGCGTTCAAGGGCTATTACGAAAAGGCCTTTATCTTCAACCCGCCCCACAGGCTCCAGGTGTCGGTGCCGAATGCCCCTGATGCGACGGTGGGCGTGGCGATCAACGACCGGAACGAATTCGTGATGAGCGGCGTCGATCAGTCGTTCAACGAGTATTCCTACACCTATCGCGGCGGCAAATTCACCCTGCTGGCACCTCCCGGCGGCGCATCGGTCAACGCGTGGGGCTGTGCCAGCAATTCCGGATCGATCAACAATAACGGCGTCGTTGCCGGCAGCTATGGGACCAGCACCGGCGTGAATGGATTTACCCTCAGCGGCGGAACCTACACATCCTATTCATTCCCCGGCCAGCCGGTACAGACGACAGTATCAGGCGTCTCCGCTGCCGGCGTGGTGGCGGGCTGCTATCTGGACAGCAACGCGGGTTATGCAACCAAGGGGTTTGTCTATCTCTCCAATACGTACTATCCGATCCTTGTGCCAGGATCCAGCACGACCTCGATCGTTGCGATCAACGGCCGCGGCTCGCTGATCGGGCAATATGCCTCCAGTTCGAGCCAAGGTGTGTTCATTGCACAATGCCCGGCAAATCAGGCGCCTTGCACGCAGTAGGACGAGGCCCCGGCGTCCGGCCCGCCGCCGCGCGGGCTGGCAGGATCTGAGTTTTTTCAGCTGCTTCTTTTCAAATCACAAGCAACTCATGTTCTTTTGCGAAAAAAGAACCAAAGAACTTTTGGACATTTGTACCGAGCTTAACCCGGCTAGCAGCTACGGCTTTGTAAGAACGAGCAATTTTATCGCTAGGTTGGCGTCAACCTCAAGCGATATTGCTCTAAACAAAACCGGCGACCGCGCGCGGCCGGTAAGGCGCCTCCAGGCTCGCAATCTCCGCCGCATCAAGTTTCAGCGACAATGCCGCCACCGCATCGGCCAGATGATGCGGCTTGGAAGCGCCGATGATCGGCGCGGTCACGACCGGTTTGGACAGCATCCACGCCATCGCCACCTGCGCCCGCGGCACGCCGCGTGCCCGTGCGATCCAGCCCACAGCGTCGATGATCGCGTGGTCCGCATCCTCGCCGCCCTTGTATAAACTCTTGCCGAAAATATCGGTCTCGGCCCGCTTCGTCGGCGCATCCTCGCTCCACGGCCGGGCGAGGCGCCCCCGCGCCAGCGGGCTCCAGGGCAGGACGCCGATCCCTTCCTCGGCGCACAACGGCAACATTTCGCGCTCTTCCTCACGATACAGCAGATTGAGATGATTCTGCATCGACACGAACCTTGTCCAGCCGTGCAGCCGGCTGACATATAAAGCTTTGCAGAATTGCCAGGCGTGCATGGAGGATGCGCCGATGTAGCGTGCCTTGCCGGCGCGGACCACATCGTGCAGCGCCTCCAGCGTTTCCTCGATGGGCGTGTCGGGATCGAAACGATGGATCTGGTAGAGATCGACGAAATCCATGCCAAGTCGCTCCAGACTTGCATCGATTTCGGCGAAGATGGCCTTGCGCGACAGGCCGCGGCCGTTCGCGTCATCGCGCATCTGGCCATGCACCTTGGTGGCCACCACCACCTCGTCGCGCGGCACCATCTTGCGCAGCGCGCGGCCTAAAATTTCCTCGCTGGAGCCGGCGGAATAGACATTGGCGGTGTCGAAGAAATTGATGCCGTGCTCCAGCGCGCTGGCAATAAAGCTTTCGGACTCCGCCTCGGGCAGCGTCCATGCATGATTGCCGCGCTCCGGCTCGCCGTAGGTCATGCAGCCGAGACACAGGCGCGAGACGCGCAGGCCGGTGCGGCCGAGATTTACAAATTCCATAGTGCGCCACTCCTTTTATCGTCGTAGCCCGCATCAGGAAGCGGGCTATGCTTACCAGGGCGTATCGAACGCCGGAAACGCGACGTCTTCGTAGAACTCGGCAACCGGGATTTCGATCCCGATCTCGGGCATCACGAGCGTATCCTCGGCCGTGAGCGGCCTGGCGGTCCAGTATTCCACATCGTCCGTGCGTTCCAGCACGAGGAGCCCAGGGTTGACCGCTTCGACGATCACATAGCGTCGCAGTAAAGGAATCGCCGCATACTCGCGGACCTTGGTGACGCGGTCGGTGCGTCCGGACGATTCGCTTAAAACCTCGAAAACGGTGGCGGGAACCACAAGCCGGCTGGTTCCGCTCACCGGCGTGCAGGTGACCAGAGCATCGGGATAGCGAACGGTCTGTCCAATCGTCGCGACCCCTGCATCAGGGCCCAACACGCGGCATCCGGTGCCGCGCAGGCGGGGGCGCAAGGCTGCGTAGATATTCTGCGCAATCTGGTTATGATTGATGGTGCCGCCGACCATGGCGACCGGCTGAAAACCGTCGAATTCGTAGCGCCCCTCCTGGGCCTCAGCCCAGGCAAAGAATTGTTCGCGTGTCCAGGATTGCCGCAACGCCATGCTCATGGCGGGAGCATAGCGCAACGCGCCGCCGCCGTCCAAACCACAGCTTGCCGATCAGTAAGGCGTGCCATCCTTGTGCACATCGCCGGTGGCTACACTCCAGCGGAGATCGATATCCGGATACTCCACCACGTCCGTCGCCGGCCGGCGTGAGCCGACCTCCAGCAGCACGGCCTCGGCTGACGAGCGGTTCTGGATATGGTGCCCGTTCGCCTCCCCGGCCGGGAACCCCGCGCACTCGCCGGCACGCAAAACCTGTTCGCCGCTATCGGTGACGAGCACCACTTCACCGCTGAGAACCCAGACGAACTCGTCTTCATCCAAGTGCCAGTGGCGCTGGCTGCTCCACCGGCCGGGCGGCAGGCGCAGCAGATTGACGCCGAACTGGGTCAGCCCCGCCGCCTCGCCCAGCCCCAGCCGGACGTGGCCGCGGCAGGGCACGTCGAATGGCGCCGGATAACCGGAATCCTCGGTGCGCGGGGCGGCCGCGTGGTCGATCTTGCTCGTCAATCCTGCTACTCCGCGAAAGCAAGGCCTTCGTTCTTGAAAAGAAGTCACTGCCCAGGCGGCGTATCGAGCTGGCGTGCAGCTTGCTCGCAGGGCGGATTTCTTATCCGCCTCTTGATGCCGTCCGGGAGGCGGATAAGAAATCCGCCCTACAGCTATCTCGGCTTTTAGGATGGGTCTTGACCGATCCTTGTATCAGCCGATGCCGCCACGGAAGCGCGCATTTTCCGATACGCGGCTGCACCTGATCCATTACGAAAAAAGAACAAAGACTTTTTCGAATTTGGTTTTGGCCACACCCGGGGAGCGTGCCGCCATGTCCGACGGTTCAGCCCAAATGCGCGTCAATCCAATTCCACTCGTCCTGGACTGCCTTCTCCAGGTATTTGAGCACGGCATTCAGCGCCATCCGGGACGTCCCGCCGAAATCGCTCTTGCCAATTTCGGTTTGATACTCGGTGATGATCGAAACGATCTTGCCGTGGGACTTCTCAACCGCCTTCCGCTCGATCTTCTTCGCGGCCAGCAGCTTGTAAAAATTGTCGATCTCCGGGCCAAGCCCCTTGCTGAATATCTTCTCCGCGTTTTTCGCCTCTTTGGGGTCCAGCTTCTTCAGCTCTTGCGTCTTGATCTTGGCCCAGCTCTTGCGCAATCCGGCGTCAGCGATCCGCTTGGCGATCTCCGGATTAAAACCCTTTGCATCCAATCCCATGGCAACCTACTCTCTCGACACTGGACCAGAGCACCGGCTCAGCCCCTTACCAGTCAAAACGATAATCGCCGGTGAATCGTCAGGTCAAGGCGCATGGTCAAACCCGGGGGAGCGTCGATTCGGTCCCCTCGGGCATGGAAGTTCCGGACCCGGTCGCAGCCGCTTGCGCCACCGTTACTTGCACCAGACTGGGCAAGCCG
>Ga0116231_10004572_pt1 | contig 27886 bp, 22 predicted proteins | sample S1TSphgellanicum_2_FD_89695 | JGI IMG/M metagenome (GOLD analysis project Ga0116231, IMG submission 89695) | Host-associated microbial communities from peat moss isolated from Minnesota, USA - S1T2_Fd - Sphagnum magellanicum MG | ecosystem: Host-associated > Plants > Peat moss > Unclassified... | reverse complement strand
TAACTATCACAACTTCCCCACTGACTTCATCAGCTCCCTACAGTGGGTAAAGGCCGGTGACAAGCACCATCCTGTGAACTGAGTTTCTGCTGCAATTCCGGAAGCAACGGGAAGACTCAGCCAGACTACTGGCTAGCAACAGACCCCACAACAAAGACTAGACAAAGAAACAACGAAAGACAGAAAGGGAAAAGAACAGGGAAGGACTAAGAATGAATTCAAATGTATCAGAGTTCTATTCATGAGAGGTTTTTTAGAATTCTAAATAGTTGCTTCATTTTGTATCTTTCATATCTTGCTCCAAGTACTCTTTTCCAATGAAGACTGGAAAAGGCTGCAGTTACAGTCCTTTGAAGCCTCAATGTGCACTACAATGATTCACCCTACAACGATTCACTCCTCACATGCCTGATCCTAATATACATGGGACTGTCTCCACTGCTCTGAGAATCTGATGAAAATCTGATGAAAATCTGATTTCCTACCAAGAAATTGGCAGGGCAAAAGAGTTTTACCCATACTCTCTTGCAGAATTGTGTTTTTCCTCTCCAAGAGTTCAAATGACCTAACAGTAATAAATCTAAACTGGCAATTTCAGCATCCATTTAACAAAAAGACTTTGCCCACTGTCTTCACCTTTTACTGTGAGCCACCAACAACCAACCCAGTTGCTTCACAATGATACAAATCAGAGTATGCATTCGGTGGGTGAATAGGATGAGGAGGAGGAGGAAGAGGAGCAAGTGTCAAAAGTCATGTCGTTGGTCGTGTCATGGTGGTCAATCCCCGCCCATGTATGATTGGACCTTGCATGCCACCAATTGGCTCATCAACTGTCAAAAGAAGCCAGACATTAAAGGTAAAGAAATCAGATATAAGATTGAACAAAGCAGACACAAGATGAAGGAAATCAGACATAAGAAAATAAAACCACAAAAATTGAAAGAAAATAAATAGGAGCTCACTAGTAGTAGCAGTAGTAGTAATAGTAGTAGTAGTAATAGTAGTAGTAGTAGTAGTAGTAGTAGTAGTTTTTTGTACTTCATAGTTCTGAGCAGCTTAAATCCATTGAGTCTCTCAAGTGATTCAGAAGTTGAAGTTGGTATTGTGTTTTTTTACCAGGAGTCTCTTCAGTTACTTCAACGATTTCACCTTTGCCTGCCTCTGTGCCAGCAATTCCAATGCAAGTGAAGAGAGATCCCTCATCCAGGCTGAGGTAATTGTAAGCGTTATAAACATCCTCTGCCGTTGTTACCTCATACAGATGTGGTAAGTCCCGTAAGCAACCCACATCCTGCAATTCCAAATAAAATACGTTTTACACACTTATTGTTGTAGATGCTATATATTTATTGCTGTCTTTCACGCTCAGAAGTTTCAGTCTCAACGTCACAATCTGTACACATGAAGGTCTTGGGTGGCAGATTATGTCATTTTCTTGATCATTATATGACATAATCTTCCAGTGATGATTGTACACTTATAATAGTGACGAAAATCTTTGTTGAACTTGAATTCTTCTTTTTTTTCAGAGCATTGAATCTGCCACCCCAGACCTTAATGTTATGGAATGGTCTTGCACTTGCACATTATGTTGGGTGCATCACCTAGCTGGTCCTAACATACAGGCTTGCCTGATGCCTTACCCGACATAATGAGCAGGGGGGCTTGACCATTCCATAGTACATAACAGGAACACTATACTATGTCAGGATCTTGTTTCCTGATTTTAAACATACTTCCAGCTGCTTTGGGCAGAAGTGCAAAAGGACCTGCAGAGGGAGGGGCAAAATATAGGACAAAAGCTTTTACCTTTCTACTCACTGATGGAGCCTGTAAATGTGTCAGCATCCCTAACCAGTATGTGTTGTCCTTGGAATCAGACTCGTGCCTCATCAATAATGTCCTCTTTGCCTGGCAAGACCCAGTAACCCAAACTCACTTAATTGTTGGAAATAAAACTTGTGCAGTTATACCATAAGGTTCTTGATGCAAACCTTGCAACATCTTCATTCCAAAAGCAGAGACTTTAGGGACATTTAGGTTGTCCACTGCAGAATTTAGCTCAGGAGAACCCCAACATGCAGTCACAGAGCCACCCCAAAATAAAAAGCTTTAACCCTTAAAGAATCCATGTATTTTTAGGAAAGAAAAAACATAATTAATAAGTTATTCTGACATAAAAGTTTTACTGAGTTAGTAAATCATTGAACTTAGAGACTCAAACTGCAAGTTTGAGTTGTTATTCACAGAAACAAAATGGTGCTTTGAATACTCCATAGCACCAAAAAATCAGTATGCTGAGGAGCAAGGTACTAGCATTCTCCTGTCCTCTGTGCATATATGTTTTAGTGTTCAAATATAGATTGCTGCATCCATTGAGGACAGCAGATACTTTGAGGGAAACCTCCAATTCCTTACCCCATGTTAGAGGGAGAGAGAGAGAGATACCCGATCAAGTTCTCGCTGGTTGATTTTGCTTCCTTGGATACTACGAAGTACATTCAAGGATGCATCAACAGCATTTTTGATCTACAGAACACAAACAAATGGACACTTCTCAGTTCACATTTCTCAGTGTCTCTTTGCCCAATCTTCATTAGCCATGGAAAACAATACACTTCATACTTCCTTCTGATCCTAGGAAAGGGAACATCTGGGATTGATAGTATATATTAACAGAAGACATATATATGTTTAAAAAAACGAAAAATAACAAAACAATGAACTATTACCTTAGCTGGAGTGGAAGTCACAGATATAACAAACCAGCCCGCCTTCAACCGGTCAAACAAGCTAAGTTCAAATGATACATCATACGTCAACCCTAAAGCATCCCGTACCGTTGTAAACAGCCTGCAATGGTAAAACCACTGCTATGTTAGACTATTGAACACAAACTGGAAAAATTGGTCCCAAGCACAATCAGCATAATAGGTAACACCCAAAACCTTGGTGAGAAAATCTGAAAACTCTGCAACTGCAAAAAATATGAGTGTGATTCCAATACTGTAACTGAACAACAGATACAAATAAAAAAACACTGGAGAACACTACTTGAGAGGGTCGTCTACATGACTAGTAGCAGTAATCTAAAACTCACCGAGCATTTATGATTTCCGCCAAGAGAGTTAATGCAACTGAAGCATATAAAGGATGCCGCCTCCTCCTCCAACACAGTGTGTTGTTATCATCCCTGATTACTTCTACACCTGGTGGTGCCAATGACTTTGCTTGCTCCTCTGGAATGAAACTCACATTTGTATGTTAGAAACCTTTGCAACTAGAGGAGAAATACCCCCTATTCTCTTTGCATGCTCAGCTATACAAACTTCATCTGTGATACATAAGGACAAGACCAAGGATCCAGATATTGAATGGATATGTGTGCAGCTCTCTCACAGTTATATACCTTTGATAAACCCAATTTACAAGGAGGTGACACTGAGGAATTGAAGACCTATAGCATGGAACAATCTCTCTGTATCCAATACCTTCAGGTTGAAGCATCAAGGACAACCTACCTGACAGCGATGGTGGAACTGGCTCGATGAGAGTATTTAAATCACGCCCATCAGAAGTGAATCCCCACCTATTTGGTGCAGCACCAGCTATGTATGCACATGCTCTCTCATCTGTATCCCTAAGGAAAACCTACAAACACCAATATACCTTAGTGTTGGAGATCGCCATGCACAAACCACCCCCTTGTTGGTCCCAAGGGATGGAGGATCTAAAGCACACAAGGCATGATGCTCATGAGAAAAAAGAAGGAAGCAAGTATGATTGCTCAGAAGAGAAGAGGGATTCTCACTCGTTGATGTCGTTGTTCAGGAGTTGAGAAAGTATCAATAAGTACAGGTTTCTCAGCTACTTCGGCACTCTTGAGAATGTGGTCATTAGTATTAACTGTGAGCGTGCCTAGATAATCCAGCAAGCATGATTCCACTTCCTCCTCTGAAAAATCACCCACTACACAAACCTGCAAAAACACCCATTGACAGAGTCACATTCACCAGTTCAGAGATGATCATTGGAAGTGAAAAGTTGCATGGAAAAAAAAACAGCAGGTTTTCATGACCAATCAACCCAAACACACCTCCATATTGGATGGAACCAGCTGTTGCATCACAGCCTCCCTGACAACAGGGAGAGTCAGCTTCTCAATAGCCTGAGGAGAAGGTTCAATGAATCGCTCTTCTCCATTAAACATTGCACGCATCAGTCTGTGTGCAGTTGCTCGCTCCAAGCTTTTTGGCATTGCATGATAATGTGACAAGTAGAGCTGTTTTGCCCTGTCTAATGCATCTTCCAGCCATACATTGTGCTGCAAAATCAAGGTACAAAATCTCTACTTTATCAATACCAATGAGTTTGCAGAGAAACAAAAACTCCACAACAAAGGTTCAGAGGCAACTGATGTTAGAAGCTTCAAAAATCATCTCTATACTCTCCATTCCAACAGCCCAATCAGACAGCCAAAACTCGCATAGAGCGGGGCGAATGAACAACAATGGGCCCATCACCTCAAGCACCATATGGAGGAGCTGGAAAGTAGCACGCATGCCACCATCACGTAGAGTGAAACGGAAATCCATGCATAAGAACTCCTCATCTGCCTCCAGTACACAGTTGATCAAATTGCCTACACAAAAAAGTTCCACCTGCCACAGAACAAAGCAGAGATCAGCTTGTGAAAAGTGTTCATCCAGATGAAGCCCACAAAACATTTGGGCCAGTGAGCACCCTACTTTAACGTCTTGTACCCATTCCAAAACGGAAGTGCAAGAGTATGAAGGTTAAGAAAGTCAGTGTGGACATGTAGAGTCCAGCAACAGAATTGAAATGGGTGTCAAAAACTTCTGATAGCAACTAAACCCATAAACCTAAACTTCCAATTTCAATGACCCTGAAGAGACTTACCTGCTCCCTTGAGAAGCTACCAACAGCACCACCTTCACTGAGGGTACGCACACCAACAGCAACAGCTCCACTAGCACCAGGCTTCTCCTGAGCTCTTCCCCCTGCTACTACCAGGCGCAAAACGCCTCCTTTGGCTTCATTCTGCGTGATCTGTATTCATGTTCAACAAGTTACTATATCATTCAAGAAATACTTGGGACTCCATAAGATTCTCTCTCCTACAAGGTATGAGTGCAATTGAAAACATTGCACAAACCCAAGCGATCAGTTGCTCGGAAGCAGTTTAATACCTTGTAGTTTACACGGATGCCATTCGATAAACGGCGTTGAACAACTCCTGTTGCCTCATCACTGTACTTAGACCAGTTATGTGCATCTGCCACATCTGTCACAGCCACAAATCGTGGCTGCCACTGCATGTGCAAGGATGCTAACTGCATTGGGGACACCAGCTCTGTTGGAACCTCCAGCTGATCACATACAAAAGAAATGACCCAACCCTTAAACTAGCAGGAAAAACCACTTTCAAGGCCCCCCATTTTGTGTAATTCTACTTATATCCTATCTTCACATGCAGGATGCAGATTACCCCAGCAAACATTAGCAAAGGGTTTAGGGTTCACCCCCAAACCCTAAACCTCTGGTTGAATGCACAAAATGCTTGGTCTCCTTTGGCTAACAAGCTCTTTCAATGATTACACTTGATACAGAGATGGAAAGGTTCAGAGATAAAAAAGCACCTCGGGTTCTGAAGCCAAGGGCTCGTCAAGACCACCTGTGATGGCATTCACAATTGCATCTGGGGTGATGTCAAAGCTTACATCTCCCACTTCCTCTAAATGTATGGTTTTCGGTACACAAGCCACAATGGCTGCAGGTATGGGAGCTGTTGGCTGCCCATAAGTAGCTATATACTCCAACATGGCTGCCCCTGCCTTGTTAACCTGCATGTCCGGTAGAACCATATAGATGGTGAGCATGCCCCCAGGTACTGTAAAGATCCCTTCCAAATATCATCCTCTCTGCCTAAAAATTTCCGTGAAAATGCACAGCTGTTGCCAGTTGCTAAAGAAACCTGAAATGTTGAAGAATATGCAAAACACTCAAAGGAAAGCACTCAATCCTAAAACAATCCACCAGCTCTGAAGACTCCTTTTGACAAAACTGCCTGGTCTCTCTCAAGATCCTTGTCAAACAGTACAGCAGAAATAGGCAGCTGTGGTGGTCGAGGTGGTGAAATCATACATCTTCTAGAGTGACGGTCTCAGCAACAGCCAAGAGACTTTCATGGCCTTGCTGCTGGTCCATAACAGTGTGACCCAGTGCATCACTTTCCATGATGAAGTCAAGGTTATCAACTGATGGCACGTTATCAATCATTGCTGCCAAGTGCTCACTGTCCTTCAGCAGTGCGGTCAAGTAACGTGCCAATTCTCCTCTCGTCACCCCAAACTTGTGCAATCTCCTTACCTGAACACCCACTGTGCACTGTTTACACAACTTTCCCATGCACTGCAATCCTAATCCATGCTTTTCCATATCTCAGTCACACCTATCTAGTCAGAACAAAGTTATGAACCAACAGACCCAAAGAAGCAAGCTCCTTACAGTTTACTTGTAAAGAACTCACCTCCTGGACACCCACTCTGATAGCACCTTCCCAATGCTTGGGTTCTGCAGTTATGGTGAGAGTGCTCACAGCACAGCCTTCCCTGCCAGAATCACTGTGGTCCAGCTCAATTCCACTGAAAGGTGGATTTGCACTCTGCTCCAAGTCAACAAACAACAGGTTGTTGATCTCAAATCCTTAGTAAAGATCTTTTGATATTGTCACAAGCAAGAGCCAGACGTGGCTGCAGAGAGCACAAAGTTTAACTGACCATCCTTAATGGGAAAACCCCATTGCTACTCACAAATCATAGCTTTCTCCTAGCAGCACTTCATCAATATTTACCAAAAGGAGCAATCAGGTCTGCAGATGCAAAACCTTGGGAACTTAAACCAACACTAGCTCTTAACTATAAATGCAACTCAGCACAAATACTTTCCTTCAACAGGTGGGTGGGTGTTGACCTTATAACGGGTGTTGACACGGAACTGGAATGTTGATAGAACAATCCGTCGCATGAGAACATCACGCAAGTCTGAATACCTTTGAACGTTTTGTACAGGTGTCTGCAAAAAGAACACAACCCAAACCTCAGGTGAGCTCCAAGCCTAAACCCTAAACCCCAAAATTTTCCTTCAGACCTGAACATGACAAACCCATTAGAGTCTCACAGTTCTGATGAGACAAGCTCCAATCACAATAAATCAATTGGCAAGGTCCATATCCCATGTTTCAAGCTATAAAATGATGAGAGGGCCAAATAATCCCATTTGCCTACTTTGCAGAACAAGCTGATGGAGAAGTTTTGGAGCAGCTCGTGTTGGAAGATGAAAGGCTTTTTCAGCTGACTTCTGGTACCTGGTAAAGACCAGGTGTGTCTCACAGGTGGCCTTACAGAATGCCGCTCCTTGCGTGTGGCCACTGTTATAGCAGTATGATTGATGTTCTCATGTGACATGTGTGTTGAAGCATGAACTCCAGCAGGTGTGGAGCCAAATTGTGCCTGACATCATCATTTGTGCGAACTTGATTATGTCTCTTTTTCCTGCTTTGCAAAGTGAGCCACATCTATCTCTACTTCCAATGAAAACCCATCCCCTGTCCTTGCAAATCTTATCTTGAACTTTTTCTGCAAGATGCGTTGGACTCAGAGCAACACACTTCACATACCTCAATCATTTCCAAAGTGCGGCTGACACTGCCAATGTCTCCAACAATAAACAGAGTGGCATTTGCTGGGAAATACCAGCGCTCGTGGAAAGCTTTGATCGTTTCAGGATCCCATTTCTTTATTTGCTCCTCTAGACCAATTGGAAACCGATAGCCTAACATATTCTCCGAATGCAGTTGCTGAAGAAGCTGGCATATCAGGACACAGGTGGATCAGTAAAATGAAGCAAAACAAAGCTGCTTCAAAAAAATTATTTCAGGTCACTGCAAATTCACATCACTGAACAAGATGCAACAGGGGGGGGGTCTGATGCAATCAAAAACTACCTGACAGTCAACCCTGTACTCAATTGTATTCATCATCTGCAGCTCCGATAACACAGCCCTCCGCTCCTTCTCCACTCGTGATGCAAGAAACTTGGGCTTGAAGGCAATCTGTTTTCATGCATTCCAAGGATCACAACAATCTCCAAAATGCAGACAAGACAATTGACAACAACAATTTCTAGAACTGACATTAATAAATCAGACATAGATACATGAGAACATAAACACCCCAAGAAAAATCATTTCAACAGATTATGCTTCCAACAATGACATGGGTATGGCAAAATCCACCTCATGAAGTGCTTCCAGGACAAGTGGGAGTAGAGGTTCATTCGTGCCCTGGTTGGTCATGCCAAGAGTATAACACTCTTATCAGAAATTTCTGAGTCAAGTCATGCAAGTAACAGAATGTGCAAAAGAAACTTCAGATGAACTCATTGTGATTTCTTGAACTGAATTTCCAAGAAGTATTGTGTAACAATCTTTGGCTTTTGTAAATTTCAAGAAGAATTCATTAAGCAGTAGTTGGGTGAGAAGGGAAAGGGAAAAATTTTAAAACAGCAACCTGGGTGGTTACAGGAGAATGCACATGGAAGACAGTGTGATGGAAATCTGTGTAAGCATTTGAGCGAGCTCCAGTTCCAAGAAGCTTCTCTCGCTTCTTACTTCCCAGAAACGCAACATGTTCAATCATGTGCGCAATTCCTTGCTCATGCTCTTCCTCATCTACAGAACCCACATGCATCTCCATGTGCGCCTCAAACCTGCCATCATTTACAAAAATCTTCAAAAAACACATTGTGTGACAGCTCAAAGTCTGCTCACAGAAAATGTACTTCACCAAACCCGGTAAAAAGAATGGAACTGAATGTGGCATCTGCTTGCTTGCTTGCTGTCATCATCACCTATTGGGTGGAACTTTGTTTGGTAGAATGACATATTGGAGGCCATTCTCAAGACAGCCATGGTGGAGCTTGGGATGAGATGGGAGCTTGGAAACAAGGTGGTCATCATCATTGACATCTGCTTCTTCTTCCCTTCTCAAACGTGACTCCAATGACAATGCTTGACCTTTGACAAGCTCTAGCAACTCTTCATCTGGCACCCATGCCAGATTCGCCACATGTGGCTCATTGGGTCCTGTGTTTGCTTGCACAATCTGGACACATACGCACATGTGCAAACCTGAATGGATCACTCATCCTGCTTGCAAGCAAAAAAATCATGCCTAATATACTTACAAGATCAAGCTCTAAATGTGCAAAAGACCTTCTTACAGAATTGGGTCTCTTGGAGAGATGGCTGCTTCTTCTTGTGGAGCCAAAAGCTTGTAGTGATAATGGCACGGCTGCTGAGGTTCTCAACCAGCCCAAAGAAGCTGGACCTCTTTGCTTCCATCTTGAGCTGCTCCTCCATGTCTCACATTGCTGAGTCCTTGATGGCTGGCTTTGAAGATCAGTCTTGATTGCTGAATTTCTTTTGTTTTGTAGCTGCTTCTTGTGGCCCTGCAGCTGCTGCTTCCCTTCTATTCCTTGCAACGATCTAAACAACAACAAAAACAAGGTGATAGATGGATGATGGATGCAACATAAAGATTGAGATCTGACTGAGAGGACAAACACAAACCAAGGAAAAGAGTCGTAGTAGTAGTAGAGATGGTGTAGTAGTGAAGATACCTCTGAGTTGCAGAAGAAGAAGAAGAAGAAGAAGAGATGCCTCTTGTTTCCTGGAGAGAAGAAGCAAGCAAGGAGCAATTGGAGATGCATGTGGCAGCTGGGAAGAGCACAGCAGAAGCAGCTGCCCTTCTACCATCCTGCCGCACATGACTGCTGCTGCTCCTGAATGATGCCACATGTGGTGGAGCAGCAGAAGCAGGAACAGCCAGTGTGGCCATTCCAACTCCCTGCTCCAAGCTTCAATCACCTTCTTTCTCCTCCACGTTGGTTCTCCTTCTATTCTTCTTCCTCTTCTTCTTCTTATTCTTCTTCTCGGCCTTCTTTTTAAACTGCGGCACTATCTCAAAGGATTCATGATCCGATGATCCAAAGAAAACGCGCAATAAAACAAAACGCAATCGAAGAATTGGGGAGACCCAATCTCGTGCTCCTCCTCCACTCTCTGTGATGGTCTCCGTTCAATAATTCTCGAGAATTCTCGTGATGGGTGGGCAATAAAGTGCCTGCGAAGATCCTTACGAGTTTACAAGAGCATCAGTTTGCTCCTGTGGCTCCTAGATTCTCTACCCACACCGCCCTGGCTTGCTGTCTCCTCCTTCACAGCGACTAGGGTTTGAAGGTTTGGGGGTTTTGCAGTTCTCACAAACAAGACTTTAGGGGTACTGGGTTTGCAGTTTGCTGCAGCAGGCAGACAGAATGAGAGAGGTACACACAGAACAGACACAGAAACAAAGAGTCGTGAGAAGACTCACGAGAGAGTCTTCTCCTTCGCAATGATTAGGGTTTGGGGGTTTTGCAGTCCTCGCAAACAGACTTAAGACTTTAGGGGTTGTGGGTTTGCAGTTTGCAGCAGCAGGCAAACAGAAAGATAGACACATAGAACAGACACAGAAAGAAAGAATCGAGAGAGAAAGAGAGAGAGTCTTCTCCTTCGCAGTGATCAGGGTTTGGGGTTTGCAGTCCTCGCAAACATACAGAAGACTTTACGGGTTGTGGGTTTGCAGTTTGCAGCAGCAGGCAGACAGAAAGATAGACTGACAGACAGCCAGACACAGAAAGAGTCGAGAGAGAGAGAGAGAGAGATCCGAGAGACCTGAGAGAGAGGATGTTTTATGATCTAAGCTTAGGGTATGAGGGAGTGGAGGATCAGACGAGGAGGGAAGTGGTGGCGATGGCATTGCAGCTGGGTTACACTGGAGTTGCAGCAAACCACATGCTCACAGGAATCATGGCCGACTCTGATCGATCGAGAATCAAACCGCTGGAGCTTGAATCTGTGATTGCTGCTGCACCTGGAGTAGCAGAGGCTGCCAAATTCCACAGGAAGCTGCTCAAGGTTCCAGCAGCCCAGCCTTTCAGACAATTCAGTAGAATCACAGTGGTAGTTGAAGATACGGTGCAGGCAGCTGCTCTCAATTCTGCAAACCCTGTTCTGAGGTCCTATGACATTGTTGCAGTCAGGCCCAAGAACCAGAAAGCTTTCAATCAAGCCTGCACTCATCTTGAGGTAAAAGAGAGAGTCAAAAAGATCACCTACATACCCTTGAATTCTTCTTCTCAGAAATTTGCAACCTGAGGTTTTTGTTGCAGCAATTCTCAAATCTGCAAAATTCTTAGCCTGCTGCTTCATGGTGTGCGAGATGGAGAAACTGTTTACATTTTCTCTTGCTGCTCTTCTATAGATTGTCGGAATCCTCAATCCCCACATGTGCTTTGCATAACTGCAAGACTGCATTGATATTCCTCTTGCTGTTCTGGAGATGATGATGAATCCTCCTCAATCCCTGCCATGTGCTACTTCACATAACTGCTGCAAGACCACATTGATGTTTCTCTTGTGTCGGTGTGGAATATGCATGAAGAGTATGATAATTGTGGAAAGGTGGGTTTCAGGTGGACTTGATATCTGTGGATTTTAGCCAACGGCTTCCATTTCGATTGAAGGCACCAATGGTCAACGCTGCTCTTAAGGTACAAGGTTTTTTTTGTCTCTCTCTGTTTTGCATGCAAGAATTTGTTTGATTAGTGCACTGAATACTTCCTTCCATTAAGAGTGCCTGCTGTTGCATAATTAGGAATTGGCTTCTTGATGCCAATTCCAATGGTCCTTCTCGTTGTGCATAATAAGAAGAGACGGTGCCATTTGCTTGGTGTGCTCACAAATTAGGTTTCAAGTAGTGCAGAAACATTCTTTTGAACTGTCATATTTGGTCATTGACTTCCAGACTCAGAATTATCATGTGAGTGGCAGTTTTGATGAATTCTGATGCATTATATTGTGATTCCAGAGGGGTGTGTTTTTCGAGGTTTCATATGGCCGTGCACTCTTTGACCCCAGGGCACGAAGGGAACTTTTTGGGCAAACTCAGGTTGTAGTTTATCTTTATTTGTATCAATCTTTTTTCTCTCCTGATGCAAATTTTATCCAGCATTACAAAGTAAACAAACCTCATGTTGTAGTTTCTCAAAGTTTGTGAGGGGTGTGGTGTGTCAACTTTTGAGAATTGAGCCTAGACTTAATGTGGGGTTGCAAGTTGGCAGACATTACAAGCAATGACACGGGGTCGCGGTGTAGTTCTTAGTAGTGGAGCGCGTCAGGCTATGGAGCTTCGAGGCCCCAATGACGTCATCAACATGGGTACCTTGTTTGGGCTTTCTGTCGAGTTTGCAAAAGCAGCTGTTTCAAAAAACTGCGAGTAAGTTGCTCTCTTTCTCTATCTGTGTCTGTGAAACAATGAATTCCTAAACCTACTTTCCAATCGTTACAAGTCCCCCCATTAGCCCTCTTTTATTCTACAATATGGCATTTGTGGCTGCTAGGTGTTCTCCTTTTGCAGCAAGATCACTGGATGATTTAGTGACTTAAATTAGTTCTCACCTGAGTTCAGGTCGGTGGTGCTTCATGGAGTTGCACGAAAGACAACGTATAAAGCAGCTATACTTATTGAGCATCTTCCCATGAATGAGAATCCTGTGTCAGACAAGAACCTGTTTGATGTACCATCTTTTTGGGACCCACTTTCCGTGGGCACCACTGATGGTGCATCAGTCAATTGCACCAACTTTTTAGAAAACAATCATCTGACTACCATGCAAGATTACATGGTTCCAGAATTGGATAAAAAATTGGATCAAAGTCCAGTGCACAACCTAGGTCAACAAGGAACACCTAAAAAAGTAGGTCAAACAAAACAGGATGACAAAACTGGAGATCTGAAGAAGAACTCTGCTAAGATCAATACCCCAAAGGATATGAATCTGAGGTCTGAAGATGGGTTCATTTCCATGGGTAGTGAGTGGACCCAAGTGAGCAAGAAAGGGAAAAAACGTAACCACAAGGGCCAGAAAGTGTCAGATCTGGCCTTTACTATTGACAGACCTCATCTTGAAGCATCAAAAAAGAGGAAGGTTTCTTGAAGTGCAAAATTGCACGCCTTTATTTGCTGTTTGAGCTGCATTGTGTATGCTTAGTCTTTTTCTGCATTGTGGTGTTGTTGTGGTGGTGTTGAAAAATGGCAATTCAGATTTAAGACTGAAAAGAACATTCAAGTGTGAAATTCTCCTTAGATTGGTAGACTTTGCAGGAGCCACTGAGACAGCAACCATTTCCAAGCTATAGTTTATGAAATTGTACATTCACATGACAAGAAATATATGGATCTAAAGGGGACTCCCGAGAGTTGATTAAATAAGTTGAAGTGGCATTTGTGCTTTTAGGGTTGTTGCTTTTGTTTTCTTTCTTTTTTGGTTTCTCTTTTATGGTTTTCAACTTGAACCCAATGTGTAACTGCATATGAAGAATGGTTTTGTCTACTACGAAATTTTAGTGATTGACATGAAAAGGGTTAATGTTGTGAATGACGGACATTCATGATTGGGACAAAGGGGTTTAGGGTAATGGAGGATGTTCATGATTGGGACATTGGGGTTTAGGGTAATGGAGGATGTTCATGATTGGAACATTGGGGTTTAGGGTAATGGAGGATGTTCATGATTGGAACATTGGGGTTTAGGGTAATGGAGGATGTTCATGATTGGGACATTGGGGTTTAGGGTTTAAGGGTTACGTAATAGATGTCATTATGGGATTGTAGTTGAGAGAAAATGAAGGAGATGTTCTTTGACATTTGAATATCGAACTCCGACCATGAGATGGGTTGTAATTATTGATCTCAAATCAACATTAAACTTTGTAGCACATTGATTGTTGTAATGTCCTCAACAAAGGGTCATTTATTTTAGTTTAATTTTCACTACACCTTATACCTACATTGAACTCTTCTTGATTGTTTGTCAAAAGTTCCTTGTTTCCCATAGGAACCCAAGATTGCACTATCCATTTCCTTCCCTTTTTGTAATTCATCTCCCATATGGACAAAACTTTCAGTGCCACTCTTTCATAACCTTTTTGTTTCCAATAAAGGCATAAGTTGCACGATGAAATATATACAATTGAAGTTATTTTCATGTAGTTAAATATGGTTGGAAAATGAGAACACATTTATATATAGTTCACCTTTGAAATCAACAAGGAATTATATGTGATTGAAAAGTGATTTGCCCAACAACTTGCTTGTGACTATGATAGTTTTGATTTGACATTTTTGCTGCCGTTTATATTTTGGTAACTTCATATATCAATCAACTTATTAATTAATTGAACAGTTGATTTTGTCTCAATTATATCACTTAACTAGCATGCAATTGATTAGGTGTGTATTTTTCTAATTTTCGTTTGTTTCAATTTTTGAAAGTGGAAAATACACCAAACAAACATTGGAGTTGATGTTGTAGAAGTAGTTGGACTAGTACATGTTAAAAGACAAGGAAATGAAAACAATGCAAATGAGTTTGGTGAATGCCATTACCAATCTTACAAATGTGATGAGTTTAACCTTTGCAACTATTAGAGGCAATGTTAATGTGACTCCAATTCATGCACAACAACAACCATTCAATAACATGTTAAAGCTTGATTTTATTCAAAAATTCAATTCAAGATGAGCTATTTTCAAATTCTTGTTCAATTGTTAGATTATGAAAATTTACATATGATATTATGAACTATTACATGCAATATTTGACTAAGCTTTAATTGGAACTATTACATTTCATTTTTAACAAGAGTTGGTATAATGCATGTTAGGTTTGATAGAATATGTGAAGGAAACTTAACTCATGTAAAAACATTTTGCTATTAGTCAAGGTAAATGGTTAATTCTTTTCAAATTTATTTGCTAGATTAGTCTTGACCTTCAATGCCATATTGTGTTGGTTTAGTATCAATTGGAGGTATTGGTTGAATTTCCTTCATGATTTCATTGTGATTCTTAGTGATGAATGTGAATTAGTTATTGAATGTGAAATTCACTTTTAAACCAATGCAAGCACATATGAACACATCAATAATGAAAGTCACATGGAATTCAATGATTATATAGTTGATGGATAGAATTATGGTCAACTACATTTCAACAACAATGTTATATCCTCCTATCTTAGAATAATAATAATCATTTGTATGTTTTTATAGGTTCACTAATAGAGATCTAGTCAATGTCAATTGATCCTTAAACACAAGGTAAGCCATGACACCACTGTTTAAATTGGTCCATGGATCTTAGGACTTGCATCTTAGGACCTTTTGGCCACCAAATCAAATTTTGATATACAACATTGATGGCATAAACAAATTCGCATGAATAACTAAAAAGTGAATAGATTTACCAATAGTGAATAATTCACTACAAATGAAAGGATTTGCACTTTGAAAAACATAGAAATTTACATGGTTTTCACTTTCCTCCAACCACTGATGCAACCTATTCTCATCAATTTCCAACATCCAACTTAACAATCGTGATGTTACACTAGCGTGTTCAACCCTAATCATCTTATCTCTAGATTGAAACCATTTTCCCATCTAAGCATAAAATTTTCATAGATCTATTAGAGTCTATAAGTCACATTGGGACCCAAATATCTCTAACATATGATGGTGGCTTCTCACTTTCCCAATGAAAGAAAGTAAAAGGGTAAGAGTTAGAAGGTTTAGGGTTTAGGGTTTAGGGTTTAACAATAAGCCCTTTTCCTTGTGACTGGGAATTGTTTTCCATGCAATCCAATGTAAGCTTTCATCCTATTCCTCAAACTGTAGACCTTGTTTTGTGTTCCTTTTCAATTGCAATTGTAAGCATAATGTTGCCTTCAATGTTGTTGCTAAAATTTATTTCATTAAATCTTGCATAAGCTTAATTCAAAATCCCTTCTCCACTATGGCATAACCTCCAACTTAGTACACAAGCAACAAATCTTGAAAATTCTACCTTAATGATCCTATCTCCCTCCTTAAATTCATTGTTGCATTCAAGTTTGGAAAATGTAGTAAAACCTTTTAGTGGCAATGGATCTACAGGTTTCAAAATGTCTCATAATCTAGGAATATGATTAAGGTTTTCACGAAGCTTCCTGAATTTCTCTTTGAATGATAAGGCTATCTAAAGTTATTCATGTTGATGAGGACCCAACTCCAATCATCCTATGAAATCTTTAATTGTATTGTTGCTCAAATGAAATTTTTTAATAGTGCAACTCCAATTGCAATATCTCTTTGCCTTGCCTCCCTAGGATCAAACCTCATGATTTCAATTATAACAAAGCTAGAGATATTTATCACTAATGTATTTAAAGGTGGGTGTCCCTCAAAGTGGTGTTGATCAAACTCAGAGGTGATGATTATGTTGCTCATCTTGACAGCAATAATTCTCCATATCCTTATACTTCTACAACATTTCCCATTGGATTAAATTGTTATGATACCAAAAAAATAAGATGTATTACTGTGACACACAATTCAACAATAGAAAGATGAAACACCAAAGTTTCTACAACAAAACATACATATGGTATTAAATGATCATCAAGGTTTTGATCTCAAGGATAACTTCATTCCTGCTAACCTTAATTATGTGGGTCTCCAAGAATAAGAGCTTTCCAACCTCACTCTCTAGGTCATGACCAATGCATGTTTTTGTCACAAACCCATCGACCACCACATAGACAACATTCTCACTCAACACATAATGCATAATTTGAAAAAACTTAGACAACTCCTTCTCTTAGCAATTTAACATCCAAATCATCTTGGCACAAACATCACCACAGAACAAGGAAATACCAAAATCGTCACAATCAACTCAAAAAGTTGGACAAGGAATACTTGACACCTTTCAATAAGCCCATCAAAACACAACTTGTTGCAGAAGTCCCATGTTCCCTCAGAGTTCCTAGAAAACTAGGTGCTCTCTTTCTTAATGACTCAGGAATTGATAGACAACAAAACAACCAAACTCAAACACAATGACACACTTCATGACTTCTTTTGAGATCCCTAAAGCTTTCATCACCTTCTTGTCATCAACCCATTTCTACCACTATACATCCTTCCTAAAGATATACATAGCACAACAAAATATTATTATTTTCCAAGATGCAATTTTTTTTCACCCAACAATCAAACAAAAAAAAAACCCCCAATCTTGTGTCCTAACTTAGCATAGTTCAACTTAGTTCTACCCTCGTCCTTGAATCAGTTGTGCCTTTTTATCTCCGACATGAGCCGCATAACTCAATAGATAACCATCAAAGCTTCAATGGGGAAGTAGTCAGACCACAGAATATGCACCCAAAGAGAACACCTCACCATTCAGCAAGCACCATCAAGAATGAATACGTGCCTTTTTCATAATAAACAAGAAACAAAAATCATGAACACAAATGCCACATAAAGACAATTTTCCGCTTCACATCACAAGAAATTGTCGAAAGTTTTGTCATCTTCAACTTTTGATGATTGATAGCATCATTTCATCAATGTAAGGTTTCATCTGCCCTTCCTTTTCATCACAATGGACAGAATTGAGTTCTTACATTGAGGAATTTCATAAGCCATGAAGTCTACGCAAAAGCCTAAGCAAAAGCAAGAGCATAGCTACCATCAAGCCTTGTCCACAATATAAAAAACATAAAACCCACAAGCCAAGATTAAGCAAAAGCATAGCATAGTGTTGTCATACAATTTCACAAAATTTGCAACGACCAACCAAGTGAAACGATCTTTTTTTTAGGAATTGTTTTATGTGCTTTGAAGCATCCATAGGAACTTGGAAGTTGCAAAAAAAGTGGCAATCATCTCCCAGAAGATTTAGTCAAGTCTCAATCATGAAGTACAAAATTTTAATCTTCCTTTTAAATTTGTGGCTACTTATTGGAATTAAATATAACAATCTACCAATTTGCCCTTTTGATGTGACGATTGAAACTCCCAAGAATCATTTTCAATTGTTTTTAAAAACTTTCACTTTGGCCTTCTACCAAAATATTTCTAGGTAAGTCAACATTGGCCTTAACTCATGGTTTCTTTTTGTGATAAATTTTCACATCCTGGAAAAATAAAATAAAAATGAAAATATTCTTTCGGATATTGCCTTGATTTTTTTAACAAAATCTCCATTTTATGATCAAAAATTGAACATTTTGAAAATAATCACCATATTAAGACATGATTTCTCATCCTATCTAGTCATTAGCCACATTTGGACAATTTACTGTTTTAAGCATTGATTTTCAAAAAGTTGTGGCCATCAATGTGCGATAGCAAAAAAGTTGGTTGTAAAAAGATTTGAACCTTGAGCTTCATAAGTAAGATCAATCAATAAATCAACAAATGGATATGAGTCTTTTGCGGTATGAACATTTTCAAATAACTACAAAGTTATAGAGAAGTAATACTTTAGCCAAAATTGTGTTCAATTTCTATAGCTACTTTAAAACAAAACCAAGAAGTCACTACTTCAAGGGAACCTTTTAGAAGCAAAAGAACAAGTCCAAGAAAGTTTTACCAAAATTGATTTTGGTAGGTTATGAAAAATTCTCAAGGTTGTAGAAATGTGCCGACCTTAGCACCTTCAACACAAATTTGTCAATTAGTTAATTAATTTTGAAATTTTCATTTCAAAAAATAAAATATTATTTAAAAATCAATATTTTCCTTCACATAATGGTTTATTTGAAAAAAAATTGTTCAACATTTCTGAAAATAATTTAATTAGTGCTAAAGTTGCCAAGGTAATAAGGTATAAATATGTAGTTTACTAATGTTCAAGGAAAGGTAGAATTGTTTAAATATATCAAAATTTCAAGCAATGAAAAAAAAAAGGCAAATGTCAAAATATGCTTTCATCAAGGTGCTCCTTGTTTCCAAGGAAAAGAACACAAAACTTTCAACTAAGAACATTAAGATTCTTGAAAATTGGTAATCTTCCTTAAAATGACATAGAAAATCAAAGACATGATCTTTCTGTAAAATGTTTACTTTAAATATCATTTCTTAAATGGCCATTGAAATTATTCTTGACCTTTCAACATGGGCAATTGCAATCTCAAAAGTTGGTTGGCACCTTGCCAAACTTTGAGTGAACCCTTCTAAACTAGTCATTGACCAAAAAACTCTTACATCTAATTTTAAAACAATTCTACAACTTATGAAATCAATAGGGTAAGTAGGCCTATCCCTAAACGCAAGCCTACAACCAAAACCAACCCCCCCCCCCTCCTTAGCACATTGGGGGGCTGACCAATTGCCGCAAAAGCATTACTAATTGTTTAGAAAAACTCTTATATATTACCATACACACAATTATGCAAAGTTTTGTTTAAAGTTTTAACTTTGATGTACATTAAAAAAAAATGGTTGTTTAGTTTTGGGTAGGTATGAGGGTAGAAAAATAGTTTTTTTGGCCACCCATAGGAAAGGATTTGCTTGGTAATGGGATATTTTCCATTTGGTGAAGGGGAGGTGGAGGTGGTGTGTCTGGCCTAATTTGGCCATGAAAGTGATGTAAGTGAGTTATAAAAAATTTGCACAAGAAATGTTTGGTGTATTAACCAACAATCAAGTTCAATTATAGAATGGTACATGGCACATTGCAAGGCATGCAATTATCATAAATAAGGAAAACCCTAAGATCCTTGGAATGCAAAAAGCTCACAAGGGCAAGTACAACCCAACCTTCCATTCCTCTTTTTCAGATTTCATGTGTTGTTCATCTCCTCAACCTTCTTGGTGTACTTATTTTATTGTTGACCTTCCTCCCCTTGCTTTTATTTATCATATGTTTGTTTGAAGTTGTTGCAAGTATGTTAGAGCGTGGCATTTTGTTTGTTTTCAAGCCCTTGCCCACCTTTGGTTTATTTATGAACCTTTGTTGTCCACCAAGGTTCACACCTCTATAACCAATTAAGTGAGCTAAAAATTCAATTTGAAAATTTTAATGAAATTTGTCCCCCCACCCCTTTGCTATTGCTTATCATATGTTTGTTTGAGGTTGTTATATGCACGTTGGAGTGTGACCTCTTGCTTGCATTCAAGCCTTTGCATACTCTATGGCCTATTTATGAACCTTTGTTGTCCACCAATGTTCGTGAGCTCAAAATCCAATTTGAGAATTTTAGTGAAATTCGTCTCTATTTTTTTAATTACATTGGGTAACTAGGTTAAGATGAAAATTGCTCATTGTTATTTCTTAAGTTCCCATTGAACTATTTTTTCAATCAGTGAAACCACATGAAGGTGGACCAAAATGAGTAATTGAAAATGCATTTAAAAAGTTCAAATCCAATGATTTTTCAATAAAAATATCTAAATGATGTTGAAGTTCACATTGTTTTCTATTTCCAAGTTTGTATCACATCAATCTAAACCTTTTGTCAGGGAACTGTGATTATCAATATTATTTAATATCAAGTCATTGTGTCAAAGCAATTTAAATATATATTCACATATGATCCACAAATATGAAGTTTTGATCATTATAAAAAAAATTTAATGTCTTTTCCACATGAAGGTCAACCAAAATGAGTAGTTGAAAATACATTTTAGAAGTCCAAATCTAGTGATTTTTCAGTAAAAATATCTAAATGATGTTAAAATTCACATTGTTTTCCATTTCCAAGTTTGTACCACATCAATTTAAACCTTTTGTCGGGGGATTAACTAATGGTTGTCAATATTACTTAATATCAAGAGGTTTTGTCAAAAACAATTTAACCATATACTCACACATGATCCAAAAATATGAAGTTTTCAACACTATACGGAGTTTTTAATGTCTTCCACAACCCACTTTCACTTTTTGTAAGTCTAACTTTTAGATTATGTTTTTATTATAATTAATATGTGTGCGTTTTTTTTTGAGTATGTCCAATTGTGGGTCACAGATCTCAAAGATCAATAGGGGATTATTTTTTCTTTTCGTTCAACATTCAATGTTTATGAAACAAGTGTTTTGGATCACAATAAACTAGGATATTTTCATGGTACCAAATTTGGCATCATGGATTACTTTCATCTATAACTTAAATTGTATTCATATACATTTCAAAAAAATTAAATCATATTGTGGTGGACTTACAAACATAAAATGCCTTGACTTTCTACTAACTTGTTCACATAACCATGTTGAACTTATGGCAATAAAAAAAGAACCTCTCCTTCACGTATTCAATAATTGATTTTGTAGCTATAATTGGTATATTAGATGTAATAGAAATTGCGATATTTTTGAGATTTTCTAGCCACACAAATACATTGGTCTTGTTCATATCTAGTTATAACTACAATTACATTTACATACATGTAATGACATAATAGGATGTCTAATTTGACTAATGAAGCCATTGGCCATCTTGATAAAGGAATTGAAATGGTCTATCTAGTGGCACAATATAATGTTCCATTTGATTAAGCCATTGGCCATCTTGATCAAAGAATTAAGATGGTCTATTTAGTGGCACAATAAGATGTCCCATTTGACCAAGTCATTGGTGCTCTTGACTAAGGATGACACTTCTTTGTCCAATTTGATTAAAAGTCCATTTGATTGGTAGTCAATTGTAACACACTAATCAAATTGGTCTCAAAACTTACACATGTCATTCATGCCATTGGCCTTCAATCAAATTGGAGATCTCTATTAGTCAAGATGAACAATTTAATCAAATTGAACCACTTGAAAAACCATGCTTTGTAGTAATGATAGTAGATGACTATTCAAACAAATTGAATAACACATCACATTGTCATGAAAAAGCAAGTTAACCCTTTTGTATACAACAATAAACATTTCTTTTTGAAAAAAATTGTTAAAGAAGGTCAAAAGCATGTTAAAACTAGATTAGTGAACTACCTAGATTGAAACATGTAATTTTATGTTCTTTTTAATACCATGCCTTCATAATCTCAATGGGTTAAAATATGATTGAATGGTACCACAATGGATGTCATACTATTATTTTTTTAACCACCTTGAATTTTTAGAATGATTTGTGTTTTTGTGCTATAATGTTTGATTAGTTGTTTTATATTTTAACATTATGCACATCATGGTTTTTCTGATGGCTCATTTTAATCAAAATTTGAACATCTTTTCATGTTTTAAAACATTTCCCATATCAAAAGTTTAAAGAATATAATGAATTTTAAAGAATGAACATAAGAATTATGTGGGGATCCTTAACAATCTTGTATAATTTTTTTCTTTTTGAAGGATATGCTTATGACACATACCTAGGGAAACATATAATAACAACGTTAAAATCTATAAATTGAATTTTTGAATAATGATTGAAAGTTTGGAAAAATATTCATCCAAAGGTCATTCTTTTTCTTTTTTTGTTCAACTTTGATTACTACTTATATGGCTTGTGGAGTAGTTTATGTTTGATGTGGCTATTGATTAAAAATATGAAACCTTGGATATTTTTTATTTCCAAGATTTATGATGTTCTTGGAATTATTGTACATTTAGGAATATGATTTCTTTAACATTTTCATCCTACAAATCTAGAAAGGGAATCTTACATTTTAGCTTGCAAATAATCAAAACCCTTGGTTACATAGATGTAACAATAAGAAAAAAAAGAAAATATTTTTCTTTTGGTTTTTTTCCAAGTATTTCTTGACCAATTTTCAAAAGTTTCCTTAATTAAATTATTTTTAATGATACCACCCAATCATACTTTCACCCCAATATATGGGTTTTTGTGCATTTTGAAAATGATTAATTTAGTTTAAGATATAATTAAATATGTTTTTAAGTTAAAAACACCCAATCAACATTCAACTTACCCAAGTCTTTACATCATTTAAATGAACAAATGAAAAATGAAGAAGCTACGCAAGATTCATTGAAATACATATGATGTGTAGTGTTGTGACATGCGATCTTGTAAAAATGTAAATCCATAATAAACTCTACTGAACAAAAAAAACTAAAACAAGTTAAAGGTAAAAACTAATCAACCAAAAAAAGAACATATATATACAATGCACAAGAGGAGGCTGAAATGAAATTCTCATGTATCCCCCCAAATTTGAGTTGGGAAAAATGTGGCATGGTCTAAATATAAATCAAGGTGTTGTAGGAGAACATGATGAACAATACCACATGCTGGCAGTAACTTGAGTGATCTTTGGCTTAAAGTAAAATAGATGGTATCCACCATTACAATTATCGCAAAATAGCATCTGATCAACATTATCTGTCCTTTGACATACCTGACATGGATAGTCAAGTGGAGGAATCCAAGTCAACGTGATGATGGTAAGATTTAAGTTCGGTAGATGGTAGGCACATAATTTTTGGAGTGGTCCCGAATTATGCGTCTATTAGCTCCTTGCAACTCCAACACACCTGAAGGCCTGATTGCCTTAATCCTCAAGATAGTGCGATTGAAAGAAGTGTTTAGAATATCATTAGGTTGATGCTGGAAATACACAAAGTCACCAACATCAAATTGTTTCACTTTAGGTTTGTAACTGCCACCTCGTGTGTGTGCATACCATAAGATGTCTTGATGTTGTGTAATGGACAAGTTCTCCATGGCCATGGCCATAACTTTCTTGAATAGAGCAACCCTCTCTGCAATGACCGTAGCCCAAGTGGCTAGGGAGTCCAAGTCCACAACTTGGTCCATTTGAGTAATAATGGAAGAAGGTGGAATGAGATGTTTCCCAAAAAGTAAAAAGTAAAGAGCAAAATGAGACAAAGATGCGTGTTCGGACATCCTGTAACCCATGGCGATGTAAGGTAGGGCCAGGTCCTAATCCTCTTTGTTCCCAGTGAGGCAAATCTTTCGAAGTCCCTTCTTAAATGTTTGAACCATCGTCTCTGCAAGGCCATCTGCTTGGGGATGATCCCTTGAAGTCTGGTGAAGGTCAATGAGAGCATGATCAAGTAGGTCTTGGAATTTTCCTCTGAATTATAATCTTTGATCAGTAAGGCACCCAGTACAAGCCCTAAACCTACTTAAGATTTGTTGTAAGAAAGCCTAGTTGGTGTTGTGTGATGACTTGTCCGGTAATGCAACAAGCTCGACCCATTTTGAAAATTGCTTAATCATAATCATGATGTAGTCATTACCCCTAGAAGTTTGTGGTAACTTTCCAGTTAAATCACATGACTAGTAATAAAACATGCCCTGAATAAGGAGTGGAAAAAAGGTGAACTATAGAGAGGAGAAGGAAGTTTTCATTCTATCACATGCTCACACCTAGCAATGACATTTCAAACTTGAGCATACATATTTTTCCAATGGTAATGAGGAGTGAGAAGGTTATAAGTACGTTTAACTCCAAAGTGTCCAAGCTCCGAATGTACCTTCTGAATAAAAACATGCCGTTCATGTGGTGGAGGAACCATTTTGTTGCCTTGTGGTAAACATTAGATGAGGTGATTGTCTTTCCATGAGTAGCATTTAGACCGTTGTTATATGTGATCCCGTTGACTTGATGTAATTTGGGGAAGGTATTCCCCATGCTAAAGAAACTTCAGAGTGTCCAAGTCCTCCCATATATCCATAATGGGATGCTTAACTAGGTTACATTGCAGTAGTGCAAAATAACTAGATGCATAAGATACATGTATTGCTGGAATCTGGTTGAAGTCTTACTTGCTTTCTAAAAATTCTTCAGAGGTAGTGAGGGGTTTCCGCAACATTATATCTGCGTTTTTATGTGTAATACCAATTTGGTGAACTCATACTCCTGAAGTATAAGCGCCCAACGAGTTAACTTATTAGTAAACTTGTTGTTGGTCATCAATCACTTGATAGGCTAGTGGTTGGTATATAAAGTGAACTTGGTGCCATAAAGGTAGGGCCTGAAATGTATGACGGCCCATACAATAGCAAGACATTCCCCCTTGTATGAAGAGTAGTTGTTTTTAGCCTTGTTGTTGTTTTAGGATGCATAAATGATAACATATTCCTTGCCTTCTTCATCAAGTTGGCCAAGAATAATACCAATACTAATAGTGTCCGCGAGCTCTGCGATGATGGTGTGCAAAAGAGAAGAGAATTTTTTTTTTTTTGTTCTTTTACTTCTTCACTTCTTCAATGGATCTTACAGCTTGTTCCTTTGATAATTCGTGTAGAGAGTCGATAGAGATGGAACTAAAACAAGAAAGAAGTTAAAGCACAAAAGAAGAAGAGGAGGAACTAATCTAGATGTAGATCAATGCGTAAATGTTCGGTGAGTTCTTAGCAAGTGCGTGAGTGAGATCAAAAGCTTAGGCTTGCAAAAGCTTGCAGTAGTAACAACAACACCAACAAGAGTAATAGCAATAATAACAACAACATTAGCAGCAGCAGCAGCAACAACAACAACACCAATAGCAAAAGAAACCCAAGAAACTCAAAGCCAAAAAAAAATTGTCATTTTCAACATTAAGCAACAAAGAACAATTTTTTAAAAATTAAATTGAAAAGAAGGAAAGAAAACGTAGTGTATGCAAACGGTGGCCATGTAATAATCGCCGTGAACATTTAAAAATCCAGTTTAACTATGGAGGAAACTATCCCTAATAAAAGAATTCTAAAAAAACTAACAAGAGAAAGGAAAAGCTTGGCTTTTTATATAGTTGTCAACAAAGCTAGAACCCTAAACAAGCCATAATTTTAAAACACCTAATAACGTATAGTAACTTAAGAACGTACATTAACCTTAAAAGCGTACATTAACCCTAAAGGCATGATTGGCATGCCCGTAACCGGTCATCATGTATGAGGCCATGCATATGGGCATGACAACGTTGTTCACCAAAACCAAATTACATTTCAAACTCATGTAGTCGACTATCAAAATCACAAGGGTGCAAAATTTAAGGATGGTCAACATAGTCATTAGCTCCTTTTATAATGAATAGACCTTATAAGGGTTACAATGAAATGATCCTTTTTCCCAAGACTTGGGAATGAAACTTCTAAAATTGTCAATCTCTTGTCAAGTTAGAAGTCCTACAACTTTGTGGGCTTGTAAGTAACTTTTTCATTTTGCATCCAAATTACAAGCTTTTGAGACAAATGTGTAACCCTTGAAAATAATTATCCAAAAAAAATCATGATCCACAATTGGAGTTGATTTGATTCAAAGTCTCATTTAAATGACTAGGAATCACTTTAAAAATTTGACTTTTAACTAGTCAAATGATCATATAACTTCTGTTACATATCCTTGTTTTGGGGATGTGATCTCATTTTATTGTTTTATGCTTACAACCTTTTTAGTGCCAATTTTGGAATTGAAAACTTATGTACGAGGGAATGTCTAAAGTTTCAGAATTATTTATGTGATGGGCCATCAATGTGACTCATTGCAAAAAGAAATATTAAACTTTAGGATGCACCCTGCAACTAATTATAATGAGCAATAGGTTGAAAATGACAGTTCCTTTGAGATGGATTTGAAGTAGGGGTCAATTTTGTTAGCACCAATGCTTCTTTACTACCAGTTTTCTGAGATAACGTGGTTAGGAATTATCACATACAAGGTTTAGCATCAATTTGCCAAAGGTTTGTAAAAAAAAAAACCTGTTGAAACTGTATAAAACTGACAGAAAAACTACCTCAAAACTAAAAAGGATGTCAAAATGTGCTGAAATTTCCAGGAAAAAAATTACTTTCCAAAATTTGGCGAATATTAAAAAAAAAGAAACGAACTTGCAACAGAGAAGGTATTCCTTTTTTTAAGGTAGAAAATTTGTAAAGCCATCCAAGGAAAAAACCCTTGATCACACCACTCACGTACGAAAACATTTGTATATTGCCTGACTCGAAGTGGTGAACCACGTGGCGTACTGTGTGGCCAGTCGGCTCGAAGTTTGTCCCCGGCAAAAACAAGGGTCTGGGACCTGGAGTAGAGGATTTGGGTTGCCTCGATCGGTCTCAGGAGCATTTATTGTCTGTCCTATTGGGAGAGGGAGCGGTCTAATGTGAACTTCTACCCTCCAGCAATCAGCTAGCTCGCCGGCTTGGATTTTGAAATCTTCGAATTGCTAACTTGGTAGTGTCTAGATGGAAAACATTGTGAATTTTGACACAATCCCCAGAGCCCATTTAGAAGAAGGAAACAACTAAAGGCTTTGCCATTATGTACACCATCTTCTCAAAACAATTCAAATGAACCAAACCCTAGCACATTCATTCTATGGAAAAGTGTTGCAATATCCTTTTTTGTCCAGATCTGGCCAAGAAAAGAGAACGATGATTCAGGGTTTGCTGCTTGTGAGGTGCATATCGGGTCCCCTGTAGCCATGTGCCCAAGTGAAAGGGTAGGAAGTTTAAAAACAATTATCCATTACACAATATTAGCACAAAGATTGTGGGCTTAGAGACAAAGATTGTGTGTGTGAGAGATCAGGCTTGGAGAAGGGAGCTAATTTGGTGCCTTTCTCCTGTGTGCACAACCTTGTGCACCAATTGAATTGTGATTTTGGATATTCATATCAATGGGGAGCAGATCCACTGTATCAGGCTCTGGCAGTCTGGCACTGGCATTCTTCATTCATTCACTGTGGGTGGTGTTTAGACTTGGTATTGACAACAGAAGCAACTATGCGGTCAAAAGCTCTGTCAACCTCTGTTGAAATGTCCACGACCTGGATCACACCTGGATCACTATGTTTAATTGAGGTTGTCACAAGGTATGGCACTTTTGGGATTCAGAGTGCTTCCTTTTTTTTGTAAGCAGGAGATTGTTGATCTCATTTGTGGAGAAATAGATTGTGAACATAAATTGGTTGATTGGTTTGTACAATCTGGGGATTTGAATGACCACTTTACATTT
>Ga0116231_10004571_pt1 | contig 27888 bp, 14 predicted proteins | sample S1TSphgellanicum_2_FD_89695 | JGI IMG/M metagenome (GOLD analysis project Ga0116231, IMG submission 89695) | Host-associated microbial communities from peat moss isolated from Minnesota, USA - S1T2_Fd - Sphagnum magellanicum MG | ecosystem: Host-associated > Plants > Peat moss > Unclassified... | reverse complement strand
CCGGAATAATGCGCGCAGCACCAAGGCCGCGAAGGCCGGCGAGGCGGACGAGGAGGACGGCGAGGAGGGCGGTGCGTGCGCAGGGCGCGAGGAACGGGGCAGGGCGCCGGCCCCGCCCCCGGGGAGGGGGGGGGGGGGGGGGGGCGGCGGGGGCGGGCGGGGGGGGGGGCGGGGGGCCTTGGTTTTTGTTTTTTTTTTTTTTTCCTTCACCAGTTGCCTTTTTTCACCAGTTGGAGATTCTAGGCTTGTTCCCTACCCCTTCCCCACAAGAGGAAATTAATCTAGGCCATCATTTTTTACATCATTATCCCGGGCGGAGGGAAACCAGCTTCCTGCCCACCAACACACCATGCAGGATGGATGGATGGATTATGATGATGGTAGGTATGTCGGGTACCGCAGAAAAACACTTTTTTCATTGTATTCCATACCATGGCTGACTATGGTGGTTAGCTGCTAGTAGTATGTACTAACATATCTACAGGTATCTTTATATACCTACTACCTAGTAGTAGCCTTCAAGTGTCTTTTCTTTACCTACCACCTACATAAATCATATTAACCACTTATAATATTATCTACCTGCTTATTTATGATACTTAACCCTTCCCCAAGTAGTGTGAGGTGGAAGAAGTAGGAGGCTTTGCACTTAGGATAGCTTACAATGGTAACTCAATTTGTGATTCATCCACAACTAAGTCCATAAGTTTCCAAGTAATCAATCCCATAGTTAAGCATTCAAATGCATCTACTTACCTGGTAGTCACCAAGTGTCTTTTCTTGCTTACTTACCTACATAGATAGTAACCACTTATATTGCCCGCTCACTTATCTATGATACTTAACCTTTACCTAAGTACTGTGAGGTGGAAGTAGGATGCTTATGGGATAAGTTACCATGGTAATTCAGTTGGGGTTCATTCATCCACACATAACTCATAACAGGTTTACAATGGATGGTGCACTGGTGGCTGCTAGGTCACAATATCCCATCATCATCCCTTGGATTCTAGGCTTCTTTTCACTTTCAAACTGCAAACAGGACCAACTTTTGTTTCTCTTTTGGTGAAATGTTATGAAAATGTGAAAAATAGAAAGAGAATATTTTGTCACAATAATCCTGCTTTTCTGAAAAAGTTGACAATTTTTTTTAAAAAATTAGGAAACTTTTTCATCACATTCGGACTCTGATTTTTAGTTTATTAACATTTTAAAACTAGTTTACTGCCTATTTAGAAAGTTCTAAAAAGATTTTATATCTTTTTTGCAAAGTGTAACTTGTTAACCTATAAAGCACTCTTGTGGGAAAGTCACTTTGCTCACTTCCCACCAAAAAAAATGAAATATCTTTTCCTTTTCATTTTGGAATAACATATTTTTTGATTTTGTGTCAGGCGAACAACAATTGAAAATTGAAAAACAACAGAATATTCATTAATGGCTGAGATGCATAGATGACTCCTTTCCTTTATGTGAGGTCTAGTAGCCTTTGAGTTTGAAATACATAAAAATTAAAGAAGCCCTAGAGCAACAACACCCTCAAGTAAACAAGTGTAAGCAATGCTACCCCACAATTTTGGGTACTGACCACACTAAAGGAGAGACCACCCTGTGTGAAAAGTAGGAACTAGGAACTAGAGTACTTGGAGTACAAAACTTCACTTTAAATTGTTATTAAATGTATTGGCAATGGGTAGGGGTGTACAAATGACATGCAATAGGATGATTATTAAATACCCATATGGTTCAGTCACAATCACAAAGTCCATGTTTAGAAGAAAAACCATGTAAATCAAACAGGCAAGGATGGGAACCCATCCACAAGAAGTACAAGGCAAATAAAGCTCGAGGACACACATCACTAAAAAAAAAACATAACAATCAGGATGCCACTAAAAGAGTAATCCGTAAAGTAACCCTCTCTTCACCCTGTCTTTGGGCCTCCTTTCACCCCCTATCCCCTCTTTCAGTGGTATCCACAAAGTAAAGACATTTTAATAAATCTCCGTATGGTTACAGATCTCACAAGGTTTGAGTCTAAATATAGTAGTTGTACAGTTAGGAACAGTGAAAATATATGTAGCAGCAGTGGAGGCGCCCAGGAAAAAGGAAAGACTCCTGAAACTCAGTTTACCACCAAAATTGATGGGTTTTTGAGTTTCACTCCCCACCATCCCTTGAATGCCACCGTACTTTTTTGCAGGTTTCTTAAAAATCTCACCCTGTGTATGACCAAACTCCGGGTTTTGATGCTGTGTTTTTCTTACATTAGGGATAACTCTATTAAAATAAGAAGATTGCAAACTAAAAGTGCAAGTTTCTCCTTGTATGTGTGATGCAAGTTTTCTTGTATGTGGGGTTGTGTCAGTGACAACTTATTATGAGTTCAGAAATCAAGAACCCCTGAGGACCCAGCCCTGCAATTAGTGAAACATATAATTGCTTATGTTGTAGGGGAGGTTCCTATGGGAGTGGGTTCTCCTGAGGGAGGGTCACCCAAGGGGTGTGAGCCCCAGGGCTGTTCTCGAACCTCAAGAGAATCCACAAGTACAGGAATCTCCACACACATAAACAATTGCCTTTTTTATTGGAACACAGGATCATATAAAAATAGGAGGATCTCCCCTTGGCATACCACTTAGGGTTCTTCTCCCTAAATGGGAGTTCCTCAAACTACACAGAGAAATAAAAGGACATTCGTTTATAGTTAGAGTTTGGTGTCTTGTTAAATTTTCTTCCACTGTTATTATAGTGTTTTTTTTTTTTTTTTTAAATAGATTAATATAAATTTCTTATTTGCTAAGTTGTTGACAGTGTTGGTCAGATATGTACGTTCAAGTCGGGCATCAAGCAGGGTATGAGACCTTGACCAACTAGCAATGGCTGACCAAAAAATCCAGCTATACCTTACATGAGTGGGCTTGTGTTTTTCAAAACTCATGAGATGCCCTATTGGGAAGGCATCTCACATCGTAAATCTATGTATGACATTAGGGTTGAAGCTTAGAATTTTTGAGGTTAGGTTTTAAATTTTATTAGTTAGTCCTTCTCACTTTGTTATTGAGTCCTTTCTACTCAAGGAAGCACCAGCTCTCCATCATTACAATGGACATTTCAACATGCAACAAAAAGGAGTGTTGAAAGTTTTAATTTTTCATGTCATCAGTGGCCAACAATCAAGTTGTGTGCACATGTATGTAAATAGGTAAGGTCTCTTGCTTATGTGCTTCATTATGTTTTTAAGGTCAATGTTGGAAGTTCTTGAACTTTGGTGTTGGTAATATGCGTGGTGTCTCAGGAACATTAGGTTTGTTTCCAAGGTCGATGTTGGAAGTTCTTGAACTTTGGTGTCGGTAATATGGGTGGTGTTTCATGAATATTAGGTTTGTTTTCATGTTGGGAGTTCTTGAATTTTGGTGTTAGTAATATATGTGGTATTTCATGAACATTATTTTGATTTCAAGGTTAGTGTTGCAAGTCCAATAAATTGTGATGTTGGTGCTTTGGTTTCACTTTTAAATTTGGCATACAATGAATATATAAGAGATGTTTCCTTGAAGATTCATAGGGTTCTCCTTTTTTTGTTTTTGATTATATTGATGTTGGCATTGGTGAAGGTGGGGTTAGAAGTAGTGGTGATGGGGTAGGATTTAAAACAAATCATAGCAGGCTTGTTGATGAAGAACTTGGTGAGGATGAAGAAGAGCTTTTGCAAGTTGAAACACATGGTTAGGGAAAGAAATTATTCATCCAATTAGAGCTCAACCAAAAAATTGGTTCACTTATAACATAACAAGTATGCAAACCTTGTTTTAAATTAATGATCATATTGTTGCTATAGATTGCAAGTTTTGACAAATGAGATGTGTTGTGTGCCATACATACAACAAAAAGTGGTAGAATAAAATTTTACCTTGCAACATAAAAGACTGGAAAATGTATAATGAAGACCATGGGACAACTATCATTAGTATCATGTGGCTCTTAAGCATTTTACAATTTTGAATCAATACAATACACAATGTGCTATTGTTGGCATAACAATTGTTTCTTAACAAACCTTTATGAAGAGTGAAAACCTAATTGTGGTTTTCATTGTTGATATTTTTAGCTTTAAAATGCCGCACAAAAACTCACATCTTATTTAACAACGATTCCTTGAGGCTTTGATCATGTACATCACAAAAGGTTATTAACAATTTGGATTCCATTGAAAATATTTGGTTGAAAGGCTTGTCTGAAAAGGGTCAACAAGTAGGTCATAATTGAGGTTTTGAGGTTTTCTCTCACTTATTGCTTAGGGTTAAATGATTTCTCATGTTTTCATTCACTTTTACTTAATAACTTTCATCATTTTTAAACTTAGGTTGTCAAGGTCATGGTTAACAAGGATTCTAATGAACATCATGTCATGTGTTCCATTTTTGTTACCATAGCCCTATGATGTTGGTTGATACAAGCATCCCATGTTGAAATGTTGTCAATATGTTAATATTAATGAGCTAAAAATGTGTGGTGACATGAAGGAGGTCTCAATTAAGAAGTTCAAATTTTTTTTCCAAAAGATAATCATTTGAACAAAATAAAAGTGGGAAGGGAAGATAGGAATGGGTTAGAGGACTTGTAGAAATGCATTTTTGCACCTTTAAAAACTAAACTTTACTCCTATCAAAATTTAGTTTACATCCAAAGTCATATTATTCACAAAAACTTTAGAGTTCAAAGGTGCCATAAACTTGTGTTATTCGTATTAAACAATTGCTTTGTATAATAAAATTTTGTTTCTTCAAACATGGGTCATGACACAAAAAGTGTTGAAATTTTTGACTTTGACAATGGTCATTCAATGTGACTTGAACCAACTTGAAGAGTATTGATTATTGTTTGATGTTATTTTTATTGCCATAACCATGTGGGATATGATGTATAACACCAATTTTAATGTGAATGATGTTATTCATGTATGTGGCTTTGATTGATCTTGGACTTTTTGCTTGAGGTTTAGGTTTTTTTTTAAGCTTGCAAAAAAATAACATGTCCATTTTTTTGATTTTGACTATTGATGCAAGTTGGAAACTTTAACCTTGAATTAATGCATTTTGGGCACTACATGTGAATTGAAATTATTGGTGTGTCAAGGTCATTTTTAACCTTCGCATCATCATGTCAAGTTCATGTTGTTCACAACATGCTAGTTCTTATGTTTGACCTACACTTTTAAAACTTGTAGCTCATTTGAGATTATGTTGGCTCTAAACTCACCATGCCAATTATTATGAAATATAATTGTGAAATTTTTATGTTGTTTTTGCTAGTTATTTATAATGCCTTAACAACAACTTTCATCATTGTTGCATTTATTGAATATTGTGGTTGAACTAACTATATTTGGATGTTGGCTTCTAATGAAGAAATTGCAATGGGGCTCATCAAAGTTCATCATTTTTCAAGAGGATTGTGGTGGGCTGCATTAAAGTTCAACTATCATTTCAGGAGGATTTCAATTCTTAGAACTCCTTTTAATCATTTTACTTGGTTGGCAAAACATTAACAATGATTTTCAAATCTTGCACATTTTGCATGGGACAAAAGTCTCAATGGGCATTGTTAGTTTGCAAATCAAAACTAAAAGAATTTTCAATATGGCCTAGGAGTCATCACAAGTTTGAAATGTTGTCAAATTGGGATTGAAAGTTTGGATAAATTTGTCGTAATTATGAAAAATTGACTAGTTGATCCCATATTTGAATGCACAATTGGGCCTATATCAATCAAGGAATTCCTTGATAATACTGAAGATGATGTGGTTTCAAAAATCAAAATATTGATGCTGATTTCAATTTATTTGAAGAAAACTAACATCATGTGATGTTGAAAAACACAAAATATTTTTAAATGAATATGAAACCAAGAAGAAAAGGGGAGGCACATTTGATATAACTACCCTCTTTAAAGCAAAGTGCCTAAGTGATGAGCAAAATTTTAGGAAGGAAAAACATGAAGCACCTTAAAAATTTTAGAGCTTCATAATAGGTTAGTCTTGGTCGGTAGATGTATGTGTGGTGGTAATGTTGTTTTTGAGGTTTGTGTGTCAAGTCAATGTTGCTTTTGAGATCTATGCTTCTACGTATGTGTCTTTGTGCCATTGTTTATGTGTGTTTATGTGTTTATTTGTCCTTGTTGTCAATGTTTTTATGACACCAATGTTGTTTGTGATTGTTTGTACTTTTGCTCCCATTTTTTCAAAAAGGTCCATGTGTTTTTGTATTGGTTTCCATTTTGTAAACATCATGGGATTTGTAATATATTGTTGTGTGTGTCAATGTGTTGTTGAAGCCTAAATATTGCAAACAAATGGGTTACCTGGTTGAAATTGAATGCAGATTTGCATGGATTTGAATGCAAGTTTCTATGAAGCTAAATGAAGGGTTATGTACACATTAAGGTGGCTCACTTTTTGAAAAAAAAAAAGTCCACAAAAGTCCATTCTAGAATGTTAAATTTATGAATTTTTTTGGTACCATGGGTTTAATGGTAATAAAGTTGATGTATAAAAAACAATAAAGTCCATATTAATAGGAGCCCACCTACATATTCTAAATATATACACCTCTAAAAAAATTTGAAATTTGAGAAAAATACAACTATGTTAGGGACTTATGAAAATATGGTTCAATTTTGACCATTCAAAAGTCCTTAATTAAAGTTTGATTATGATTTTTGAAGGAAAGTTTTCACATAAAAGTGTGTTATTGGATGTTACACCATATATTAAGTCCCTATAGATAATATGGAATGGAATTCAATATGAACCTTTTTATTTTTACCAATCCAATTTATCGATCAATCCATCTTTTTGTATTTCAAAAGTCCATTGTGAAAAGTGAATGTACTTTTATTTAAAAATAATTACATAGGTATTTTCATAATCAAGTTGTTAATGTATAATCAATTTCAAATTCTTAATTTAATAAGTTTTATTCATTATAGATGTGCAAAGAAAAGGCACTCTACAAAAATGGGCATTGTGATTCAAAAAGTGAACCACATTAGTGTGCATTCACCAGAGGGTTTGTAATGCAATTACCTATTTGATGAATGTTTGTTTGATGCAAAGTTGCTTGAGTCACATAATATTGTAGTCCTTTGATGTGATTGTGTTTAGTGAAATTCAATGCAATGTCACCTTTTTGAGTGGGCTTGAATGTCTTTAATTGCTTGTATGTATGTTTGAGAAATCTGAAAGTGAACTTTGTGCCTACCACCCATTTTGTATGTCAACTTTGCACAAGTTGGAGCTGAAGGCAATTGGCTGACTATGGCTAAACCCGATTCTTATGGCATCGATAACTCCAACTTGGTGGATCACCTAGGCTACAACTATGTAGTGATATAAACTCCAATTTTGGTAGTTAGTGGTTGACATAGGATCACAATATATACACATAACTTTTGGTTAAAAGAATTTTTGTAGGTCTTATGTGATAGTTTCATGACACTCATGTTATTAAAAAAAACCGTGAAAATTATGTCAATTATGACCATGCTTTTTTATACACATGACCATGTTTATGTCCAATGGCATCACCCTTTTCCATCCTCCTTATGCATGTCCTTGTGAAAAAGAAAATGCCTCTATGTTCATGCCCACATATTTTTAATGGACATAGAGGGCATGGATATTTTTGTCTAGGGTGCATGCAAATGATTTTGCTAAACATTCCCCAAACTTGTTACGTTGCAAAATTGAAAAGAAAAGCCCTCATTAGTATGAGGCTGAAAGTGCTATTCAGCACAGATAGATAGAGATATATATCTCTCACCCATTTTGCCCAGCTAGCCTCCAATGACGAATGGGTTTCCTCTAAACAAATTCCAAATGGGTTTGTAGAGTATGCTTGGAATCCTTTGAGCATTCCAATGGAGTTCTTTCTCACTTTTTCGTAAAACTAACAACATTACGAATCCTAACATATATATAAAACAATTTTAGAGGGCAGGGTCAGGTTTGTCTGGAGGCCAGTTCTTGGGTCCAGTTCTTCAAAGTTTAGAACCTTCTGAGGACCCAAAATCAGCTTTGGAGCTGGACCCTGCAACCAACCAGCCAAAAACCTGAAACCAGACATCACTAGTTAAGTTATGACCAAAAGGAAAGGAACACCAAAAAGTGTCATGTCTTTTGATTGCATCATCTCAAAGTAGGTCTACTAATGGCTTAATCATGGCTAATAAACAATAAGTTGGATGAAAATTAGGTTTTAAATAGTGTGAAGTGGAGTTTGGACATGTAAATATGCATATCTTTATAGATATATATGTAATATGCTCTCCACAAGGGTTAGTAAGAAAATTAAAATGAGTAGCATTTATTGGTTGGTCACAATGATTCATTCGCCCCATACGTATATGACATTTAAATGGTCCACATTCTAGAACATATAGTGTTTCATGTTTATTGATGAGGATGGGAAAATAACTGGTACATTATTGTTCTGGATGTCGTAAACCCTAATAAAGGCCCACATACTGGGTGTGGGTGGATCTACTCATCTATTCTAAAAATTGAATATGTTATATATTATATATTATGCAGGAAATTTGAATGGTTTTCTTTTTGTAGAGGTGATTGATTTAACCATCTTTGTGTGCTAGTTTAAAAAATAAACTAGTTGCCTTTTGTCATTCGGTCCACCTAGTGGTGGCTTGCCCCACCCTCTCCAATAGTACATACATTACCTTGGAAGCTTCAACATTAATTATATTATTTGTAAAAATGTTGAAATTTGTAAAAAAAAATTAATATTTTTTAAATATTTTTTTTCAAAGAAAATTTTAAAAATTTTTAAAATTTTAATCTTTTGAAATGTTTTATTTCTTCAACATGGAATCTTCAAAACGAATTAAAAGACAAATGTTTTGAAGCAGACCATGTGATTAAAAAATTAGAATCTCCTTGTTAACTTCTCTATTGAAGGCGCCTTCATAAGCAGTTTTAAAAATAGATACCTAATTCTTACATGCTGCCGTTTTCCTCTCCCCCAAATGCTTTTCAAATCCAACTCTTTTAATATCTCAAATTGAGCATATGTGGCTTTGATTTTAGGATCCTTGTTTCAGCATATTAATTTTTTAATAAAAGAATATTAGGATCTTGCTGGATCACATTAAAATCCTCATTTGAAGATTTTGGGGGATATTACACCCACCATTCAAAAGGGAGTTGAATCACTATTTAGAAAGACTCTAAGATTTTATTTTATTTTATTTTTCAAATTTTCATAATTAATTGAATGTAAGTCCATAAATTTCACTTCAACTTGGGTTGAGTTTCAAATTGTCTTATCTATAAGAAAATAATATGTGAAAAGAAAATTGAAATCTGATTCATTCAGAATGCTTACTTTGAGAGTTCTAGGTGCCTTCATCTTAACTTGGGTTTTGTAAAGCAAATGTGCAGCATGAAGCATGCATTGTGGTCCATGGACTTGAGGGTTATGGCCACTCTAGATGAGCAGCAAGGTCCAAGAAAATAGAGCAATCCTTTTGGATGAGAGGCCATAAATTGGATCAATGACCTTTAGAGGAGGGGTCCAAGACCAAAAAGTGGCAAATGGAGGCTAAATTTACATGACACCATTTTGGAGGAAAAATCAATCGGTTTGAACCAAACAGCTAAACAATTCTTAAGGTAACATGTTGAAATAACACTTTCATATCCCAATGATATGAAGGCTTTGAACAACTAGATAATCTTAATTGTTGGTACTTACCAGAAGTTTTTCTTTTTAATGACCACCTGACAAATAAAATTTCAGAAGACCATATACACCAAAGTTTATTAACCCGACCACAAGAAGTAATTAGTAAGGTTTTTAATTTCTGAAATTGTTTGTAATAATTTTAAAATTTTACATTATAAGGAAATTTGATAGTAGGCATGTCTAAAATTTTCAATTTCAAATGTAATTTTAACATGCATGTCTTTTTCTCTTAGTTGAAAATTTTGATATTGATGCCCTATGAGGTGCAAAAATAAAAATAAAAAATTCAACAAGACCCTGCTCTGCCGGGTATGAGAAAAAAGAAGGTTGCATTGGCCAATGTAGCACACAACATTTTTTTTCATAGAACAAGTCATCAGGGACGGGTATCTATCCAGTGTCTACCCAACTCCATTTTGGAGTCAGGTAGATAGATGGGGGCACATTTTCCTTGACCCTATGAACTCAAGGGTGAACCCCCCAAGGGTCATGAAAAGAATCTAAAGCTTCATCATATCACTCTTGTTGCTCCCCTATACCCTTCTTGGGGTTTTCATCGTGGCATTTTCTTTTCCATCTCCTCATAGCTAGCTGCTCCTTGTAGTTCAGGTGCTTGGCATGACCCTCAGGGTCACCCTAGAGATCATAGGGTGATTCAGGGGGGTAACCCACCAACACCTAGCGGAGTCCTCAGTACTAGAGGAGTAGGTTAGGCTACCTAGCACCCACCAGTGCCCCATCCATTTCAAACACATTACACCTCAACTACACAACTTAGTTACCAAGGTTCCACCTGGGTGACCTATCCTATAATCCTCCCTACATCCATTACCTAGATAACTAGGGATGTAAGTAGGTAGGGGATCTCAGTGGTTACTAGAGTTATCCGTAAAGTCTGAGTGGTTACTAGAGTTATCTGTAAAGTCATGCCCTGTTGAGCCTGAGTTCCACCCCTCATTTTATGCTTCATGCCCTCTTGGCTGTTGTCTACAAAGTCATGGAATTTGATTAAATATGGGTATGAAATGCTGAAACTCGGGATTAAATGCACGAGGGTCAAGAACCCAGTGTACTTTTTTTTTCGCTGTTTTTTGAAATCTCATGACCAAACAGGGGAGTTCCAGTGCCGCCTTTTCTTCATAACTCTACTATGTAGGCAAGTAATTATTTAAAAAGTGAGGAAATTGGTGGTGGTTATTAAGAATACAGTTCCTGTCACTATGGTTGGTTCAGGGTTAATTTGTGGAAAAAAAGGGGAAGTCTGAGAAAAAAGAAATTTTTTAGAGAAAATATATATGCAAAGAAATTTGGAAAATCCAACTCCAGGCTCAAATTCCCAAACCTTCTGCTTACAAAATGACTATTCCAAAATTCCAATCACTACTAGACTACAACTGTTTACTACAAATAAATATGTGTGTACCTTGTGTACTTAAATTTAAACCTCAAAATTTGTAAAATATTAAAAACAACTCAATCTGTCAGAGTCCATTTGTTGAAAAAATAAAATATTTTTTGGCAAAAACTGTGGATTTCACCACTGGGTATGTACCAATGTTGTTGGGGGGATGGATATCCGGTTTGAAGGGTAAAAACCAGGGGTTCAGGTCAGGATTTGTATGCAAAAAAATAGACTTTCAAAAAAACAGTTAATAAGTAAGCTGAACATTATAATTAAGTATTAATTTTGATTAGTTGTTCAATTCTATACTTTACATAGACCCCTATTTTAATTAGTTGTAAAAACTTGATATCGCGTAGTAAAGCACTTGGAACAAATTCACAAGTCTATGTGCAAGGATACCTATTGTGTTTAGATTCATTATAGAGTTATAGTAGCTTAATGGATTTTGGCCCCTAGGTAATAGGTCTGTTTTTATATGAGGATTTTTGAAAGTTGATATTTTGGCTTGTGTTGAAACTTGAGATTAGTTTTTATAGATTTATGATATTTTGAAGGATTTTGGTTTCTTTTAGAGGATTTTATTTTTTTGAAGATTATATTTGCATGGTGAAATGTTTGAATTTTCATCATTCTTTTTTTGACTTAAGACGCCTTTTTAATGTAAATGGCAAGGCCACAGTGTGACACACCCCTTGGAGCAACTACAATGACTATGATGAGTAGGTTTAGCAATTTCCTGCCCACATTCCTTCTGCACAAACTGCCACAAAATGTGAGTAGCCTGAGTGTGTACTGTGGGAGACCATTTTTCTCTCCTGTAACTACTTTCACACCTACTCTCTTGGCTATTGAATGCAGTGGGCCACATTTGAGGAGCTTTGCACAAGAGAGGGAAGATGATGATGATGATGATGATGATGATGATGTGAACCTGCAAAACTTGTATTCCAACCAAAGGTGGAGGATTTGACAAAACAAGAGAAAGAAATTGTGGAGAGGAGGGATATCATCATGAGTTGGTTACCTTACCTAGGACTGGTGAAAAGAAATTTGTGTGAAATTTTGTCAAAATACAAATAAAAGAATATTCTGTCATAATATTCTCGCTTTCTCTAAAAACAAATTGTCGAATTTCAAGGAAAAAGATTTGTTTTTGAGATTTTTTTCACCACATTTGGATTTTTTTTTTTAATTGCTTAGACAAGTTCTAAAATCCTATGATAATGTTAAATCTCTCTTGGGATGCTAGCCAACAATGCAACATCTGAAATTTGAAAAAAAATAATTACCTATGACTAATGTTTGACACAAAATAATTCACAAAAGGCCTTGCCAGAAAAAGGGGAATTTTTTTTCAATATTTGTCAAAATTATTGAGAATCAAACTCCCAACTTATGAAAAAAATTGTTATCCCAACCATGGGGTTACTATTACTCAACAATTGCATGGCGTACTTCGCATACTTGTTCCCCAATTTTGAAATTTCGGAAAATTAAATTTGAAATTACCTAAGTTCATTTTTCAAAAGAAATCAATATTTGGCAAAGAAGTGTCAAAGATCTGTCATAGGTATGATATTAAAGTTGAAATCTCAATGATCTAAAGCTAAATTAAAAGTTATTAGCCTTCAGGTAACCACAACATATAAAATATGTAAAGTGAAATACAAGAAGGGTGGAAGGTGTGATTGGCAATGGAGCTTAGGGTCAGGTGGAACCTAGTGGGAGCCTTCTTTTTAGAAATTCTAAAGCATGGTGAAAATGTTTCCCATTGTCGTTAAATAAATGTAGTGTGATCTTTTTAGCTTGATGCTTTTGGAACGTCTTTTGGGTTTGACCTGAGCTGAACACGTTACAAGCATTGGATAGAATTTTTAGGGTTTTGTTGTTAAAGGCTAGTGTTTGCAAGGTGTGTGGTAATTTTGCAACTTGAAAGAAGGTTTTGTTTAGGAGTCAAAACAAAAATTGTGAGCATGGGCATTGGATGGCCCAAATGAGTGGAGGCAGCAATCTTTTGTAGATTGTGTGTGACAAAACAATTGTCATCAAGGAGCTGACTTGATGCTTGTGGAGGAGAGGGAACTTGCAAAAGAGGGGATGCAAAATTCTTATTTTTCAAGATGGAAACCCCAAGCTCAACATTATGAAGGTGATGTTAATAGAAATCTTGTTAGGATTTTTTCATAGCTATGCAAGCTACCTTTTAAAAGATAGTAAGCGGAAATCTAGGTAAATCAAGATGTTGTCAAAGCAAAAATGGCTTTGCTTTATGACTACATTGTCATTGTAAGATTTATGGGGATTAGACCCTCTCCTGTGGCATTTAATTCATGGCTTGCAAACCTAAATCAAAAAGTAGGAAGGAGCAAAGTGTTGTTTGACTGCAATCTAGGAAGAAAATCCTTTCTACTCAAAACCAAAGGTCCTAACACAAAAGGTCCTGAAACTGTGAGGAAGTTTTTGATGTTTACCACCTTCAAAACGAATTGGGGGATGTGCATTTTCCAAGGGTGGGTACCGGGCTTCAATTCTAACAAAATCCCAACTTGGATCACTCTTAGAAAGTTCCCAATAGAATGTCAAAATGTGGGGCAAAAATTGCAGTTGGTTTAAGCACCTTGTTTGGGTGTGACAAAGCAACTACTCACACAGTTGAACAAAGGTTTTGCATGGCATTGGAAATTGGGGAAGGTTAAGAAACCTCGTTGTAAGTAACAAATGAAGCTATAGGTGGAACCACAAGGGTGTTGATTGACTACAATTTCTTGCCCATCTAGTGCAAGTTTTGTCTTGAGCCTTCTCATCGTGTTAAAGATTACCCTAGCTTGGCAAGTTTGAAAAGGGAAAAAAAAAATCAATGGGGGATGGCAAGAGGCAATTGTCACACAATAACAAAGGTTATTTTGCCCAAGCAAAAGGGGCACATGCTTCACAAGGGGAGATAAATGTAGATAAGCCAATGTCTCCTTCTACTCCAAACTAGAAAGAAGTTGTTGCCAAGGTTAATAAACTAAAGAAAACACCAACCCCTTTTCAAGAAGGTGGAGGCCTTATAGAGGTGATTAATAGGTTCACTCAAGTCACTAATAGTAAAAAAACAAATTGAAGAAGAGTAGGTTGCCTCCTATTTGGATGTTAGCTTCTAATTTTCTTGTTGCCCAAGATGAATCTTGTTTAGATGAAGGCAATAAAGATGTTGGGAAATTTCAAAGACTAAATGATAAATCTACAATCTTAGAAAAAAAGGTTGGGATCCAAAAATCACTACAAGAAGTGGAGTTTAATCATGAAAATGATCAAAGGCTTCATACAACATTAGAAATAATAGGAGCTATTGGTAATGGCACAGAAATGAGGCATCAAAGAGATGATGACTTGCAAGTTGAAGAACTACCATCTAATTTCGGCACCATGCCATGGTCACCCCAAAAAATATTTAGCACCAAAAGGTCAACATAGTAGGAATTGACCTTTGAAAAGGACTCTTAAAGGCCTATTCTAGGACCTTGTCAGTCCATACTTGTGGCACCTAGTGCACCAAGTGATAATGTTGGGAATGTTCTTCAAGGTGGCCAAGTGGTGGATGCAAGATTTAGTGGCAATGGAGGTCTTCAATCAACAAGGGACAACATGGCAAGGGGTGAAGATACCCTCATGAATACTCAAATAGGGGACTCCAACACATCCAATAGCATTATCCAGTCACCTAGGAAATTGGAGAATGGCATAATTGTCAAGGCCCAACATGTCATAAATCAATGCAAGGGGGGTAGTGGGTTGTTGAGAGTAGGAGTACAATGTGGGAATAATTGACTATTTATAAAAAAAGTTGATAACAATGTTAACATTGTTAGACTATAAAATAACATAAAAAAAATTTCAAATTAGTTGGAGATGTTAGCTTATTAGAGTATCATGGTAAAAGAGGTAATTTGTAATCATAAGAGTGGTTCATTGCTCTATCAAGCTAAGGCTAGTGCACGCAAGATCAATAATGAAATCATTCTTGTCTCAAAAAGGCATTCTCCATACCAAATGGGTGGGAAAATTTGTAGGTAAAGGCAAAGTAGGAGTAATGAACATAACCTTTCATTTACTAAATGATGATGCAACTATGCATGATGTCTCACAATGTTAAGGTCTAAATTACCCAATTGCTCTACAAAAACTTTGACTTTATTATAAGGAACAAACACCCACACTAGACATCCTTCTTTTACAAGAACACAAACTTCATGGGGAGAAGGCAAAGAACATAGGCTTTAAATTGTGGAAGGGAGATAGTTATTAGTTCATAGAAGTTGCCCTTGGGTACTCTCAACAAATGGAGAAAGTGGGCAAAAGAGGTGTTTACACATTGATTTCAAAGAGGCTTGTAGTGGCAATTGTGGAAAGTGGGATCTTAATGGAAAATAGAGTGTAGTGGATAATCTTGAAAGGGTTATCAAGAGGGGATTTGGGAGTGGCAAACATTTATGCCCCTAACAATGCAAGGGAACGATGTTTTCTTTGGGTTGAAATGGTTCAAAAATTACCATATGGCTACAAATGGATTTTTGCTAAATATTGGAATATGGTGAAGCAATGTAGAGACAAGTCAACACATGCGGTCATTTGATCTCTCAATCTAAATCACTAATTTGGGAGTAGCTCAAGGCACAATTCAAAGTGGAAGACGTATTTGATTCCAAAATCAAACTGAAATATACATGGAATAACTAATGGAAGGTAAGAGCTAGAGTGATGGCCAAATTAGATAGATTCTATGTGCCTAAGGTTGGAGGGTGTCAACAAGAGGGTTTTGTGGGGAGGTACATGATTTTAGAGGGGATTGCAGTCTTTCTAATCATTGTACATTTCATTTTTGCTACATTTTCAGTGAACCCAATAGTAAAAGAACGGGAATTTTTCGCATGAATGTCACATTCTTGAGTGACCCAAATGCCATTGTTAGTATGTCCAAATTGTGGGATGGGTTGAAAGTTCATGTGTCTTTCATGTCTAAGCTTTGTAGGGTGGTTAAACACCATAAGTTCTTTTGCATAAAAAAGGCAGAGGAGGCCAAATAATAGAGGAAGGATTTGAGGTCTAGGCTAGAGGTTACTCAAGAGAAGCTACAAGTGAATTCCTAGGATGATGCATCTAAGGCTGCAATAGAGTGCATCGTTGAGGCTTTGAGAGAATTTGAAGAAAAAAATTAATTGACATTAAGATGAAGTCTAAGGAAAAATCGTTGAAAAAAGGCTATTCAATTATTAAAGAATTTTTTGTTGCCTTTAAGGAGCATAGCCCCCAAATCCAAATTATAAAGCTAGAAATCAAGTTAGGTACCGTGGTCTCCCAATTGAATTAGACAAATGCTACAAAAAAAATTACACCAAATTATATGTTGGTGGAACAAACGAGGGCTTTGGAGAGGTTAAAAAGGCATTCCTAAAGGTTTGGAAAGAAAATTTTCCTAAGAAAATGAAAAGGAAGCTAGCCCAACACATCACAATAGATGAACTGCAAAAGCCCCAAGACTAAATGGTGTGGTAATAGAATTTTTCCTCAACATTTGGTTAGTCATAGGAAAGGAATACACTAAGATGGTTCAAACTTCAATCCTAAAAAACAATTTCCACCATTAATCACAAAAGGGCTAAACACATTGTTGTACAAGGGAGGGGGAGAAGAAACAATTTTCAAATTATCACCCCATCACATTGTTCAATGTTACTTATAAAATCTTTGCCAAGGTTTTTTAGGTGCGCTTACAACCAACTTTTATGGATGTTATTAGCCAAGATTAGTTAGTTTTCTTACCGTTCAAGTTTATCTTGAGACCCATGAAACAATTTCATGGGCAAAGAGGTCTAAGCAACCATTGGTGTTCCTTAAGTTAAACTTTTCAAAAGCCTATGACAGAGTGAATTGGAGCTTCATCTTTGGTTGCATGAAGAATCTAGGGATCCCAACTAAATTCATCAATATGACAAAATTTATTTTCAAGGGAGCTAATTAGAATGTTGTAATCAATGGGAAAGCTTCTAAGGCCTTTGCAATAAAGAGGGGGGTGCAACAGGGATGCCCCCTAGTGCCATACCTATTCTTAATTGTTGGGAAAACATTTAATACCACGGTCCATGAAGACTTAAGAAATGGGAAAATTCAAGGCATACAATTGCCTATGTCTTAGAAGCAATAGGTCATTGCCCAATATGTGGACAACATTAGTTTTACAATTAGAACATCTCAAGTTAGATTGTTGCATTTGGCAAGTGTATTGGACCTATTCAATTATGCATTAGGTCTTCAAATTAATCATTCCAAATTTGTGGACTTTTGGCTTGGAGGGAAAAAAGAAGCCAAACCTACTTGGACAAAGGACTTCAACTAGACTTGGGCCTTTCTTGAAACCATCTCCAAGCTCTTAGGGACACCCTTTGGACTCTCTCTTGGCTCTATTGATGTCGACAATTTTTTATTAAAAAAAGTGCAACACAAATTGAGGTCTTGGTCCACAACAAAACTCTCACTGGTTAGAAGAAAGGTCATAATGAATATTATCCTTTTCTCATCCCTTTGGTATTTTGTTAATGTGTGGGTAGGTATTAGGCAAGGAGTTCAAAAGGTCAACCATTTGTTGAAAAACTACCTCTAATCTGGGTCCGCCCATAATTGTCGATGTCGAATGGCACGGGATCAATGTTGTGAGGAAAAACAAAAAGTGGGGGTTTTAGGTCTAGTGGATCCAATTGAGGCCATGGAAGCAATGTAATCCAAGTGGGTAATTCACACCTTAGAACCAAGGGACTCCAATTTACAAGTTTTCCTTTAGTATAGGTTAAGAAACTACCAACCCCACATGGGAGGTAGATGGGTCCCTAATCAAGAGTGGTGTTTGCAAATTGGACACCAAAAAGCACCATGATTCGCTCTATGGATTTGAATAGGCAGGGCATGGGCTAGAATGGTGAAAGAATTAAAGTTTAATTCTCTTCAAAACCTTGGTGATATCTTGGCATTAAGCTTTTGGTGGAACAAAATAATCTAGCCCTAGGATATGGGTTTTTTAAAAATAGAACAATAAAGCTACACGCACTGGGGTGGGCAACAATTGAGGATGTATGGGTGGTAGCAGAAGGTAATTTGCTTCTATTGAAAAGATGGTTGACAAGTTTGTTTTGTCCTTGGAAGAACTTACTTATGGGAAAATTGTTACCAAACTAGAAGAAATATGGGGGAACCAATTAAAGTCATGAGACAACAATGACACCATTAGGGAGTGGATTGGACTATTCGAAGATAATGAACCTCTCTACCTATGGTGATTTGCCAAATGAACTTTAAAAAATTGCATGCTTAGATAATTGAAGAGACCTCATGGTAGAAATCCACTTACTAATCTAGTGTGTGGGAAATATTTGGATGAAACTTCTTGCGTTGCATTTATGTCCTTGAGTGATTTTTCCTTTGATAATTTTTTTTCTTGAGAATTGTTACTTAATTTGGTAGAGAAAAAAAAACAAAAGTATGTTATATTAAAATTAACGTAATGTTATATTACAACATCAAGTTTTGATTTTTTGGATGCTTCAAGGTGCACATGACATTTTTGCTCTTGTAATATAGTTTTAAAAGGCTAATTGGTAGCCAAAACATTTCACTATTGGTTTGTTTGAAGTAATAGAAATTATTGGTCAAGCCTTATAGTAAGAAATTTGATAGAACTTTTGGATGAATATGGGTCAAAGAAAATTATTTTTGCTTATGTAAAAGATGAGGGGTCAAATATGAATGTTATGACAATTATTTTTAAGTTTATTATGAGTCGTGAGTGTCTAGGTTTGGAGGAAAGCTTTCAAGGTTCCTATTTTGGCCATGGTTTTTCTAAAGCTTATTAATATGTAACAATAAATGAGAAAATGTGTCAAAATCTCAAGTATGTTTTTATTAAGTATGTTCAATCAAATTTGCAAAAATGTATAACTTGGTTTAAGAAATTTGGAAAATGCAAACAAAAATGAAACAAGGCTTGTAAAAAGTGTTATATTTGTACCCAAATAAAATAAAATCTAGTTAAGACAAGGTAATTATTTTTCACTTAAAATTTTTTTAACAATCATTTCGTGGTCTTTATTTGAACATAGATAATTTACATTTTAGGTTTGTTATTTGGATTATAATTTGAAAATATTAACATTGAATGTTAAATTTGGTTTGTAGGTTTGACTTTAAAGTGATTATGTTCCAAAAAACTTTACAATTTTGGACTGTTATCACACTTTGTTATAGCAAACAAAATTTTATCATAATTAATGGAAGAGTATCTTCTTTTTACATGGCACATTTATCAAATAATTGTTGACTACCTTTCCTAGTTGTGAGTGTTTTTGGGTGAAAGCACAATCAAGTATACATTTTGTGATCCTTGTCAAGAAAAATATAAAATAATTATAAACTAAACCTTAGCCTTAACCTATAAAATTTTAAATTATTTATTTCAATGATTAACTTGAACATGTTATTTGAATTTATGTCAATGATATTGAAGAATCAGACATTTAACATGACCAGTGCTTGGGTGGGAAATGTAACAACTTTACATCCCACAAGAGGTGAAAATTTTCACAATAGGTTCACAATCTAAGACATTGACCCCCACAGAAATAGAGGGGACAAAAATGGGTGATAATCATAGTAGGGAAGGCAAGGTGGCATTTGTTAGAATTGTTAAAGTGGTGAGAGGCCCCAAAAGAGTGCACCACCTAATGTTTTTAAACAAAATAGGCTCTTTAAAACCTAAGCCCAATACATACATGTGGAAAGGAGGGGAACCCTTCCTCTCCTCTACAACTACATTAGGTAGAAAGATGTTGATTTAATGGTTAAACCAAAGGTGAACATTGTGGAAAAAAGATGGTTCAAACTATTGTCATCCTCCTTCAAGCTTAAGTGGGCCAACACATGGAACAAAATGTGTAGCAAGAAAGAAGCTAGCTTCATCTAGGCTATTTGGAACTATGCCATGGCATTGAATTTGTGGAAAGCTAAAGTGGATGGCTTAATCAACCAAGGTTGCTTGTTATGGGTAAATGTAAATTGTAATGGTTCAATATCAACAAAAATTACATTCCCTACAAGTCCATACAAGATTTTTTTAAATGATTCAAATGGACATGGTTGTTACTTTAAAATATATTATTATTCTATTCTTTGAATAATATATGTTCAATCATACACAAACCTTACCAAATCTATGTGAAAACTTGTATTTAATGTAGCTGATATCATTTTAAAATTTGAAAGTCCTAAAAGTAAAACCCACAAAGTGCATAAAAATAATGCCCCATTGTAAACTCTCAAAAACATATGTTTTTGGGACCAAAAACTTGAAAAACAAGCAAAAACTGCAACTCATATGAACTTATGAAGTTATGGTCAAATTTTAACCATTCAAAAGTCCTTACTATTAAACGATTAAAGTTTTCAAAGAAAAGATTCTTCATATGAGTTTATAATCTTGTACTACATTATATAATGAATCCCAATAACAAATTTGGAATTTGAATCAATATAAAATTTTCTATTTTGTGATGTTCTAATTAAACGACGAATCCATAATTTTTGATTTCAAAAGTCCATTACTACTAACAAATGAATTTTTTATTAATAAATAACCACACGATTCTTTTCACAATGAATTTATTAGTTTAGATCCAAGTCCCAATTAGTAGATCTAAAGATATATTAATCACCATATGCATTTAAATAAAGAATACCTAGAAAAAAAACATGGTTTTGTCACAAAAGTGAACCACTGTAGCTTTGCATCTACCCTTATGTGAAAATGGAGAAAAATCATCATGCATCGGTTTGGGGAGTGTAAATATGCACAACGGGCTTGGGATTATACAAAGGCTATTGTGTGCAAGTTGGGGCTAAACCATTTCAACTTGCTTCTCCAATGCAATGGAAGCATGTTATTTTCACCGCTAGGGTTTAGGGGCCAACTGGTTTTCAAATGCTGAACATCTCAACACTGGTTTTAGAATGTGTTGGTTGATTCTCTTATTAATGCTATTTGGAAACTAATTTCCAAATCCTAATTATGCAGAATATGTGTGTTTCCATCTTCATGCATAGACCCAAAATTATAATGAAAGAATCATCAATTCTAGTTACTTCAAAAAACTTAAAGAATCAAGGTTTTCATTCCAATTTGGAATTGATGGTTATTTGATTTTAATTTTCCCCTACAGAACTGAAACCAAAGTTACTCTCAAGTATTCTAAAATGTTTAAAGAACCAAAATTGATGATTCTCAAAAAAATTCAATGAAACACATAACACTGGTTTAGAGGGTCAAATTGGGGCTATACATTTTATGCTGGGGATGAAGGCACGCTCCCCTGGGCCTCCCTTAATTTTGGGGCTTACACCTTGGGCGACTGCCTTCAAGTCTATGACCATCAAATTAGGGAAACCCCTGGACACAGACCTTTTTGGTTGCTTTGTCTGATGGTGAAAAGAATGGTGAGTTAAAATAATTTTTATTGTTTAAAGTAGTAGTATTAAAAAGAAAAATGTCCAATTTATACTACTACTACAAATGATTTTTTTAACTAATTTTTTAAAAAAATGCTGGGCTCCGAAGATTTAATAGCTGAAGAAAGGACAAAATAAGAAGAAAAAAAGAGTTTAATTAATTATTTCATTTTCTTTCGTTTGATTTAAGGAATTTTAAATGTACAAGTTGGAAGCTTCTATTGCAATGGTCATTTTTTTACTACTTTGTAATCCAAATTCCACCTACTTCCTTCCTTCCATATGGCAATGAACTTTTGTCCCAGAAAATGATGATCATAAGTTTTTGTAGAAAGGACGACATGCACTCTTTCTTCTTATTGTTGATTGACTCTTTCTTCTCTTATTGTGTTTTTGTACATTTTTCATATGTTTTCAATTAGTTAAAAAATCTCCAATCCATTTATGATTAATATAGCTTTGATTGGTTTTTTTTTGTCATTTGTTGAATTATTTTATTATATTCTAGTTTTTCTTTCTTGACCCTCTTTCTTTTTCTTCTTCTTCTTTGTTATGGTCTAGTTTTCATCCTTCAATGAAGAACTTCCAGTACCAATAGCAACAGAATTAGGGTTCTTTTTTTCAATTTTGTCGTTTTTCCCAAATGTTTTTGTCACCACAATGCACAAATTCGCCAAATAAAAAATGCTAAGTAGAATGGCTTGGATATTGTACGTTAGATGAAGTACATCCAAAGTATGGCCTTGAAATGGTAGGGCGAAAATGGGTTTGGACATTGGACTAGGAAATCTTCACAAGGCCAGGTAAAGAAGAAGCCTTTCATATTTGTCAAGCATAATGATGGGCCCAAATGGTGACGTTTAAATAGTCTCTTACCTTATACTATCTATTTTTTCATGTTTATGGGTTAGGATAGGGAAATATCATAGCACCTCAGTGGATTTGGCATGAGAATGTCAAATAATTAATTTAATTTTAGTTTCCTTTCAACACTTGAGTTTTTAATTCTGAACATTTTGGCAATTTATATATATATATATATAAAGGTTTTTTAATAAAATAATTTAAATTATTTTAGTGATTAGGTGAATCTCTATTTAATATCTTCTTTCCAAATGACCTGAGATCAAACTTTTACATCTTAAGCAACTTTTTTAAAATTTTGAAAAAGTAAAAAATAAGGTAATTTATGCCAAAGCAACCAAGGTACTATGATAATGAACTCACTATGTTGGATTTGATAAATAGTGGTAGATGCCCAAATAGAGGGTATCGGTCGACCTCCTCAAATGACAAAATAAAAACTTTGATATCTGACCCAACCTTTGTAGACATGGGCTTTCTTCGGATGCTATAGCACCATGCTTTTTAGGTGGTCACCAAATCCAGCCTTTTTACCACTCCTTGGGTGCTTAACTTTTTCTATGTTGATTCCAAGACAATCACTTGTCCACACTCAAGACTTGTTGGGTCCTCCTTGATGCTCTTCCTTTGAGCGGAGGAGGTCTTACTTTCATGACTCACCTAGTAGTAGTAGTGTTTCCTCCGGATATTGCTTTTTATTTTTGGGGTTGATAAGGAAATGGGAGATGGCTTCAAAACTTTATTCCAAAGAGACACCCAACAACCCCCCCAAGAAAATCAAATAAATCATAAGGGGGTGTGATGGTATAGGCTAGTAGTGCCCTTCTCAAAATGTTCCTTTAGTTTCTTTAGCACACGACATTTGCCGTCTATCAAAGAAAAGCATGGCCTTTGGTGTGGTCACATTTGCCAACGAAAAAGCAAAGTCCCAACAAATGAGATTTTGTACATGGTTTTGTTGGTACATGGATTCGGAGATTTGGCACATAATCTCAAAAACCACGTGCAACAAAAATCTTGTGGAATATGAAAAAGGAAGCGACTTGCTCCATATTCAAACCTAAATATTGAATCCTCCTATTGAATTGCAAGAATCAATATGTACACTTGAATTTGTTGCAAACATCATCTATCATGGAAGGAAGGAGATGGGTGTATTAACATGCCTATATATTTTGTTAGTCCATTCTGAAAGCATCAAACCAATGGCCAAGGTGATTAAAATTGATGATCACCGTACATGTGGTATGTGAGCTCAATTCAACATTGAGGGCCATGTTAATTGTAACCAATGATTTTTTTATATATTAAAAAAATTGGGGAATTTTCGCAAACTATGGTTTTTTTTTTTTTCCCCCAATTTTGTGAAATTAGGAAAATTGGTTTGTTACCTTGATTTTGTAACCTACAAATACCAACTCGGGATAGGACCATGATAGTAAAGAATCAAGGGCTCGATTAATCTGAAATTTTTAATCATCTGGGCCAGAGAGATCCCTCAAAGTACACAGAGAAACCAAAAGACAAAAAAGGGTTTCCGTCCAACTACAAAAAAGGGTCCTCAAAGAATGGACCGTGGAAGGCCAATTCTGGCACGTAAACCATTACTTAGCAACCCATTTATGTACAACAAAAGGTGAAGGTTATCATGAACCTAAACATATGAAGATTGTAGGCATCCGAGGAAGGGAGTTCTCTTACACCTACTCCTTCAAAGTAGGGGGGAGGGGGTGGGAGATCGTAAGGCTAAGGACTCCTGAGTGGGAAGGATCTTAAGCCTACTTAAGATTAGGAGCCTTACTCCTAAAAGGTCCTAAACCTACTTTAGATCCCACCCACTCTTAAGGAGATAGTGTCCCTCCTAAAAAAGAGGGAAATTCATGGGTATAAGGTGCATTCCAAATAAAGTACTAAATTCCTTTGAGCCTTTATGGCTTGGAGTGAACTTAGAGTCTTATAAATATTTGGGATTTACTAGTTTAAAGAAGACCATAGTGGAATAGCAAACACACCCATTCAATAAATCTATCATCAAATTCTTGCATATTCTATAGTACTTCAATGAGCATGAATAATATGTTGGTTTATAAGGAAGGTTAACAAATAAATACCATCCAACTTTCCTTAAACCCTAAACATTATAGATTGGTTTTTGAATGAAACCTCAAATGTTTGGAACATTTCATATGAGAGTTATTCATAAAGCCTTGAAAACCTTGGGTTTCTATTTTTAGGTCTAGCTAAAAGGACTGATGAACATGAAAAGGCATGACATGAGGTTGCCAAAAGGAAAAAAATGAGGATGAAATTCATTTTTGCTCCCTAACTTAGGATCACCTAAATTTTGTCTTACATCATGAGTTTTGTGATGATTGCAATGGTCATTGTAAAGTGCAAGGGGTTTTTGTTGTGTTCTTGTGTTGTGAGTTTGTGAGGGATTTGTCTTGTCTTGTCACAAGAGTTGAAGACTTGAACATGTTTGAAAAAACAACACAAGAAACTTACACACATATTTCTTGTGTTTTGAACCTTAGCAATTTTTTCATGGATATGGCACAATGATGGAATAAAAGACTAAAGAAGGTAAATGAATGTCAAACCTACTAGAGTTCACATGTCTATGGAGCCATAGCTCTTGTTTGTGTCAATTCTTGTTGTTCTTTCTTGGTTGTTATCTTACTTTAGTCTAGGTAGGAATTCTTTTTAAGTCCTTTGCATTGGTGGGATAGTAATAATAGGTTTAATAAGGAAAGTAAATGTAGTTTATGTTGATGGAAAAGGTCACTGCAGCTTGTTTTTGTTCTTGTAATACCATTTATGACTAGGATGTGGAAAACACATGGTTTATTAGTTTGATCTAGACTTATGGTCCTAAAAAAGGGAGAGGTACCCATATTCAAACACAAGAAAACACTAGAAAAACTTTACTTTAAAGTCCAACAAAACCCACCGTGGGTGGCAACAAAGATAACTTCAATGGCATTAGGCATAGTGTTATTGATCTATTGGTGGTTTGCTCTTATGAACATGTGAAACATTGTTAGTATTCATATATTTTGAATTATGTCTAAAAATCCACTTTCTTGGTTGGTGCCAACCAACTTATGATATGTATTGATCTATTTTTAATGCACCTAGATTACAAGAAGCATAATTATGACTTGGAGATGTCACAATGCTCATAATCATTTTGCAATGGAAACTACAATACAAGCACATGTTGATCCCAAGACGTATTTGCAAGGTTGCACTTGAAAAGGGTAGTTGTGTTGATCAATGTGTCATTGAATGTGGATGGGATTCAAATTTTTTGTGATGAATAGCTTGGTTGACATGTATGCAAAGGCTAGAAGCATTGAGGATTCTATAGAATTTTGTGCAAGTTTATAAAGTTTGCAACTATATATATATATGCTTCAATATTTGTTTCTTCAAATGCATTCTTTCATTGTTCTTTGAAATTAGTAGTTTGCAAATTTTGTTTGCTCATATAGTTTTGGGGGAATGTGCTTTGGAAACGCAAGACTACTCAACACTATTTGCATTTTTTGACTTGCTTGTAAGGAATTTTGGTCTTTGATTCTTCAATCAATTTTTCTTTCTATGTGCAAACTTCAACTCCATTTTCTTTTGTCTACTTGATGAAAACAAAGCCTAACTGGAGGGAATTACAACACTTGCAAATAAGGTTTGTGTTTCATACCAAGGAATAATTAAGGACAAAGTGAATAAGAAAAAAGAAGATTGCATAAAAGTTTGAATTTTCAATATTATTATTTGATAGGAAGAAAAAGTAGTAGTATTAGCAATGATGGTAATAATGTGTTCAACAAGATGTTCTCTTGAGATGTGGTCACTTGGGATGCCATGGTATTGAGACATGTGAAAAGCAACCAAAAGCAAAAGGCACTACAATTATTTTGACAAATGCCTAAAAACTTGAATAAATCCTTAGGTCCAAACCCTAACCCTAATAATAACATATCCAAACTCTACCATAAAAGATCATTGCTTCAAACTCTAACATTGAAATGTTCATCCCCATGATGTGACCTTTGCAACAAAAAGAACACCCCCTTTAACTTTACGCCTCATTAACTAGTGTAAGAAAAAAAATGCATTATCATTATAACATGAAAAGTTCCACATCCCTTGTACATTGTTAAAGACCTTCATTGCACCATCACCTTCCTCACCTCAAAGGTATGTCCCTTACTAGGACCACATGCTACTTTCATACAACTTTTTTGGTGTTCATTATGTTGTTGGTTCCCCTTCCATCCAAAGATTTAGAATAGTTGAAATTTCTTTTTGTTGTTTTATGCACATTGAAAGAACATTGAAGGAGTGGGTATGAGTTTCCAATGCCTCTAGCAAGCATGTTCATAGGTAAGTCCCCTCCCTTTTGTTCAATGCTTTAAAACAACACAAACACAATGAACATGATAAAACTACATGAGGGTTGACAACTCTTTGCATTTTTTTCTATTTGTCATGTCATAAGGTAGCCCAAAGGCTAACAATGTTTCGTGATATCCTTCGTGGTCTTCATCATTGTCCATTGTTGTTGCAACCCCACATCATTTTACGAAATCGAGCTATTCATATCTACCTTTGTGGTCATATTTGTCATCATTTATTGTTTTCCTATGGCTTTTGTTTTTTTATTATTTTATAGACTTGCCACTATGAGGGAGTTGGGCTCATGGTGGCCTTTGTGGTGGTGATGATGATCATATGTTGAAACCAGAAGAAGATTGGTTCCCCACAATTTTATTTTATTTTTGCTAGTCGAGTGTTCATGGTCATTGCTATCAACTATTATAATTGTATTGTCCAAACTCCCAAAGGTCTTTTCTTTTGCACTAATGGTGACCTTTGTGGTGGTGGTGGTTGTCACTATCCACTAGTTTGTTTTTTGTGATTTTTTTGGTTCCATCCTAACACCATGGGGAGGTTAACTCATCATAAAAAGTTAATAGATTTTTTATTTTTAAATTTGACTTTTCTTTTGGAAATATTTTCATGTATTGAACACATTGTGAGGAGTTCAACTCCTTGCAACAAGTTGTTGCATTCTTTTTTTCAACTTTTTAAAAAAAAAATTAACTTGACAATTTGATGCAATTTTTTCATTTTTAAAAACCTGAACAAGTTTTAAAGGTAATAAACTTGCTTTGAAAAGATTATTTCCTAGGAATTGAGCAATGTGGGGGGCATGAAACTTCATGTTCTTTTTTGTTTTTTTTTTTTTTTTTTTTGGAAATTTAAGGGGTTGGGTGTTTTTTTTTTGTTTGGCCCCGGTTTATTTGTTGAAAGTTGTCAATT
>Ga0116231_10004570_pt1 | contig 27889 bp, 19 predicted proteins | sample S1TSphgellanicum_2_FD_89695 | JGI IMG/M metagenome (GOLD analysis project Ga0116231, IMG submission 89695) | Host-associated microbial communities from peat moss isolated from Minnesota, USA - S1T2_Fd - Sphagnum magellanicum MG | ecosystem: Host-associated > Plants > Peat moss > Unclassified... | reverse complement strand
TTTTTTTTTTGTTTTGGGGGGTGGGGGGGGGGTTTTGGGGGGAGTTTTTTTTGGTGGTGGGGTGGGGAGGGGAGGGAGGGGGGGAAGGGCAGTCTATTTTCTGACACTGGCTGGTGGGCAGGCGTTGTTGCACTTCCTTTGCATCTCTCTTCTCTCTTTCTCTCTCCCTCGCTCGGTCGCGACGACGGATTCTTCTTTCCTTTCTTTTGTGCAAAACATTTGTTCTAGATCTCTTATCGAGCTGAAATCCAAGAGATCAAATGCAGTGAGTGATTAAATCCGTGTGACAGCATGATATGACTGGAGATTGCAAGCTTTTATCGGTTTTTTGTTGCTGAAGTTCCCGCCGCATTATTGATGAGTGTAAATGCTATGTCATTACTTGCTCTTGATCTCGATCTCCTCCTCGGTCTCGTCTTCTGAAATACAATGCAGTCGTTGAAAATCTGTGTCGCAGCATAACAATGGCAGTTCATTGAAGCTTTTCGGAGGTTTTGCTGCTGAGTTTTTTCTTCAGCAGCCGTGAGAAGAGTAAATGCGGAGGCGAGGTCGATACCAAGGTATTTTTTGCATATCTGTGAAGGTTTTTTTTTGTTTTTTTTTCCCTGCTCCTTTTTCTGTTAGAGATGGAGATCGCAAGTCTGCACAGATCATATTTCGACAACTGCAGGAGAATTATGTCGACAAGACAACAGTCAAGAGGGAAATCAACTCCTTTGAAAATCTCTAGTTCTTCCAGCATTGTCGGTTTGCAATCAGGAGATGGACTCCTTCTTCAGCTACTAGTACTACTGTTATGCGAAGTCGATGCAGTTTGTGGAAACCTTCTGCATTGATGTTTTTTTTTGTTCGCCAGTGTTTTCTGAAGAAGAAGCAGGAGAAGAAGAAGATCTAGTTCGTTTTTAGGGGTTGGAAGAAGCTTGTACATTCGTGGTTCTTGCTGGCAAAACAGATTTCAGGAGTTGGTGTGAAAAAAAATTGTGTGCACGAAAGCAACAAGATGGTGAGACGCACAAGGTTCTGGAAGGGCAAGAAGTGGCAATTTGCAGTGAAGCAGCAGCAGCAGAATGATGATGGTGATGATGTCGCGGTGAGCACTGATGATTCTCATTTTGTCTTCTGCAACCGACCTGCGCTCAATGCTCAGTTCAGGTATGTGCATTGTGTTCTTTTCCTCCTTCTCTCTCTTCTTATTCTTCTTCAGTTTCATTTGCTAGAAGAAACTTCGGTTTTGCAGTCACCATCATTCTTGATGCAGCACAAACAGAACTTTCTTCTCTTCTTCCTCTTCTGACACCATCTCTGAACTGAATGCTGCATTTTTTCCCCCTCCAAGATTCCTCAAGAAGCAGTGACATTGCATCTGATTACTGTGGAAATGTATTACTGTCAAGATTGTCTTCCAACTGCACAAGCCACACTGTAAAGAGATGTGATGCTCTGTGAGCTTTTGTGCCTGAAGAATGTGAAGAAGTTCAATTACCAAACTGGAATTGTCTCCCTGATGAGTTTGCAGATCACTTTTTCTTTAGGGATTGGATTGTATACAAGGTGATATGCACCAAGACCAAGCATTTGTCAGAGAAAGCCTGGTATTGTTCTAGAATTTTCAGTAGCATGTCATGAAGCTGCTGTGGAAATGGCAGGTATGTGACAAACATGACATCGACAAGGAAGTATTCATGGTGGAGCTTTTTGCCACGATCATTGTTTGAGCAATACCGACGAGCAGCGTACTGGTATTTCACAGCCATGGCAGCTCTGTCACTGGCTCCCTTCAGCCCTTATAATCGTTTCAGTGTGTGGCTGCCTCTTGCATTCGTGTTGATACTCGGCATTCTGCGGGAGCTTTGGGAAGATTTACGTCGCTACCGAGGAGATAACCTGGTGAATTCCCGTCCGGTTCTTGTTCATGATGGTGAGGGTCATTTGCTAGAGAAGCAATGGAAGCATTTATGTGTTGGTGACGTCGTGAAAGTGACAGACGGGGATTATTTTCCAGCAGATTTGCTCCTACTTTCCTCAACTGGACCTGAAGGGATCTGTTATGTGGAGACCATGAATTTGGATGGTGAAACTAATCTGAAGGTGAAAAAACTAACTCCTTTTTTCATCTGTGGCTTACATGATTGTTTTATCTTTTTGCTGATTGAGAGATAAGAAATTTTGTATTCTGTACTGCTTATTAGGGATTCAGACTATATATCTTGAGTGCCAGCCAACATCATGACTGAGTCCTTTCCTTGTTGCTGCAATGCAACACAAACTCAGGATATGGATTTTGTAAAATGAGTTTGCCTAGATTTTGGGCAGATTATTATATACCTATCTACACCAGCCACCCTCAGGAGGTGATGAAAGTCAGTGGGTAGTCAACGCAGCTCATCACTGCTATTCGTGACAAAGGTGATGATGGTCTGACAATTTGTGAGAGACTGTCATAAGGCTATGACTTCACTGATTTGTCATGTCACCTTCACATTGTTGTTCTGGAGATTTCTCTGCAATTTCATAGATGTGTTGATCAGCAATTCTGATCATTCCACAAGTCATGCATGAGCATTGAATGATCAAGCACTTTAGGCACACTCTATTGAAAAAAATGAGAGAGAGAGAGAGAGTCAAAGTAGAAGGTTTTAGGAGAATAATGATTACTGAACTAGCAAGGGGTGTTAGGCAGGTTCGGCAAGCACTACAAGTTACTTGGGCCATTGGCAGCAAAGATGAAGGACTATTAAGGAAGTTTGAAGCAAATGTGAAGTGTGAAGATCCAAATGCATCACTGTACACATTTGCTGGACTACTGGAGTTTCCTGATGGGGAAGCATACCCAATAGGACCTTCCCAGCTTCTTCTTCGGGACTCCAGCCTTCAAAACACAGGGAGTGTAATTGGGGTAGTAATCTACACTGGCCATGATACAAAAGTGATGCAAAATTCAAGTCCAGTTCCTTCCAAGCGAAGCCGTTTGGATCGCTCACTTGACAGAGTTATATGGGTCATGCTTGCTGTTTTGCTCACATTGAGTTCCACAACAGGCATTGTATTAGGTCTATGGATAAAAAATGAAGGCACTTCTGTCTGGTACTTACAGCCAAGACTCAGTGATCCATACTTTAATCCAGCCCAGGCAGTCATTGCAGGTATCATTTCATCCCTGAATGGCCTTGTTCTTTATGGCTACCTCATCCCGATATCCCTTTACGTTTCACTCGAGGTTGTGCGGGTGCTGCAAGCAGCCTTGATGATGCAAGATGTCCAAATGTATGATCCAGCTACAGATAAGCCATGTAGGGTAAAATCAGCTGGGTTAAATGAAGAACTCGGGCAAGTTGACACCATTCTTACAGACAAAACTGGCACACTTACATGTAATCAAATGGACTTCTTCCGGTGTTCAATTGGAGGGGTCTCTTATGGGAAAGGAACAACAGAAGTTGAAGCCTCAGCCGCCCGTCTTGGTCTGCCTCTTGGTGGTGCTTCTTTATTCCCTGATGCTATCAACCAGGAGAGCCAACTCTACAAAACTAGCAAAATATTGGATTCAACTACCACTGGAAGTATGACAAATGGTGTAGAGAGTGCAGACCATAATCTGTTTAAAGAAAAGGGGTTCAATTTTTATGATGCTCGCCTACTGGGAGGTAATTGGGCCACAGAAGAAAATTCCCAATCCATTGAGCTTTTCTTCCGAATTCTAGCTCTGTGTCATACAGCAATCCCAGATGGCAATGTTGATAATCCATCCTCAATGCGCTACCGTGCAGAGTCACCAGATGAGGCTGCACTTGTGGTTGCAGCGAAGCAATTTGGCTTTTACTTCTACAAAAGGACCCCAACAACTCTGTACATGAGAGAAATGCTTGGCCCAAAAGCACAACCAGTGGACTGTAAATACCAGCTCTTGAACGTGTTGGAATTCAGTAGTGCTCGGAAGCGCATGTCTGTTATTGTACGTTTTCCTGATGGAAAGTTGCTGCTACTCTGTAAAGGTGCAGACTCTGTTGTGCTTCAGCGGTTGGACCCGAACAACAAGGGATTCTCAACACAGACAAATACACATCTGAAACAATATGGAGAAGTTGGACTCCGGACTCTACTGATTGCATATAAGGAGCTCAAAGAAGAAGAGTACATAATATGGCAAGCTAAATTTGAAGAGGCACGGTCGACTATAGGACGGGAGAGGGATATGCGAACAGAGGAGGCTGCAGAGGAAATAGAGAGGGGTTTAACGGTGGTAGGGGGTACAGGGGTTGAAGATAAACTTCAAGCAGGAGTTCCTGAAAGTGTCGACCGTCTTGCCAAGGCTGGCATCAAAATTTGGGTTCTGACTGGAGATAAGATGGAAACAGCCATCAATATTGGCTATGCTTGCAGGTGTGTTATCACAATAGATTCTACCAGTTTCTCTGGGATCAGTGGGTGAGGGTTTAACATCAATCATTTGAGGATACAAGGGTTTACAGGTTCTTATCATTTTGTGACACAAAGAGGACCTAGAAAAACTGATCTGGTGATGGGATGTGATGGGGTGTGCAGTTTATTAAGGCAGGGTATGGATAAGCTGATAGTGAGTATGGAGGGCGTAGAGGCACGGAATGTTGAAGAGAAAGCAGAGAGAGATGGACTCTCTCGCAATGAAATTTCAAAGGTTGGTTTAATCAGTCTGCTGTTTTCTATTGTTCGTGGAAGATTGTTAAAGAGCACAAAATTGCCAATAGAGAATTGGGTTCCATCTTGGGAATCAAGTACTTGAGTTCATATTTTCACCCAGTGATGTCAAAGATGGAATGACTAATCACCATGTAACTCACCACAAAAGTCCTTGTTCTTTTACCCTCTGGAGTTGCCTATGTTCTTACTGACATTGTACCATCACGTTTTATCTTGATTGTACTACTGCTCAACTTGGTACTAAATATGTGCTGTAGTAACCTCAAACCCTCCTGGCAAAATGCAATCCAATTGGTGTTCACATATTTTTGTGAATCCAGGAACTTCAAAGTCTGGTGGCACGAAAACTTGAGGATGCACTGCAATTGGTTCAGATGCATAATGTGAAACCACAAGAGGTGAGTAATAGTGAAAGACATCAGTTGAGCTTCAGTAGCAGCTTACACTCTGCATTATCCCACAGCTTCAGCAGGACAGGTAGTCTCTCCGAGAGTCAAAGCCAAAACAGCATTATGTCCAGAACTCGGAGCCCCAGCTTACAAATGAGTTCCATCCAGAATAGACATAAGAAGTCCTCTTCGGGTCAGACATTTGCCCAGAAAATCAAAAATGAAGAGACTCTAGAGGCAAAAACCTTGGTCAACATGGACTATGAGCTGGAGTATGCCTTGATTATCGATGGTCAGTCTTTGGCATACATTTTGGCAGACAATGGGCTTCAAGAGCTGTTCCTGCAAGTATGCCTCAAATGTGCATCAGTTCTCTGTTGCCGAGTGTCACCCCGGCAAAAGGCACAAGTCACAAAACTAGTCAAGAAAGGGCTTGGCCAGCACCGACTATGCCTGGCCATAGGTGACGGTGCAAATGATGTTGGAATGATTCAAGCTGCAAATGTTGGTGTTGGCATCACAGGGGTTGAAGGGGCTCAGGTAAAATGCTGAAAAAATTTGCACATATTGATCACATTGTTCAAGCTACAGAAGATAAAGCAGAAAATTTAAATCACTCTGTCAGACTTGTGAGTGCAGTACCATATTGTGGGCAAAAGGTTGCTCTCCTCCTGGAGGTACGTTTTGTAATCTAGAGGCTTTTAGAGGGTTTTGGTGAAATGTCCAACATTGGAGGAATATATGCTATGTAGTTACAGAATGTCAGTCACTATAGAGACATGGATGTCATGTGGGGTGATGATGCAGGCGGCAATGGCAGCAGATTATGCAATTGCCCAGTTCTGCTTCCTTGAGCGTTTGCTGCTTGTTCATGGTCGCTGGTGTTATCGACGCATTTCCTTGATGGTAAACCGATTCTCAAATATCTCCCGTACAAACTGTGATAAAACTGAAACAAACAATTTGTGTTTGTCAATGCTCTGCATGATTTTAGGGTTTAGGGTTTAGGGTTTTGAGACATGGAACTTCATGTATGGTAAGCACACAAGATGGTGTCTTGGCAGAAGATTCTTGACATGTTTGACAGTTTCTCATAGTCCCAAATTGTATTCATAGGAATTTCCCCTTTTGTCATAAGAATTTATATGCATTCATCCCCCTCAATGTTGTTGTTTTGTGTGCAGATTCTCTATTTTTTTTATAAGGTCTGCCTTTTGGGATTTGTGTCTTTCTACTCAAACACATTTGCGCACTTCTCAGGGCAACCACTGTACCTCGACTGGTATGCATCTTTCTATAACACAGTTTTCACATGTCTTCCAGTATGCGTTATAGCAGTATTAGATCAAGATGTGTCCCCGTTGCAAGCCTACCAATTCCCGCAATTATACAAGGAGGGACAAGAGAGCAAGCTTTTCAACAAGAAGACATTCTCATGGTGGCTATGCAATTCGTGGTATTCATCACTGATCATATTCTTCTTTCCACTCACTTTCCTACGCATAAGTGCTTTCCGCTCTGATGGCCACGTTGCTGCACGACAAGACTTTGGGCAGGCAATGTTCACGGGATTGATACTGGTTCCAAATTTGCAACTCTTCTCCACTGTAAAATACTTCACTTGGCTCCATCACTTGGCAATCTGGGGTAGTATATGTCTTTGGTACTTATTTGTGATTCTCTATGGGGCCTTTCCACCCAAATGGTCAACCGTCGCATATAAAGAATTTATTGAAGTGTTGGCTCCTTCATTAAGCTACTGGCTGTTGCAGTTGCTAGTGGTTGTGGCAGCACTATTACCTGACTTTGCCTTTTCTAGTTACAAAGCAGCATTCCACCCTGCAGACTACCAAATTGTGTGTGAAAATGCATCTGTGTCCACTGCTGAGGACCAATAACAGTGATTGTAATCCCACATACTACCATGGCTGAACTTCCCATTTGTTCTGAGTGATGTTTCAGAGTATCTTGTTGTTTTCTAATTGACTTTGAAGTTAAATTAGCTCAAAGTTATCTCGATCTAGAGGAGACATGCAGGGCCTGTAACCAAATGCCTTTTCCACAGAGATCCTGAGTGTTGCTGAGATTGCTGCTTCTAAGCTTCAAAGGAGATGCCGATTTAAGAAAAGGTGGGCCCCCAAATAACCACCTGATTTGTCGTGTATTAAAGAGTGCACTGGTCCCAATTTCCATCAGTTCCTGACATTCTCCAACAGTAGGAATAGATCTGAGCATTGATCAGATAGTAGAAAGTAGAAACTTGGCTAACTGGGCGAGAGAGTGAAAGAGCTGATGAGCATTGTTATGCGTGAGTAAGTGTGTGTGTGCATGAAAGTTCCTCACACTCACTTCTAGAAATATCAAGGCTTCATTTTCACTTAACAACCACATTATGACTCGAATTTATTTTTATGCTTACGAAACTTTGTTATAGCAAGTGTCATATTAGGATGCATGCATTAGTGTCATGTTGTAAGTCCTTTTTTGTTTGGTGAAACTGCAGATCTCAACCTTGGGTAGCATTTGCATGGTATTGCATGAACTTAATCTAACACAAAGTTTTTTATAGCAGTAGGCCATGGCTCATGCCATGTGTGAGATGAGCATTGTGGTTTCATCCAATACAATGTAAAATATGTCATGTTTTTCTCGACAAATATTACAAAATTATAGTTTTGACATGGTGTTTATTTTGGCATATATTATAGTTATGTTATATTTTTTTGACATAAGTTTGTGACATATCGCATTAGCTAATCACAAGCTAATCTCAAATTGTTATGTCGGTCACAATTAACACTGCATATTTTACAGTGTGATTGATGAAGTCATAAATTTTACCTCTACACTTTGTGTCATGAGCCATGGCCTACAGTCGGAGGAAGAACCATGTTATGTTGCAATGTTTGCTATCTCATCATCCCTTTCTTTATTTTGGCTGAAGCTTCTAGTTTCTACCAAAGGCAAACTTTGAATCTAGTGGTTGGCTTTGTGATATCATCATTCACGGGCTGAATTTTGTATCTGAAAGGCCTTGAATAGAGGTAAATTGGGTGTAGAGAGGGTTTAGGCTTTTAGGAGTTAACAATCAAGCCTTATTTTAAACTTTCTAAAGCTCAAATAAAGAGGTTGATGACAAGAGGACAACATGATGGCTGCAAAAAAACAAGTTTGATTGTTAGTTGCTACCCACCAACCACCCTTTATCATGTGAACCTAGTTGTTCCAAGAATCCAAGTCACTAAGTTAAGAACAACACACCAAGTGCACATAACTCCAAGTCCAACTCCAAGGTATGTAAGGAAAAAGATTGTATGGGAGGAAAAAGATTGTGTTTAAGCTATATTATGATATGTGTGAAGAATAAGCAACCCTAAGAAAAAATAGGTTTTGGAAGAGTACAACTTTTGGCAAAAGCAATGTGGGATGAATAGCCAATATGCTTGAGCAAACACCACAAGGATCAACTCAGAAATGCATAAGAATATATTTTTGAAATTTTATGGAAACATTGTAAGGAATAATGTGGGAGATGGCTTTTTTTTCAAATCATGTAGGGTTAGTTGATTTTATGCATTTTTTTCACTTGTATTATTAAGTCATGTTTGCTATTTGTGATATAAGCTAGAAACACCAAGCATTGCACACTACTACTACTACTGCAAGAGAAATTGGGTAAATAATATGTTGGGGTGTGAAAAGGATGAACACATTTACCTCATTAATCATCCCATTTTTAGACTTATGATTGAGCAAGTAATCATTTCATGTTATGACATTTTTCTACAAGATTACTTGATTATTGTGATTTTTGCATTTGATAAAATTGTTGATCATTTGATATATTAAGTGCAAATTTGAATCCAATCTTATGTCATTTTTTTCTTCCAAATTCAACATAAGATCTATTCCATGCTACCAAACATGATTTTGTTTTATACTCATGAAAAGGCAACTAGGTACTTGTCAATAAGTACCCATGCTGGTAGGCCCGAGCTGAAAATGGTGACAAACTGTTTTAGGAGCATAATTTTCATGTGGCCAATGAGAAGTCTCCACATGCACTTAGGAGGGCACAATTTTTGTCTTTTAGGTTTTGGAAGGGTGGGGAAAGGAGTTTTGTTTTGTTTTTTTTCTGTTCCCAATGTGTTCCCATCAAGTTTCCAAAGGTGTTCCCAAAATACCCCCACACTTTTTATCCCATATACTATGGCAAAAGTTGAACTTTCATACATAAAACTATAAAGGTGGGCTAAAGGGAACCACATACATGTGCTCCTATTTTGGGCAGTGCCCAATGTTTTTAAAAAAATTGATGATGGGCAAATAAAAGTGGCTCCTTCCAACCCAAAAAAAACTTTGGGTGCACACACCCAACTAATTAATTAGACCTAACAACTAGATACCCTAATTTTTTAATTTTAAAATTGTGTCAATGGGTATGGTTGAAAGTATGAACGTGCAAATTGCTTTCTAACGGGTATGGACATGATTCCTGGTGTGAAAGAAAAGGCAACTACGTGTCAATGGGTATATAATTGAAAGTTCAAGCTTCATGAATTGCTTTGTAAGGAACACCTAGTGTGATGGGAAAAACAAGCAAGACTTTGAAGTAGAGCCCTTGCATTGTTGTTAGCTTGAAGGTGAGCTTGCTATTGAGTCTTAAGGGGTTTCCTATATATTTGATGCACTTAATCAAATTAGCTTCCAATATATTTGATGCACTTAATCAAATTCGCTTCCAATATATTTGATGCACTTAATTAAATTCGCTTCCAATATAATGTGTATGTTTGCAATTTGCAAGCTTTGAAATATGTTCCAATATATAATCTACTTGGGAACTAGATAATCATGTAAATAAGGGAGATTTTTTAACTTCGTGCTAGAAATGAAATAAATTCCTTTCATTTCCCATCTCTCTGTTAATACTGAATTACCTTGGCAACTCCGGCCACTAAAACTATGTTATTTGTAGAAATGTTGGAAAATTTCAGCCCCCAAATCAAATTCAGAGAAATTCCTTTGTGATGAACAATAGAAATCACTTGAAAAATTCAAGAATATTCAAATTGAAGACATGAAAACTTCAAAATTAATTAATTTAATTAATTCATCAACTGATATGCATTGATGGTGGTATGATTATTTGATCTCTTAAGATAAAATATTTTGTTCAGATTTGGGGTCACAATCCAAGTTACTAAATTGTTCATCCCTAGATCTTACTATCAATTTAAAACCAATGTTTTGTCATGTGCATATAATAAGCAAAGTGAACTTGTGATTGGTATCATGAGCAATTCAAAGTTGGGACAATGGAAAACCTAAGAAGTGAGGACTCTTTGTAGTAGCCAATAAGTTCATGAAGTCATGAACTAATTAGTAATATAAGAACCCAATATACATAGTCAACATTACCTCAAGTAGAACCATCGTCTAGAATAAAATAATGATATTAATTTCACATGAAATGCACATGTGAATAAATACGCTTAAAGGATTCTTTTAGATTGAGCTGAAGAAGTCTAGCCACTTTCAACAACTCACCGCACTATTTGAAGATAAAAGAAGAAGTGCAGAGAGAAGTCATTGTAAATGTAGCAAAGCTCGATTAACTATTTTATTATGTTGGAAATGAACGGTTTCAATCCATTCCTTCAATGAAAAACTCCAAATTTTACATCCTTTACAACACATAACACTCGAAAAAGCTCACACCACTTGATTCAACTATTTCTTTCATTTGGTTCGGCAACCCCAAATAGTCATCCACCTTCGTACCAAACAACCTCAAAGTGGTTAATGAAAAATTCCAAATTTAAATTCTTTACAACACACATAAAACTCAACAAGCTCTTACATGACTTCAGTTTGCCTAATTATTTTGTACTATTAAAAGGGGGTTTTAGGGAACTCTAAACATTCACTCACCCAAAAGTGCCCAAACAACCTCAAACATTCAAATTTCAATCTCGCAAGGATAGTGGTGTACGCAACCCTAAATATTCACCTACCAACAACCTCAAGCATTTAATGAAAATTTCCAAATTTAAATTCTTTACAGCACACATAACACCCAAGAAGTTCACATGACTTTAATTTGCATAATTTCTTTTGTATTGTTGAGGGGGGGTTTAGGAAACCCTAAATATTCACCCACCCAAGTGCCCTAACAATCTTAAATATTTATTTATTTATTTTAGGCTTTTTTAATTTGAATTTTTTTTTTCAAAGAATGCAATTTATAAAAAGGGGGTGGAGGGAGGAGGAGAAAAACAAGAAGGAAAAAAAAAAATCAATTTTTTTCCCAAATTAAAAAGACACAAAAGACGCCAACCATTAAGACCCATTTGGCCTTTCACATGAGCCCCAAAATACATAAACCCCAAAAATCCCAGCAAGTAATAAGTGTGATAAGGACTAGTAGGCAAGGGCTCAAAATAGCTTAGGTGGCGAGTCCTCATTGGTGCATTTGTTACTTAACTTTAGGCCATAGCTGAGAGTGACAAAAAGAAAGTCACTTGACAAACTGCCACGTGTGATAAAACAGACTTGGACAGTATGATGCCTACATACATCACCGGCCCCAAATTCCAGCCACGTGGACAACACGCCGTTGTAGAAGCAGACACTTTTACTTAAAGGCTACTGGACTCGTGTGCTGCCACGTGGACAAGTTCGTTCACATTGCTGACTGCGTATAGGTAAAATCTGTACGTAACTTTTATTTTTCCTATTACTTTTTTAATATAAAAAATTTGCAGACTCTTTTTATTTATTTTTTAATAAATATTTGAGTGAAAAAAATTCAATGGAAGCCATAAAGTCAAATTGCACCTCTCTTTTTTTCTTTTTTTTTTGGGGGTTTCCAAGAACCAATTTGAAGTAATTAAAAAATAATAATAAAAATTGAGTTGTTTTCATATTCAACTTCTCTCTAATGTCATAGAAATAGTGGTTCAATTGATCATTTGATCAATGATTTTCTTTTTTCTCAACAAAATAATTGGGATTTTTTTCCTACTGTAAATTTGACTAATTTTGCTAATTTTTTGGGGGAAAAATCACCAATTTTTTTTTTTTTTCACAAAATTGCAAAGAAAAGAAAATTAAAAACCACTCGGTTTGATCATGCTTGTCTTTTTTTCTCTTAATTTTTTTTGTTTTATGAGATTTTTTTGGTTGGGCTAATGAGGAACTATAGATTGAAATTCATTTTTCTTCTTTTTCTTCTTTTTTTAAAATTTAAGATTGAACTCAAACTTAGTGGGGTGTGATATAGTTTCTAATAATCACCAACAATATTGGTTCAAATTAGCAACAATGCAATGAAACGTATTTCATGAAACATTTCCTATTTTAATTGTTGCTAGTTTGAACCAATGTTGGCAAAATATTGTTTTCTGATAATAATTGGCCAAGTAGGTCATTCAAAATTTATAAAATTGAACTTGCCAATTATCAAATTTTTTGGCAAAATAATATTTCTTATTATCAATTTGCTTTGAGTATTTTTTGGGTAATAATCATCAATTATGCATAAGTCACTTTTCAAGTGTTCAATTGAGAATCATTAATTATACACTAATTATGAAATTATTTGTTTTATTATTATTATTCCATCTTTTTTATTTTCTATTATAAACATGTTCAATGTTTTAGGATTATTAACCTACCAAGATGATAAATGAATCATCTAGGTATGTTATTGAAACTTGAAAAATCAATAAAAGTATGTAGGTTTATATACTGTTTTTCAAAAAAATCAATAACTAATTGGTAATTTTTCAATAACTATGTTTTATCAATAACTAGTTAGATAACTTGTGGAGATTACAAGTTTAAATATAATAATAAAATGGAAAATTTCCAACATCACACCCATATGAATCTTGAGCTCCACTTTCAAGTATCACAACAATAAACCTTAATAGTGGGTTGCCTTCTCCTATACATTACATGATGAGATGCTTGTTAATTAGTATTTTTTCATTAACCTTGACAAAAATTCTTGTTCACATGTACAATATCAATTGGAAAGGTTGTTGGAAATACTTCTTTGTTTTCACCAATGTGGGTCAATATTAAAATATGAACCTACAACAAACCCCAAGGTTAAAATTCAAAATCATGATTTTCAAAATAATATAAAACATCAAATGACTACCCATAAAATTACTTGTTCATTACCAATTCTTTAAGAGTTTTGAAATAATTAGGATTGATAGTGTTTTGATTTTAAATTTTCCCCAAGGAATTGACACTAGTGGTTTATTTTAAAAACTTGAACCAATGTTTTCTCATAAATTCAAATAATTGCATAACTTTGATTTTTTTCTATGTTGGGTAAATATATCCATTTCAATGAACAAGTTGGGTTTTGCTATTAAGTTTTTTCAATTTGTACATTGGATATGAAAATGAATACCGTAGTACCTTCACCATTTTGGCAACAAACTGCCAAATATTTAATTAAATTTGAAATCTTAACTTCAACACTTGGTTTTTTAATGTTGAAATTTTTGATAGGTGCTGGTTATAACAAATAATAAATAATATCTTTTCATTGTTATGGATCAATTTAATGTGTCTAGATTGTTTTAGTTTTAAGTCACTATCATGGGAGGTATGCAATTTCAACCTTGACATTTGAGGTTTTTGATTTATTAAAATTTTGTTACAAATAATAATTTTTTCAAAAGTTTGGCAAAATTAAAAGTAATTCAATTTATGCCAAATTGGTAAAGGTACTACAATATTCAAATGTTCTTAGAATGGACATATCAACCAAGTTAAGTAATAACACATGTTTTGAAAAGGATCCTTACTTATGAATAAATAATAATTTCATACATATCTTCATACTAACTAGTATGGGACATTAATCTTGGTATCAAATATTCACATTGATATTTTATTTAAAAGATAAAAAATACATATTCTAATAAATAAATGACAATCATGTTTCATTGATAGACTCCAATTCACAAAACCACCACACTTCTTAAATTTTGAAGCTATGCACTCTTCATTCCATTGATAACCTATCCTTATTATAATATTGCAATTGTGATCAAATAAGTAAGACCTAACTTGTGAAGATTTATTGAAAACATTATATATATAAGCTAATGTTTGAACATTTAAGCTTCATAGAACTTTAAATCTTTCAACATAACTTCATTGTTTTTAGAATTTAAAAAGGTATTTTGACACACCCACCACCATGAAGATCGTTCAAAATGGAAAAAATGTACAAAGATATGGGGTTTGGAAATAGTGTTTAGTTCTGAGCAATAAATGTTTGGTTGATAGGTTAAGTGTTTAGAACTTAAGATCTTTTAACATAGATCCATTACTTTTAGAGTTCTAAGAAGGATTGTAAAATCAAGTTGATGCACCCATCTTTTTAGATTGTTCAAATTTGATTAGAAATGAAAAAGATATGAGATTTGAAAGTTAAGGGATTTAGTGCATTTTTCCCCAACATTTTATTCTTTGAACATGGTCATTCTCTTCTTATTTCTTTGTTGTTTAATTGCTTCCAAAATTTAAAAAATCATTTCAAACCTCCACTTGATAAATCCATAGCCATGAAAATCATTAGAAAAAAACAAGAAATGAACAATATATGAATAAATGTTTGATTACCAACTTGTCTTTGGTGATGGGTGTGTTTACTTTATACATAGGTTGAAGCATTTTTTTTTAAAATTATTTTAATACATGCATTGATGGAAACAAGCAAGTTCATCTTTGGGGTTTTCAAAAAAATGATACTAGTTGGTTCCAGTTTTGCAAACCTTACAACCAATCAAGATTGGATTTTACTAGTGTCGGGTGGGTATTTGATTATTTGCTATTAAGTGGGTCTGAGCATTAGGGGATTTTTTTAAAAAAATAACCATTCAATTTTGGTGTTTATTTTTTGAAAATTCAAGGAACTTGTTGAATCTAGGTTTTGAAAACCCAATTATGGTTGGGTATGAATTGAGGGTGGGGGTATGAAAAATCTATTTATCTAGGTATATGGCCCAATTTTTTACCAATAACTCAAATATGTATAAATTAGTTACAAGTAAAGTCTTTAACAATCACACCTTTGGTACGAATTGGGTCTTTAACAAATACACAACACACTATGTATTTGCATCTTTATTCAAAGAACACATTATAGAAAATATATACAAACAACCTCAAGGGTTGTGGATGATTTTTTATTTTCTACAACTATAAAAAATAACACCTACAACTAAACTCCCCAAAAATGGTAAATCAGAAGGAAAAGTTTCTATCATGTTTCATGGTTATCAATTTTAGGAAACCCCTCCTTTGTTCCATCTTCCATTGAATGGCTTGGTCTTCAAATCAAATCTTGAAAAACTACATATTGCGATCAAACATGGACATAAAGCATCAAACATAGACACAATAAACTATAAACTCATGAACACAAAACATGGCAAACTACAAACTCATGAACATACACATAGACATAAACACATCAAACATAACATGCCACATAGTCATGAACACAAGACATAACAAACTATAGACTCCTACACATAAACATAGACATGGACATAAGAAATAAAAACATCAAACATAAACAACACAAACTACGGATTCACGCGAGGCAAAAAAAACTTGAACTAATATATTGAAGACATAAAACAATGACTTGACACAATAGACATAGATACATAAAAATTAGACATGGACATAATACACAAAAACATCAAACATTAGACTCAAATGCAACAAGATACAAATATCTACTAAAAAAAAAATTGATCATAATGAACTAACAAATTAAAGACAAAAACTTGACATAGTAAATTGACATAAAATAATCAAACATGGACACAAGACACAAAAACGAGGTAGATGCAAGCTATGGTGGCTCACTTTTTACATCCTTATGGACTTTTTGTATAGTATTTTATTCAAATGCCACAAATGCATTGTAAAATCATCAATTTGACAAAAATATTTATGGATTAAGATTGCCAACTTGAATAAGAATATTTATTGAGGGGTGAAATTCAATAAATATACACCAATCATATAGTAATGAACTTTTAAAATGAACGTATGGATTTTAATTTGGGTTTTGCATTAACATTCAAATGCATTTTTTGTTATGATTTCATTTCATTGTTTTTTATAGGGATTCAATATATGATACATGATGGGAAAAAAATATTGATTGAAAAAATTATAACAAATACTTTAACCAAAAATAATAATTATGGACTTTTGAATGATCAGATTTGGACCTTATTTTCAAAAGTCCCAATCTTGGTCATTTTTTGTTGGATTAATATTTTTTTCCCTTTAACATGTATGATAAAGAGATTTCTCAATGGGCAACCTTTCATGTGGACTTTATTAATTGACTAATACCACATAAGGCCCACTCAACATTGATTTTTAACGTTTTTTTTTCCATTTTAATGTCAATTTTTCTTTTTATATAAACCTTTGGGACTTGGACTCTTGTCACTTTTAATCCACCATAGCTTGCATCTACCCAAGAACAAACATTGGATTCAAACACAACAAGCTACATATAGCTACTAAAAAAAAATTGATTGATCATGATGAACTAATAGATTGAAGAGAGTAATTTTTGATAGTAGATAGACATAGAAGAATCAAACATGGACACAAAATAGAAGTAGCAAACTTAGACAAAATATATTATAGACGTCTATCAAAGAAAAGGGTTAGATTCATGAACCAACAAATTGAAGGCATTCAAAACACATAGAATGAACAAATCACCCAAGCAAATCACCCAAAAAACTTTAACTCCCTCACAATGCAGATTTTGGAATCATGGATGAAGTTGTTTAAAATCCTAAATCTTGACAAATGATTCTTTTTTTCATCTTCAATTAACTATTAGTAGCCATGGATAAGCCCATTACTCACCAACTATCTGCACAAAGGGAAAAAAAAAAGATTAAAAGGCCCCATTTAGGTCTAAAAAATCTTCACAATCAACATCATAAATTAAAATTCTACTTCCAACTCTACTATCAAGTTTTTGATTCCACCTCACAAACAAGATGCAAGGTTAGTGGGTTTCACATAGCTAGTCCGTGGATTTGATGGCCAATTTTTGGTGTCAAAAATAAGTTTGTTCAAATTATCTATTTGCAAATGACATCTACAAAGTACCATCAAAATCCCAGCAATGGAAAAAATCCGTTCAATGTCAATTTGGCTTGTTGGGATGCCAAGAATGTGGTGCACTAAAATAGTAATGGTTAGAAACTTGTGTTCTTTTTTCTACCACCAAGATAACACACATTTGCAACTTTTTACATCAATAGGAAAACGTTGAAATCCGACAAGCTCCCTTCGCACAATGTTCATGTATGTGTTTATTGTTGTTGTTGTAATGTGAAATGAACCTTCAAAATCCACTCATGAACGAAAATTACAAGCTTCTTCAACATTGTCAAGCATTAACAACAAATGTTTAGTTCCTTTAGTAAGGTTAGTGATAAATTTTCATCATACCCATGAACAACCACAACATCAATATTTTCATGACCCAAAAACATAGTAACCAAACACATTTTAAAAACCTTGGATCAAAGATCAAAACCAACATATTATGATTTTTTTTCTTATCAAACATATGCAAAGAAGAAACAAAGGATAGAAGAACCTTTGGAATTTATTTTTTCATTCAAATCATGAACTCCTTCAGCTCATATTCAAAGACATGATCATTTTCAACAAGATTATCAAAAACAGTTTGAAAGGCTAAGTATTCACAAATGTCCCAACAAGCGGATGTGATAAATTACAAGGCATTTGCAAGCAACCAATGTTTGCGGCTTTGGTTTAAAACACAACCAAAAACAGTTGGGGATTTAACTAAAACAACTTCCTCATAAACAACCCACAATCTTGGAAAAGGCACACAATTTTACAATGCCACAAATTAGTTATTGTAGCATTTTGTAATGGCATGTTGAAAAGCCAAGGCATACTAAAATAACAATACATGACTTATAAACCTATAGTGAACAAGAACAAAAATAAAAAAACTTGTAGTGAATAATAAAAAAATCAGAAAACCATTCAACCACACAAAATACATTTCTATTCTAAAATAAAAAAACAAGGAAAAAAGTTAGGTGATTTAACTTGTCTTCACAAACATATTTAACTTTTTGGGCCTTAATCATAAATCAATGCAAGCCTTATCCTAGGCTTGCCTACCCTTGCTCGATTTTTTGGGGCATGCAATGCATCTTTGGATAGCACCTTGAACATCTTTTATAGATGCGCAACTTAAATCGATACACATTGTGTCATCTATACTAACATATTTGCACACCTTTGAAAGCGCATGCCCAATACATGAACCATCAAATGGCTCCAACAAACCCAAGTTATTACATGCTACAACTAAATTTGAAGCATTTGGACAAGTTTACAAGTTGAACCATTCATCCTTTACATAGGCAACTATTTTTCAATTAGTGCAAACCTATCCGATAACTCCTATAATTTAGGAACCATTACAATGTCAATGTCAATCACTTCAAATAGGCCAATAGTTACATGTTCTGCCTCCCAATCACGAAAGATTAAGTCGACAACCTTTCGACATCCATAAGTCAAATGTGTAGGTACAGTGGTAGACAAACAACTAGCCAATGCAAGCTACACATATAAACTCATGGTTTTTTCTACCAAATTACCTAAAACAATTTCAACAAAAGCCTTCCTGGATGAACAATTCATGGACAACGCTTATATGACAGCCTTTGGAGCTAAACATAATCTACAATCCCATAGGCAAAAGCCATTTCACCACTAACAACATGAGACCATCCAAGAAACCCACTTGTGTTAAGTCATCTTTTTTTAACTTGATGTAGAAAAAAACCCATAGATTTCAAATGGAGAAATGTGCCTTTTTCTAATTAGCATTTCGATTAATGGGAGCTTTTGCTACTGCAATGCAACTAGGATCTTCTATTAACCTCTTCATGAAGGAATAATGGTCATTCTCAACATGTCTTTTCATAGATGTAATTCCATTAGACTTATGGTATGCAATTAATCCTTTCTTACACCTGGTGCACATGGCTAGGATTTCAAGACCAACATAATCACCGTGGTAAATAATGCACCTCATGATCCAATTATGTTCCAAATCCACAGATTGGTTATTATTTACTTTAAAAAGGCCCATGTGAATGAAGTACATTAATGTGGCTTCCACATAAGCCCTTATTTCTATAAAATTTTCAAGTGCATTTTGGTGATGGATGCATCATCATGCACAACTTTAGCATCATCAACTAATGGATTCTTTAGCTCCCCATGGTAGGCTACTTGAACATTACCAATATTACTATTGTCATGTCTTGTAGAAGCTAGGAAATCCTCATCAAAATGGAGATCATGAACATTCATTGTATTCATGGTAGAACATGAAGAAAAATTCAACAATAGGTTATTTAGTAAGAAACTAATAGAAAATTAAAAGACAAAAACAAATTATGAAGTGTTCACAAATCTTCCTAACCCTTGCAAGAAAAAAACTTTTAACAACATGAGACTTCACAATCTTTTAAAAAGACAAGTTTGCTTTACAAATGCATCTTTGAGCAAAACTTGCAACAAGGTGTAGAATGTACAACAAATGAAACTTCCTCCTAATGCTCTAATGGCCAATAGGTTGCATTCATAGCTATGACGATGTATTGATAGAAAGCTCCAAATGGACGTTGCAAAAGCAGAAGGAGAATGTGGAAAGTGAAGGAGACAAGAGATGTGCAAAGTGCAAATTCTAGAAACTACAAAACCCTAACCCTAACCATACTAGGCAGAGGTGGGTATAAGTCTGGTACTAAAGGGTATATAGGCTAGGTTTTTGATAAATACACTTTGCAATTATCCCTTGAGTTGGGTCCGGTTATAGATATTTGAATTTTAGAAGCTCTGGGTATGAAGTGGGGGTGGGTACCAAGTTTCAAAAGTGCCCGGGTAGGAGGCGGGGCGAAGTCTTTCAAATGAGGATATTTGGCAATCATATATGTACATATCTGGTGATGTATCCTGTTAATACCCAGAAGCGAATCAAAAACCCGCCCAACAATGGGTTTTACCAATGTAGGGCTACTTGCTTTGGCAGGTAAGAACTTGCCAGTTTTGGTTAGTAAGAACCAAACCAAAAAACCAGGTCTGATTTTTGGAACTAGAACATGATTTTTTCAAAAGAACTAGGTTCCCAATTTTATTGAAGTGTGGAAGTTTGGAACCAGAAAATAAACTGGAGGTTTGCCAAAAACAAGCCTTTGTGTGTGACTTTTGTGGCAAAGTGCAACAACTTTTGAGAGTGAGAATGCACTCTCTTAACCAGTTTTGCCTTTGGGAAGCCATGCTTGTTTGACTTGGTTTGGGCGAAACTCATGAAACTCATGTGCCAATTATGCTTTATGAGATTTTCTTTTCATACGCGGTGTGTTCATATTGACTATTGAAATCGTTTTTCTTTATAATTTTTTTGCACTTTTGGTTTTTAAATTTTTGATTTTTTTTTCGAGGCAAAAAGTCAACTAATTTGTGGGTTATTCGGTTTAACTTTTGCCTAAAGAAAAGGTGCTATGTTTTTTTCTCAATGGCTTCGAACTTAGTTGTTGACAACGCAACACACCACAAGAAAAAGAGTCAACACGCCACAAGAAAAACCTGCACTCGCATGTTTCTATCTTGCATATGTGCTTGTTGAAAAAATTGAGATTGAAAAAATGGCATTGATTTCCATTCAAATTTCAATCGCCTTGGTAGACAACCTTAAGGGATAGGTTTCCAACAATGATTTTCTTCAAGAAACTTGGTTGCTCTTATATAGCCTTTTGTAGTCAAATTATTGTTGCGTTTAGTTTGGTTTTTTTTTTTTTTGGATTTTGGTAAGAATATCGAACAAAAGATTGATAACGAAAAATGGGACAATTTTTTAAAAATCTTTGACAATTCATTTTATTCTCAACGTCTTTTAGTGAGCATATTTTTGTTCAATTTTTCTTTTTTGGGTTTTAAAAAAAAAATGGAACTAAAGATTGACAACCACAAATGTGTCACTTAAAAAAACCTTTGCAATCCAATTATTTCTCAAGGTATTTAGTGCTTTTTATTTTGGGTTCAATTTATTTTTTAAAAAAAAGATTATTGAACAAAAGATTGATAAATAAAAATGGGACATTTGAAAAAAAAAAAGATGGTGTGCTTGGTGGTGGGTGCAGGTTCCCTTGGGGCCACAGCGTACCATAAAGGATGAATAGTAAGTGGTCAGGATACAGTTTTCTGTTGGGTTCCAGTTCCCTAGTTAACTAACCATGGTGGTTGGCTCAGTTGCTGTTTATTTCTACCTACCTACTAACAACCCACGAGTAGGTAGATAGTAAAAACAGCCCCCTGCCTAGGTCTGGCAATTGATAGGAAAGTCATTGTCTCACTATGGCAATATGTGATTTTTTCCCCCTCAAATTATGGCAACTTTTGCATTTTTTTTATTAAAAAAAATGCCTTTATACAATTGGCACTAGGTTTCCTTTTGTTGCCACATGTGAAACTTTGCTGGAATAAAATAAAATAATCTTAAATATTCCAAAAAAAACTATATTGTAATTTGCAAAATTTGGTTCCTTGAAAAAAAATAAAATAAAAATAAATTATATATATATAATTCAACATTTCTCAAATGAAATAATTAGTATATAAAAATGAAACTGTCAAGATACCACTATAGGTAGTAGTCAAGATGAATCCATCTCCAAAAGCTTTGGCTTCAACAAGGACATAAGAGCAATTCCATCCATACCCTCTAGTAAGGCCCGCTTTACACTAGGAGTCAGGGCCGATGTTCGACCCAAATCAAACATTCCTATTGGTGCAAAAGTTGAAATCGGCCCCAAGTGCTTTACACTAGGATGTTCTAGCATTTATGAGTAACTTGGAGGCCAAACAACAAGCCAAAAATCCTCAAAGTTGGCCCCAAGTTTTTTCCAACTCGGACTCCTAGTGTAAAGTGAGCCTAATATTTATCACATCAACATAGTGTATGGTATTATTTATAGTGTATGGTATTATTTCTTAGTCTTTCATGATGTTATACCCTAGTACCTTGGCCAATTCGACACTAATTATATATATTTTAAAAATGTTGAAAATTTTAAAATTATTTCTTCCAAATAAAAAAAACATTGTGAAGGATAATGGTGAATATTTAGAAATATTCCACTTGTTGAAATGAAAATTTCAAATTAATTAATTATTCAAGAGACATGTGTTGATATGGCCAAAGTACTATGGTATTCCCCTCTTCAAACTTTTTCAGGCTTATCGTTTTGTGTCAACATGGTTCATGTTTTAAACCATGTGGTTCATGTTTTGATGAACAAAAAGAGGAAAGAAAAATGTTGTGCAAGCTATTCTTGATATTCCAACCCACAACAAACCACAAGCTTGTAGGATGTAGTGGTGGGAACTATCATTAGTTTGCTTTCATGCTCTAGTCAAACCCTACAATTGAATTGCACATGAATTGCATAACTCTTTGGTAGGGGAGTGGGGGGAAGGGGATGGGGCTTATAAACATCTTGCAAGGCCATCAAACCTGAAAAATGGTTTCATGTTAAGTGGGAAATTATTTGAATGCAACCACTTGGGCTAAATCTCATTCTAAACCCTTCCAAATGTATTGTGTAGATCAATTTATTATCAATACGTAAAGTCAAAAGATTTTAGATTATTTTGCAAGTCATGTTACAAAGCATACAAAGTTGTAAGGCATTTGAATAAATAAAACACTCCCAAGGAGAGAGCATTTCATTTTTCAAGATGTCTCATGTTGTTTTTTTCCTTTTGATATTTAACAAGTAACCAATGGATATATGGGGAAAAGTGACAACATTTGACAACATTTTACATTGAATATCACCCCTAATGCAAAGCATTCCTGAAATAAACACCTCATGACTCCACTTGAAGGGAGTTTATTTTGGCATAGGTCTGTCTTTGCTCGGACGAGATTTTTGATTCCTTTGGACAAGCTAAGGTGTTTAGTACTTTGAACTTATGTTTTAATTACCATTAGTTATCATTGAAGGAAGGTGATAAGGTCGAAATGATATTTTAAAAAATTAATTTTCATGGGAAGGATTGTTTATACTAATGACAATTTTTGTCAAGAGTTATTATTTAGTTACAAGACTAAATCTAACTTAATTATGCTTAATCCTAATTAGTTTAGTGATTAGTTTAATTACGAACTAGTTCTAGTGCGAATAGGTTCAATTTATTTTTTGTTTGGAATATAATCCCTTGTTGTGTGATCTCAAATCATTTTTGGTGATTTGAGATTTTAGAACATTATGTTTTTGCACTTTGTAATTTTTTAAACTTTTTCACACTTTTTCATTTGCACATTTTATGTGGTTTCATATTTTTTTCTTGTGTTATGGACTTGGATCCTTGCATTTTCTTGTTTGTAGGTGAATTTTTTTCCTTTGGATTAATGCCTTTTTTTTTTTTCCATATTATGTTATTTGATTTATGTGTGTGTTGACAATGATATGTGTTGGCACCAATGTGGTAGCACATGACAAATATGTTTGGTGATGAGGGAAGAACAACACATTTTCATGCATATAATTAAAAACAACCAAGTTTTATAATGACTAAATGCATTAAAAGTAAAAGAACCTCAAACAAAGTAGAACATGAAGAACTTTAAACCACAAGAGCACGATGAACATGACGAACACAAGATCACAATGAACAAGAATAACAACAAAAGAATCATGATCAAGAGGAACATAAGAACACAACACAATGATTAAAAGGAACACAAAACCATGGTGATTAGAAAAAACAAAAAATGATAGTGACTAAGAAAAACACTTCACCACAAAAACTAGAAGGAACACTAGACCATAACAACCAGGAGGAACATCAATACCATGATGATTAGGAGGAACACCAAAAGCATGGTGATGAGAGGAATGCAAGATCATGGTAATAAAAAAAAAACCACAATGATTAAAAAAAACACAAGACCATATTGATCAAGAAGAACATTAAGATCATGAAAAACATAAGACCACAAAAATCAAAAGGAATATCACAATCATGGCAATTAAAAAGCACAAAAGCACAACAATAAAGAGGAACACCAAAACCATGATGACTAAGAAGAACACATGAACAAAACAATTAGGAGGAACACAAAAATCATGATGATCAACCAGAACACCTTGTGCCCACAAACTTTGGTAGTAAATATAATTTCACACTCATTATCATTGATTTTCAAGCCCTAAATTAAATTAAATTCTAATCTTATGTTTCAAAATAAACAATTATTTTGAAAAGATTGGGTTTTTTTTTTCATTGATTTCAATGATAAGAGTAGATAGAGTCTAATAGTTTACATATGATTATTTGATTTTAGGTGACAAAGTAAACTCTCATGAGTTGTTATGTGTATGATAAGTGTATTTTCTCATATTTGACCACCCAAACTTTAGAATAACATATATATTTCATTTTTCACCCATGTGGAAGGATTTGTTATGAATTATGGGTGTGCTTTCTAATCCTTTACACTTTATTTTCAGACCTCGTAAAAAAAAAGGTGACTAATACACTAAAAGTTCAATCACTAGCAGCTCTACCTTATTAATACACACATAGTGGTTGCAATTCATGCTTAAATAAACTCCACAAGCCAATTTATTATTAGTTATAGAACTCGTCTAACACAAAGTGCACAAATTAACACTAATATTTCCACTTTTATCATGATTTCATGAAGCACACCTCTAGATGAAGCATGACATAGCACCTTGGCCACTTCAACTCATAAGTTTATTTGTTAAATAATTAATTAATCCTGAAGGTTCTATTTCAACAAATGATATATTTTCAAATAACTCATAAAATCCTTTATTTTCCTTCTCAAAAAAACTCTTTCTCCAAAAAAAAAAAAAAAAAACTTTTGTCAAAATTTCGACATTTTTGAAAATAATAAAATTAGTATCAAATTGGCCGAGGTGGTATGAGGGCACCTTGGTACCAAAGCTCATCATGCCTATGTGAAGGAGGAGTGAGAAAGAAACAAAGAAACAAACAAGGGGTGTGTCACATATTGTGTGGCCTTGCCATTTACATTATTAAAAAGGATCTTCAGGCAAAAGAAGAATTATATGGGAACTCAAATATTTCACCATGCAAAAATATTATTAATCTTCAAAAAAATCATCTAAAAAAAACCAAAATCCTTCAAGATATTGTTATAACTCTGTAACTAATCTCAAGTTTCAATACAAGCCAAAATATCATGTTTCAAAAATCCTCATATGAAAAATAGATCTATTAGGGTAAGCTAGGAGCCAAAATCCATTAAGCTACTATACTCTATAATGGATCTAAACACAATATCTTTGCCTTTGCTTGGTAGGCAAGGCCAAAAAAAAAAAAAACACAAGAGGAAAATAAAAAGAACAAAAGAAAAAGAAGAGGAAGAAGAAGAAGGTGCACAAGGCAATGATGCGCACAACAATGATGCGCACAAAGAATTAAGTGAACAGCCCCTACATTCAGTCTCCCACGTGGATGCGCTACAAGACAAGCAAGTGTAAGGAGCGCCGATATACCACGTGAGGTAGAAGAGAGACGAGAGGAAGTGGTGGCAGAGAGTTCCGCAACATGAGTAGTAGTAGTAGTAGTATTCACTAGGCTACGTAGCTTATTACCTGATGCTGCCGCTGCTTCTTCTTTTCTGTTACGTAGCCTACGTAGGAGCGGCTGCAGCAGACGACGACGACGACTCTCTCTCTCTTCCTCACGCCCGCCCTCCCGCCTTGTCTGTGATCGTGTGTGCGCATGCGTGTAACACACTTACGCGTCTTCACGACATCTTGCGTACTGTACAAGTGCACCGATTTCTTCGCACACAAAACGCACACAACACAAAAGTGCAAGGAGGTGGGGGGGAGGGGGGGGAGAGAAAATGGGCGACGGAAGGGGGAGGGGGGAGGTGGCGCTCATCTGGACAATGAACGGCCCAGTATTTCTCTTCTCATTAAATCTGTAGATCGCCACCGTCTGCTTTGGTGTTTTGGGAAGGGGGGGGGCTTGATTGAAGCGTAAGTTAAGTACCTATCAGCGCAGTTGTTACAGGCTACGTATTAGTATGATATAACCGGCGGATACCATTAATGTCAGCTACCCCTTTTGGTTATAAGCCTGCAGCCAAGTGCTCTACAAACAATGCATAGTCATTTGAGGGTGAAATTGAGAGAGAGGAAATGGTGTACACATGAAAAGTTTGAAAAAAAGAAACTTGACTTTTGAAATTTCTATCAATTTTGTCTATTTTGATTATTTTTATTTTATTTTATTTTTGACAAAAATATCTCAATTTTATTTATTAAAAAATCCTAATAATCAAGTTTTGAGAATCATCCTTTGAAACCCTAAACCTAAAACTTAACATCATACTAATCATTTAAGACTTAAACTTACTTATCATGAAGATTTTATGTTAGATTAACATTCACTCAACATTAAGCTATTGCCCATTTAACGTTGGGTGCCACCTAGGATGCCACTTAGATTTTATTTTAACATTTGATTTAACATCAAGTGTGAATGCACCTTAATATCAATTCTAGGCCCAATTAAGAGATTGATAATCCGATGTGGGCTTATAGTTAGGCATGTTACCTTAAGCTTAAATTGTAATCAACATCCATCCATCCATGTTGTGCCCAAAATATTGAAATAATTTTAACTTTGAAAGAAATGGACTCCAACAGGCCCAATTTGAAATTTCAACAACTTGAAGCCCCCGTGTTGGCTGCTTCTTTCCTTTTGGAGAAAGAACTTCCCTTTTTGACATTCAAAAAATAATAATTGGAGGTTTATTTTTTTTAATAAATGTTTTTATGGTGTCGATTTGAGACCCAATTCTTCAAACTTCTCAATATTGGCACATTTTTTTCAAATTCAAAAAATCTTTGAGTCAATGTTTTTGTATTGGTCAAATATGGTCAAAAAGTCAAAGAAAAAATGAGCCATAAACCCATCATCAATTTTTTTGGGAACATTGGGGGCACTCCTCTTCAGACCCCAGTCCCAAAATTTAAACCAAATGTGCTCCATCTTTTCAGTTTATATTCATGAGTGTTGGGAACTTTGGGCAAACCCAATGGGATAAATCTGAGGTGCTATTGGGAACCTATTGGGAACTTGGGGAACCTTGTAATAAAACATGATAAGAACACATTGAGAACCCAAAAAAATCAAAAAATCAAAAATCACCCTCACCTTAAAAGGTACCAAAAAAATTGGACCCCTCATGTGCATGCTAAGCCTTCTCATTGGTTGCATGAAACTTTTATTTATTTATTTATTTATTTATTGATCAAATTTAACCTACTTGTCAACAACTCTTTTCAAAAGTTGAAAACTTGCTATATTCTTTTTTTTAAAATAATAATTATTTAAAAAATATTTCACACAAATAATAAATAAAATTTAAAAAATTGACAAAATAAAAATAAAAATAAAATTTATGCCAAAACCGTATGCAAGGAAAATTGTAATTAAATAAATAATTGAAACTCTGTTGAAACAAATACTTAGGTTCACGCACCTACTTGTGAAATTTCTAGGGAACATGGCTTACCCCCCCCCCCCCCCCCAAACCCCACACAACTCTCTTTTAAAAAAAAAAAAAAAGGGGAAAATTTTTTTTTTTTTTTTTATAAAAGTGTAAA
>Ga0116231_10004568_pt1 | contig 27897 bp, 16 predicted proteins | sample S1TSphgellanicum_2_FD_89695 | JGI IMG/M metagenome (GOLD analysis project Ga0116231, IMG submission 89695) | Host-associated microbial communities from peat moss isolated from Minnesota, USA - S1T2_Fd - Sphagnum magellanicum MG | ecosystem: Host-associated > Plants > Peat moss > Unclassified... | reverse complement strand
TATGTTGTAGCCAAATTTGGCTAAAGCTTCTGATGGAGGGTTGTAACTTTGGCAAAATTAAAAAAAATGACCCAAAAAAAAAAAAAAAAACATTGTACCCTACAGTGCTGCCACTGATGTTTGGCGTTAAATATGTAGTTCTTAATAGGGCAAAAGTCAGAAATAAATAAATAAATAAATAAATAAATTCTGACTTATGATTTTCCAAGAATTGAACCCTGCAAATAAACAAGTAAAATGCAGCTCAGACTCCAATGCAAAAATAGTTGGGACCCAAAATTTCATTTGGCGATGCCCAGTCGCGATGAATCTGCCCGAACAAAAAAACGTTTTGCTCCAAATTTTTGTTACAAGTACCGGACCTGCTACCGCTTGTGTTTTGGAATTACCTAGCGTGGTTGGGCAGCAAGGTGTCTAATAAATTTATTTTATTATAATTTGGGCATGCCCACTAGTGTGATGCCCGGGAAAAAAAAAGAAGAGTTTTGCCCAAAAACTTTAACCAATTAGTTCTCTACCTACTACAACTGATGCCTTTAATATTTTTTTAATATTTTTATTTTTCCAACTTGCCCCTTGAGATAATTATTTAACTTAACAACAATCCCAAGTACGCTATGTGTAACAAATATTTTGGAGCAAATATTTTTATTCTCTTGGGCATCACTCCTGGGCATGCCCAAATTATATTTGTGTACTTACTATTTTGCAATGGAGGCTGCGCTGCTGCGTTTTACTTGTCTGTTCATAGGGTTTGGAAGTCACTTGGGGTAGCCTGTACTAGCCTCCTCATCCCAAAAATTTAAAAGCTTTGACCTGAAGAATCCAAATCTTACAAAAAATTTAATGTTCTGCAATAAATACCTGACATTTTTAACAATATTCTGCAATAAATTCCTCACATGTTTCATAATGTCTTTGCTCAAGTGATAAATTCAGTATGCTTCACTTTAGTTTCTTGAGATTGCTCATGAGGCAACTCAGGTGGGCAGCAAGTTGTTCACATGACACCACTCGAAGTCATAAAGTTGTATAAAAGATATGTGCTAAAACAGTGATCACCGGTTGTGCAACACAGAAATCCGACAAGATGGTTAAAAATCTTGAGATACCATTCTACATACATTGTAATCGATGTACATTGAACAAGAAAATTGCATTATTTTAAAAACAATTTCAAAAACAAATCTAAACACATCTTTAAAACAATTTTGCAAGCAATTCTGCAGATGGGTTCCACTCTTGACACAAATTAGAGCATCTGGAACTCAAGCTCCAAGATTTGGGCACCTCAGGCTTCTAGTGAAATTGTGGGCACTCATTAGAGATATCAACTGGAGGTATTGGGAAGAGGGAATAAATCACAAAATTAATGCCAAATTCTGACAGATAATTCTGTACTGTGGAATGGTCTCACCCTTGCCCACTATGTTGTGTAACGCACCCGGCAAGTCCATTAGGTTGAGCTTTGACAATGCACCCAACCTAATGGGCAAAAGGCAAGACAATTCCACATGGGGTGGCAGATTCAACAATTAAGAAAAAAATTCACGTTCAACAGAGATTTTGGTCACTCTTATGAGTGTATGATCATCACCAGAAGATTATGTCATATATTGTGGTCAAGAAAATGACATGATCTGCCACCCCAGAACTTAATGTGAATAGAGGAAGAGTTATGTCCAGTTGGAGGCTTGCATTATATTTGCATCAAACACAAACACAGCCACTCAACCAAATGTAGTCAAAACTGAGGAGCTTGTTCCAGCTACATGTCTAAAAAACTACACAGCAGCAACAGTAATACGACCAGCAACCTGGTCCAAATCCCGCTGCCCATTTGAAGTGATGCGCCTTCCTCTGTAAATTAACAGAAACACCAAGTTTCAAGATATGAGTTAGGAACCCAAGAATGCCCTGTAAATGGCAGAAGCATATAGGCAGCAGCCATGACATTGTTAGCCCAACTTGTAACACAAGTCATCCACATGGTGCAACCTACACAAATAACAAGAGCCACGAAAAACAACTCACCCCTTGGGATCCTTCTCTACAATATCCAGCCTCTCCAACTGTTTGAGACAGTCTCTGGCAATGGAACCACTGCTCCTCGCAAAATGAGAAGGTCTGACACCATTACTCTTCCGTCCACCATAAATCTTGCGAAATGCACCCACACCTATTCCTTGCCGCAGGTAGATCTTCCTTGCCATGGAAGCTTCATGAGCATGGAACAAAAATAAGACACTATGAGACACCGAATTGAATCCTTGATATAGACAGCCATCAGAATAACCAGGTGAACAAGAAGAACCAGCATATTCCTTGCCATGGAAGCTTCAAATACATGGAACCACAAAACAACACCATGAAACAGCAAATTCAGCTTGGGGTACAAAACCACCTGAAAACGCTTTGCATGAATATAATAAAAGAGTGAATTCTGGGGTGCATACATACCAGCTCTGATGTAGTACCAGTTTGCATCATAAGGAGCTAGCTCCTTGAAAGTTGCTGTTTTGACAAGATCAACCCATGATGGAACCTCAATCTGCAGAATTGAAAACCACTGCCCAAGATCAGTAAAGGATTCACTGTACCAACCCAAGACATTCTGAAACTTGATTGACCTGATATTGTCCAGGGTTTTCATGAGGACTAAGTCCTCAAGATGTCTGTCATCTGTTTCCCCCATTGTGAATCAGTTTTCTTCCACAGCCATTACTACTACATCTGCCCCAGCATTGTCGACATACATCTCCCATAAACCATGGCCCCTGCAGAATTAAAGCCTTCGTACAAGACGATCACCAACTTAAAACCTAATCCTGGTGACTACAAAAATTCGCGAGAAAAACTTTCCCTCTCTCGAAAGGTCATAAACGAAGGAACAGACAATAATACAACAGGAATTTTTTTCTTCTGTAAAGTCTCCACTGACTCGCTAGCGGGAGTTCAATACTCTCCTCCGCAAGTAATGCTCAGAACTTCAAACCGGCGTGGGTTTCACCAAACTAGTCGATCTCTCTTCGGCTAGTGAAAACCTAAAGAAGAACGAGAAAATACTAGTAGTAGCGAGATGCATGCACGATGTCGCCGCATAACGTCACTCATCATCAAAGAAAGAGACAAAGAAAGAAAACGCGACATCTTGCAAAAGAAAACACCGCTGTCGTCTTCTTGTTCGTCACCTAGTTCTCTTCAAAAGAGAACTTCATAAGTTCTTCATAAGTTCTCAACCTCCTTGTCAATCCTTTTTTCTTTTTTGCAAATATCGGAACGTTACCTTGCCAGAGCGCTGCAGATGGGCGGCGTAGGCACGGACGAAGTCATGAGAAGGAACATCCTTCACAGTCTTGGCTGTGCTCGCCATCGCTTCTACAACGGCAGAGCTCGTCTCCGTCTCCAATCTCGCGCGCACACGCAAAAGAACGGGAACGAGGCACAGACGAGACTTTAAACCCCAAACCCTAAGTCTATGTTGCATCGCACGGCTGCAAGTCTATCGACCAGATCGGACGGCTGAATGGTCGATTGATCCTACGGCTGAAATTCCGTTGAGTACAATCTGACGGTTCGATTTCGTGGATTGACAACTCCTTAAGCCAATGCCCTCTAGGGTTTTGAGTACGGGCAGAGGGGTCAGTTCTGCGGGTCTTTCTGACTGGAAAAGGGCCCACATGGACCAAAATAAATTTGGGAATCAAAGGGTCCTTTGTAGGGGGTCATTTCCAAAGGGTCCGTCATAGGGGTCGTTCCAAAGGGGCCAATGAAATCCCTTTTTTTTTTCTGTTTTGTGATATAGCCAAATTGGCAATCATTAACAACAAGATTTAGCCAAAATTGACTATATACCAAATTTGAAGGTAGAAAAGTGTGGGAGTCCTTTTATATTTTAGACTCTTGTTTGGACCTTGTTGTAAAATCTAGTGATTTACCCCAAAAAAAAATTCTTGAAAGCTATTGAATTAGGGTTATTATTTTAACAAAACTCCTTTGTAGGTGTTTGTTTATTATTTACTGTTTACAATTTTACGTCCGTTTGGGACTAGAGAGTCCATTAGACGAAAGGTAAATCATTGGAGGACATATTGTCTTCTGGTATTAGTAGCATGCCACAAACTTGGCTAGGGCAAATGTGTTTGTAATCTACATGAATTTAGCAAGAGTGCTTGTGTGGGTGAGGGGGAAGGTCGAACAAAAGCGTTCCCTAACTTTCTGTGTATTTGGATAGATAAGGAGCAGGTGCTCTTCATCCTTTACCTTCCCCAAGTCGCAACTTCGACAAAGCTTCTTTGCGTATGGCACGCCCTTCCACGCACCTAGCACTACCTCAAGCTACGTGTTGCCACACCAAAATCGGGCTAGAGCTTTCCACAGCTGAACACAGTTGATGTCACATAAGTATCTTTTGTTCTCGTACAACATACCCTTGAAGTGTAAATATCTTGTCTACACGCTAGTCCCAATCTCGCGATTGGTAGAAAGCTTTTCAATGAAAGCTAGTTGCATATTATCCTTCACCCTTTTTACACTCAACGTTGTGTGGGGAAAACCTGGAGGGGGTGCGGCCCCAGCCTCCTGGTTGATCGAGCCTGTCGTCATAGATCTAACACCAACCGATTGCACTAGCTATAATGTAGCCAGCTTAACCATCTGAGCTCCCACCCGTACGTTGTGCGTGTTGCACCAAAGTACTTGGCTTTCCGCCCAACCTCTTACCCCTGCTAGACGGGTCGGATGTATGTGTGTTGTCCCAAGAACTATTCCTAGCGGTAGTTAAGTAGTCCCCACTTGGAGCGCATGGGTCGTTGTAAATTGAGGCCCCGTTTCCAACGGTGATTGAACCAAAAGTAGAAAACCTGCCACCTCTTGGGGCTAATTCTAGAATAGCCATTTTTTCACGAATCCAGCCCAACATTTTTTTCCCGCAGCAAACATAATGAGCTAAGCTTCCCAAGCCTTTCCCAAGATGCAATCTTTAGTGACTATGCTCACACGGTTATAGTACAGCAGCACTTGTCCCCATGCAAAGGTTCGAAGGGGAATTTGCCAAATTCTGCCAACACGATGGACGTGCTGGTTGTATTTCGCACCTCGAGTAAGGTCTTGAAGAACCCTTGATACGTTACTTCAATAGCCTTTATTTTCTTGGAGTCCACCCAAACTTCACAAGCATAGCTTGTTGTGGAACACACCAACGTGTTGAAAAGGTCACATCGTGGCTTAACATCCATAATACGTAGCTTCGCATAACGGCAGTTCAGTGCGAATAGCGAGCGCCTATTAGTAGTTACTAGATGTTCCACTACACTGTCCAGGTTCGAGGTGGTCTCAAGTAGGATCTCCAAGTATTTGAAAGCCTACACACATTCAATAACGTCACCTTCAAACACAAACTCTTGGCATGGGTCAACAACATTGAACACCATAACTTTTTTTTTTTTCAAGTTCACTGTAAGTCCACGTTCAACATAGAACTAATGGAGTGCGTCTAATTGTTGTTGTAATCTCACTTCTAACTCCAACGTCAAAGCGAGGTCATCTGCAAAAAGCAATAGCCATACGTGCATGTCTGCTAAGGTCAATGCATCGCATTCTCTGCCATCTAAGCGCCCCTCTAGGGCATCCAAATATAGCCCAAACAATAGGGGGCTGAGAAGATAACCTTGCTTCACACCTTGCTGGCACTTGAAGCTAGAGGTGACACCCTCACTTGGGTGGTTAATGTGTACGGTATCCTTGGCATACATCGCCTACAAGCATTGCAAGAAGCGTCCCTCCACCCCGAGGCCAGCCAACACTTACCACAACACTTCACGTGGCATAGTATTAAACGTTTTTTTGAAGTCCACAAAGTAACAATAGAGTGGTTTTTTTTTTGCCTTGCTTTGTTCTATTAGAGTTCGCAATATGAAGAGTTGGTTAGTAGTGCGCTAATATTTGTGAAACCCAGCTTGACCCATGGCACATAACCCATGTTGTTCAGCCCACTCGCTCAACCTTTTGTCAAGGATCATAGCGAACAACTTTGCTAGGATAGGCCCAACCATTATCCCCCTACAATTGTCAAATTCGAAGGCATTACCCCTTTTAAAGAGCACGTGGACCACCCCAGTGGAAAGGGCTTTTGGAAAGCCTTCCGCCAGAAAGCAGTAAAACATTGTCAATAGTGGCATATGTAACAACTCTCTCGCATCCAAAATGAACTTAACTTTCATACCATCCAAATCGGCAACCTTGTTCCTTTGTAGTTTTTTCAACGCCTGAAACAGTTCAGCAAGTGTGATATTTATGTTTAGGGTGTGGCTAGGTGGAGGTTCGGTCACCTGAGCTGAGTGATCAATTTGCAACCATATGGGTGGCGGAGATTGGTCAACTAGCCAGCGGAAGCCTTCCAAAAACGTAGCTGCACTGATCTTGTCCATAACGGGTGTTTTTGGCCGTTACTTTTTCCAGAACGAAAGCGCATCCACTTTAGCAAGCACACACATATGTTGAGCTCTTGCAGTTTCCTAGAAAATTCTTTTCCTTTTTAATAAATTTTTGAGTTTACTTTCATGATGTTTAACGGCATGTGAATCGGGGTTGGCTTTAAGCTGAAACCTCAGCTCACGTTTCGTTGTACAGTAGTTAGCGTCAAACCAAGGTTTATGGCAATGTTTCTTTCTATAGTGTCGAAATCATATTTTTCAAGTAGAAATAATGAAAATTTTCACCCTCTTGAGAAAAAAAAACACTGATGTAACCTATGGTGAAGGGAAAACCAAAAACAAACAAATGGGTTGTTTTTAAATCCCCCTTTACATGTGATCCTCACAACTTTCATTGGTGCAATTTTGAGTTCACGGGTTAATTGGGTTCACGGGTAATGACATGTATGGAATATTTTTTGCCCATTTTATTTTCCTAATGGAAAGATGCAACATTATAATGGTCATGATGTAAAATCTCAGGGTTACAACTTTTGACGATCTTTTTTTCATGGTTCATGGTACAAAAATGCATGGTGTTATAAACATATTTCATGATTATAGTTTTTTAATTATGATTTTTCATGGTGTAGAATTCTAAGGTGTAACACACAAATTTTATGTTTGCAAGGGTTAGCTTCATCACAACAAAGGGCATTTAAGTTAATGACATGACATTTTGAAAATCACAAGATTTGCACTTCATAACAAAATAACACCATTTGCTTGTTATAATATGTATTGTACAATTTGGTCATAAACAACTCTTATGATGTAAAGTTTCAATGTAATAGATTTCATGGTGCATTTTTCATGATTATGGATACAATTTTCCAACTTTTACTAGTTGCAAATGCTATATTTTATGGCATTTTTAATGGATGCAAGTTACATGTTTCATAGTGTTATGTTCCCTACTTACCTACTTAATAAAATAATAAATAGGTAAATAATAAGTACCTAGCCTAGTTTACCTAGGTTCACCTACTTATTTACCTAAGCAAAATAACAAATAAATAAGTAACAGTAACCTACCCTAGCTTAACCTGCCCAACATACCTAGCCTAACCTAACCTACCTTAGCCACTTGACCTAACTTATGGAATAAAAAAAGGCCACTATGCTTGGTCATAAAAATATTTCAAAAAAGTTCAAGGTACCCTACACTACTTTAAAGTTGATGTTAAAAAAATTAAATAGTAAAAAATATAACCTACAAACATTCTCCACATGCCTAGAGTGCACTGCATGTGCCAAGGTTCAATTGTTTAAGAACACTTGATACTAGGTCATCAACTAATATTATTTTGTATTTATATTTTTCAAAATACATACATCATATTTTTTTGTCCATCCGTAATTTTATTCCATCCTTTTTTGGAAGATGACCTAACCAAGCCCTTTTGTTTCCAAGAAGTCCACCCACCCAATGAAAAAGGTGTTGCCAACCAATAGTAAAAACATTATTACCACCCGGGCCATGATACCCATCACCATATTCCCATAATTAGAGGTTAGAAGACCCTCAGTTATAAAAATATTCTTATGTCCATGATTAAAAATCCCAACTTTTTCTAGGGTTAGAGAACTTGGGCTATCGTGAATATCTTTCACTATAACCAAACTTTTATGCGTATGTTTTAGAAGCCTTAGCTTCTTAACCTTGGCCAAAATTACATAGCCCAAGCTATTGAACCCTAGCCAAGGTTAGCTAGCCAAGGCTTTTGGGAATATCCATTTCAAAAGCTTCATAGGATATCTTGCTTTTATTGTGGAAGAACTTAGTTATGGAATTTTTTTAAAAAAAGTTCTAGCTCCCTAACCTTGGCTAAGGTCAACTAGCTTGGGTTTTGGGGAATATTTTTTCTGAAACCCAATCTATCTTGCCCTTGGTAGTGGAATATTTCAAGTTTTTCATGGATATCATTTCTTTCATTTTAATCCAAGTTCCATTTTAAAGGTTAAAAAATTTAAACTTTTGGGAGTATTTTTTCAAAAGCCTAAGCTATATTGTCCCTTGTCTTCGATTACCCATGTTTATGAAAAATATTTTTAAAAACTTAGCAAGTTTAACCTTGGTCAAGGTTAGGTAGCTCCATCTTTCAAGTATATTCTTTAAAAAAGTTTGGGCTATTTTGAAAACATATTCCGTAATATATCCTTTCACAAATATCCTTCATTGTAATTGAAGTTCTATGTCTAGGTTTAATAAAAAGCTTAAATTTATTAACCATAGCCAAGGTAAGGTAGCCCAAGCTTTTAAACCTTAATCAAAGTGAAATAACTCATTTTTTCATCTTTGCCAAGGTTAGATAGTCTAGTTATTGAACCCTAACCAAGGTTAGCTAGCCCAAACTATTGAACCTTGGGTAAGATTAGCTAGCTTGTGTTTCATAAATACCTTGGCCAAGGTTAGTTAACACAAGTTTTTGGGAATATCCATTTCAAAATCCTATTTTGTCTTGCCCTTAGTTGGGGAACACCCTTGTTATTTAAAATATTCTTTTTGAAACTTTGAATTATCTTGTCTATGTTAATGAAATGCCTTCATTATGAAGAATATTTTTTGAATATTTGATCTTTTAAACCATCCTAAGGTCAAATAGCTTAGTTTTTGGGAATAGTATTTTCAATTTAATATAGGTTATCTTGCATGCGATAATGGAATACCCTAATGTATGAATAATATTTTTGAAAAGCGCATGTTTTTTACCTTAATATAGAAATATTCAAAAATCTCTATTTTACTTGAACCTTGACCATGAAAGTTTTCACATGGCCAAGGTTAATTAACCTAGGCTTTTGGGAATATTCTTATAAAAAGCTCATGTTATCTTGCGTGGACCTAATTGGCCATGAAAATATTCACATGTGGTTACAATCAAATGGCTTGGGTAGTTGGAAATGTTCTTTCTTATATTGAAAATTGGAAATTTTTGATAGACCAAGGTAATGTGATGCCTTGCATTACCATCAACATTCAATTGGAACATTATGTATATGTGTTTTTTGTATATTGGAAATTTTGATCGTCTATAAATATGATTAGGTTACGTTGTATTGATTAATGTATAATTTTTATTTGATCTAAATTTTTTTAATCTATTTTTTAAAATGTATTTATTTACATATTTATTATTTTCATTTTTCCATGGCAACTTAATAGCTAAGCAATGCTTTATGCAACCATTAATGACAAGGTTGAAATATTGTATTTATGCATTTTTAATAAAATCATAAATTTCATCATTTATATCTTGTGATTAAACTATTCAAATGATTTTTTATCTAATTTATTTCAATAAAAACAATGACTTTTCAAATCAAAAGACAAACAACTTTCTTTTGTTTCAATAATTTGAAATTTCACATTTACCGTATTGTACATTTAGTTAATTCAAGTATAAAAAAAATTAGCATCAATTGTTCGCATATTTTGCCAATAGTTTGCCCCATAATGATTCATCAATCAATAAAAATTTGCAAATATAATCACCATTAAATATCAAAAGTTGGATGATATCAAAATATAAAAATAAACACATAACATAAATTAATAATTATGACAATGGTTTTAGTACTTCAATAACATGTTATCATGATAACACTTGAAAGCTTCATTTGAAATATTATATGATAAATAAATAAAAGGCAATATATTCTTTTGATTGTATACTTTTGTCACTTAATCACATAATCAAAATTGCATAACATTCTAGACTATTGTTTCACAACAACAAAAATAATGAATTAAAATTATTTTTTCTAATGATTACCATAGCCTTTTATTAAGGATGCCACAATGAGCTTGAAGAGCATGTCTTAAATGGTGTCATGTTTTTTGGAACAAGTACATACTTGGGGGTATCTAGTTGTTGGCAATGTGGCATTTCCAATCGTAATAAAATGATCATATGCAAAATAAGGGCTATTTTTTATGAAAATGTTGGGGCAATTATGTTCACCATAAGTCATTTTTGTTATTATCATTCAAAAATGACCTTGCATATTTTATGCATACTTAATAATATATCATAATAAGTACATTTCAACTTTAAATTCAATCAAAAATAGAGTTTAATATATGGTGATAAATGAAATTAGATAGATTACAAAAAATCATGACTTTTCAAGAGGTTCAACCTAATTAAGGTGTTCACATTGACCAAAAGGATGTCCAATTTGACTAAAGGCATGTGGCATGAAAAGCACATGGTTTTTTTGGTTGGTTTTTTTTATTAAAGTGATAATTTTGACCAAGTGTTAAATTATACATCTAATTAATAATTTTTTTAAAAAATTGGGTCCAATAAGATGCCCATGACTTAGTCAAATGACCATACTAAATGGCCATGCTCAATCAAATTGGTCATATTAATTTTGCTAGCTAGCTTATTTATTATGCTTACTAAATGTCATGAACACAAAAACAACCAAGTTTATAAGATTTCCTAAATCAAAACGAAAACAAAGGTAGGCTTAATCCCAAATCCAGATCATGAAACAAAACAAACATAAATAAAAACATGACAAATGCAAGACAAAAATTCAATAAGATTTTATTATAAGAATGAAACAAAAATAAAACAAAGTTATGACAAGAAAATGTACCCAAAATTGGTGTTGTATAAACTAAAAAGAATGGGGAATTCTACCTCTATTTATACCCGTTGGACACCTAGCTCAAAAAATTCTCAAAATTTTTTCAACCCACATGTGGCCCATGTTTGCCCATGTTCACCCATGTGCACCCATGTGTAAACTATGAGTGAACTAATACATAAATAAAAATGGACTAATACTTAATTAAAAGTGAACTAGATTCAATTAAAGGTGAACTAAGAATTAACTGGAAGTAAATTAAAAATTAATTAAAAGCGAATTGAAAATCAACTAAGAGTTAATTAAAAATGAACTATAAATTAATTAAAAATGAATTAAAAATGAACTAAAAGTCAACTAGAAGCAAATTATAATTTAATTAGAAATGAATTGGAGATGAACTAAAACTAATTTTAAAATAATTAATAGTAAACTGAAACTAAACTATGAGTCATGTAAAAGTTCATTATAAGTTATGAACAAACATTCATATGAATGAACTCCATAGTGTTGGCATCCACGACACTAAACTACATACCTACATACATACATAACATAAACCTACATGCTTGTCTATTTACCTATCTACTATATGCTTATTTATTTATTTATTTACTTATTGATTGATCTACTTGCATACTACCTACATATTATTTACCTACATATCTACCTATAGTTTACATAAATAAGTATGTACATCTAAAAACATAAGTAGGTAGGCATGTGTATTTATCTCTCTAAATAAGTACATATTTACCTATTTATGAAAAAAATTGAAGTTTAAACCTTAAAAATTTCATAGAAGTTCAAGGAAACATATCAAATGCATTTGGTATCATATTGTTTTATAAAGTGATGGAGTGGTTTGATGGCCGAGACATTAGTGTGAAACCAAGGAGACCAAGGGTCAATCCCCTTTACCCAACATACATTATATGAAAAATGTATATTCGTATTTATACCTTGTACATGTGTGTAAATGTATAGTACTTAAGTGGGTTGTGGATAGGTAGGTTGGATGCCATGATGGGTAGGTTAAGTACTTATTATTTATTTATTATTCATATTTTTATATTTAAAAATAAGTTATTTTTTACTTGTTTGATTTTACTATTCATAAAGACCATTTTATGGTTAGTCAAAAAACCCACCAATCAAATTCGACGTGTTCAAATCAACTTGTCTAGTATGACTAAGTGGTCAAATTAACCAAATGTCAAAATGACTAGTTTTTAATCTAGTTTTCAAGTCAAATAATCCATGATTTCTTGTAGTGATGATAGTTATTCCAATTGTTTTTTCATTCCCTCATAATGTCAAACTATGAGAAATCGTTCCAACTCCACTCCATTTTCTACTCCAAAGATTGGTGTAATCATTGTTGTAGTGATCTCATTCATTTTAGAAAGAATTTATTTTTTAACTTGTAACAAAAATGTCTCTTAACCCTACATAAACAACCAATTGGCAATAACCATCCAATATAATAAGCATTCAAATTTGTATATGAGTTTCAAAATAACATCAAATCAAATATTATCATTGCCCTCTTTACACTTGTTTTGGCATGTTGCCAAAATCCATGAAATGTAAGCATGAACTTGTAAAAAGAATGCAAAAAATGGAATATTTGGACAAGCACCATCAACTCAAAATGCAAATTTACAAGTATAGCATTGGAAATTGAAATCCTTCCAATAAAACACAACCTACAATTGCCACATTCTCAAATAGAATACAATAGATGAAACATTTCATAATTTCATATGTTCCATCTTTGAAATTAACTCCTACTTAAGTGCACCAATTGGCATCCATAATGTTGATGCCCATGTATCATCTTCCATAACATTCACTTTAATAAGTTCTTGTGCCTCAATATCATATGTGCACAATTTGTTGATCTTTCTTTCACAAATAGAATTTCACTGCTCTAAATTTGCCTCCCATATGGAGAAGTTTCATCATGCTCAAAAGGAAGGAATTTTACCACATGCATGAACAATTGTTGTTGTAGTCATGCAATTGGAACACACACAACATGGAAACACAAATTGAAAAGCAAGAATCCCATTAACTCAAACTTTGGTTTGTCTTTTGATGACAAAGTTGTTGAAGACTTCAAATGTTGAATAAAGTTTTTTTCACCTATAATAAATATTGCACCATACTCCTACGCAAATATTTTCACACGAATATCATGCATTCTAATTAATAGGTTACAAATTGTAAATATTATGAATGTTTAACATATCAATGAAATTAACCTTGTGTTGTATCTTGCATGAAATATTTAATGGCTACTAACAACATAATTTTCACTACTACAATTCATGGTTTCTTAAGGTAATCAAACTCATTATTTTCTTCACTTTGATTAATGAACATGTCCATTTTAACTATAAGCTTGAGATCTAAGAAACATGTGTATTTTTTGACTAGTGAACTTAACTGAAATGATTTATTTAATTATCTATCAAATTGAAAATCTAATGAAGTTGAACAAAAAGTTGATCACCTTGATCAAAATGGCCTATGGCTTGTAATCAAATGGACATTTAATCAAGTTCAAAAAAAATAAATGATATGTTTGGTCAAAATGACCAATGGTTTTTAGTCAAATCAGACATCCTATGTTAATTAATAAGCCAAGTTAGCTAGCTAGTACTTTGGCTAGGTAAATAACCTAGGTTTACTTACATAGGCCTACCTACCTACATAATTATTACCTAGGTTTAGGAAGTAAACTTAAATAGGTAAGTAACTTAGGCCTATTTATTTACATAGGCCTACCTACCTAGCTACTACCTAGGTTAAGTAGGTAGCCTAAATTTACTTACTTTATGTTTAGGTCTACTTACCTATTAGCTAGGTTAGGTAGGTAATATGTGCCTATGTACCTACCTACTACCTAGATTAAATAGATAACCTAGGTTTACTTACATATTTATCTAGTTACTACTTAAGTTAAGTAAGTAAATAAATGTCATAGACATTTCATTCATATTGATGTTCATCCATGACTCATAGTTAAATCTTAGTTCATTTTTAGTGAATTCCCAATTCATTTTTGGTTAACTTTTAATTAACTCCTAGTTCATTTTTAATTATATCAATACATTTTTAATTGATTCATAATTAACTTATAACTTTCACATTTCGTTAAGTCCTAATTAACTCATAATTCACTTACAGTTAAAAAAAGTTTTTTAAGAAGCTTCCAAGGTTGATGGGCACATGGAAACTTCCATGAAAATTTCCTTGAGTTGAGTCCTCAAAAATGTATAAATAGAAATAAAACCTCCAGTACCTTTAGTTTGTTTAACATCAAATTGAGGTACAATTTTGTTTCATAACCTTGTTCTATTCCTTTTATGTTTGCCTTTTCATGTTTTATCATAACAAAAATTTGTTTGCACATTTTATATTCTTGTTTTTAGTTTTTATATTTTGTGTTTAAATTTAGATTTAGATTTGGCTTTTCATTGTTCATAATTCATCTTCATATTTCATGCCCATGATAATAGGTAGCTTAAACTTACAACCCTACCTAATTATTATCTAGGTTAATTAGGTAAACCAAGTAGGTGGGTATTTTTGGCCTATTTACCTACCGATCTACCACCTAAGCTAAGTAGGTAGCCTAGGTATATTTACATACTTATTTGGTTACTATCTAGGTTAGGTAGGTAAATAGGTAGCTTATGTTTATTTACCTACAAGTAAGGTTACATACCTACGTAGCTATTACCTAGGTTTACTTATTCATTTATTTAAATTTAGCTAGGTTCATTTACCTACATAGGCTTAAGTCTATTTAGGTCTATGTATTTTATACCTAGGTCTACTTACATAACTATGTACCCATACTTACGTACTTATTTATATATGTACCTCCTACCTCCAACCTACTTACTAATTATCAAACCTTTTTATTTACCTACATAAATAAACATGTGAAATATAAAACTTGACAATAGTTGTTACTTTTTAGTGATGTAGTCCATTGGTACAAATTTGGTTTATTGTTGTTGAGGTGATGGTTCAATTCCTTATACTTGTGATTCATGTGCGTGCTTAAAGGAGTAAGGTAATTAAGTAGGCTAAACTAGCATACTTAGATAGGCTAAGTTAGGCTAGGTTAGCATCTACCTACCTATTTGTCGTTTTATGACTTAAACCTATTCACTATCTACCTACCTAATTTTTTGTAATAATTCAAGAAAAAAATTTAAACTTAGGTTCATTATTTGCTAGTCAAAAAATCATCCTAATCATAGTGATGGGTTCAAATTGATAATGTGATCTTATTTATGTGCATCATTTTGGGTATTTTATGATTAGACTTTCTAGTAAAAAAATACATTAAAAAAAATAATGTTGGTATTTATGTCCATCATATGGTTTAAAGTTTGTGCTTGCAAACTATTCACAATTGCTTGGGCTTCTTGAAACACTTGCAAATGCTCCTCATGTGTACATTCATTTTGTTCAATATACCATGCCACTCCTTTTGCATTATACACATTGTTGTGGGGGTTGGAAGTAGTGCATTGGGATAAAGGTGTGGAAAATTTTGTTGGTAGAAGATGGTGTGTTGATCCTTGTTCCAAATGTTTAATAACATTTAGAAATGGTTCATCATTCACTATAAATTGTGCTTTTGTAGCTATGTGCAATTAATTGTTATTTGCAATTAGATTGGTCATGTTTATAGTTACAATTGTATGATTTTTGTTCTATATGGTTGTGTGCAACTAACATGTAATTACTAATGTATAAAATGGACATGTGTCATAAAAATAATACCCTAAGTTAATATAACAATTTTTAAAAATATAATAATATTATATATACCTTAAACTAGGTAATTATAAAGCTAGTTTAATTAAGTTAATACACCTATAGCTAAATATAGGTTATAATAATTAACCTATTTTATTATAAATTATATAGTTACATTAATAATTACACTATAATTAATTAACCCATCTGACAACTAGTTACTATCTACAAATGATAATGAAAAAATTATTATTATTATTTCATAAGGATTAAAATTAAATTTTTATATAATAATAATAGTATTTAAATAGTATCTAGTGGTAATAAATTAATAAATATCAATAATATAAAATTATTCTACTAAATAGAATATTAATAAAGTTAATGATATTAATAATATAATTATTCAGTTTTTATTTAATATTATTACTTATTAGATATATTACTATTAATATTATTCAATATATTTAGATTAATCTGAATATATTGATTAGTATTAATATGTACCTATCAAATTGCATGTCCAAATTTGATTGTTCATAGACTTAACATGTGCCATAAATTATATGGTCATCAAAATAGTTACATGTGCAATTAGAAAGATGCAATTAATTATAGATGTAAAAATGAATAACCGTATTGTATAAATTGTATAGTCATATTGTATATTTAATTCAAATATTATCCCATGCAACTACATGTCAGTTGCAACTTGTCCAAGATAGTTGCAAGGAATTACATGTGACAATTGCAAAAACTCAATTTTCTTTAAGTGATTGTCCCTAAAATCATATTTTTCATTACAAGACAATTCCAAGGGTCTTGAACTATTTCATGTAGGATTTGAACTTATTTTTGGGCACTTATACTTGGTGACAAAGGTCCCAAACTTGTAGAAAATGATGTAGAAAAACCTTTTGATGTACTAGAAATAATAATCCATGGAGTTGTTAATGCAAGGCTAAGGGGTCTAAACAAGTTGTTGGTCTTATGCGGAGAATGTTTTAAAATCAAAATGACCAATAGAAGATGAATCAAACACAAGAACTGAATTATCATCAAAAGATTTTTGAACAATTTTTGGACATGGTGATAAATTATTTGATTGCCCAAAGTTTTGGTTGGATCTTTGTGTGTTCCTTTCTTGAACATTGTCAACAATATTTCTTTTTATAAGTAGCATTATTTCAAGTTGATTTTGTGCATATGAAACAATTTTTTCAATGTCCCATCTCTTTATTTGGTTGATAGGGTCAAAGATGTAAATTCAAGGTAGACTCACATTTCAAGAAATAAAATTAGTCCATATGGCTTTTGATTTCAAAACAAAAGGAGATTCCATGTTTGCCCACTTGTTCTTTCTTTGCATTTTGATATGAATGTAAATTGATATCAACAAAAATAACCATCACATTCTAAACTTAAATTAAAAACCACAAAACATAAAATGTGAATTAGTTAAAATATTGATAATTTGTAATAACATTTTGGGAAGAGATGTTGATTATGTATAATCATGCGCCAACATGACCTAATCTAGGTATGTTGAAATTTTGAACCACCTTATTTGTAACATGATGTTGTCTTGTGCCTTGTTGAAATTCATTCATGTCATAACTACCTGCCCTAGGTGTCTTTCTTGGAACATACACTTCCAAAGGAAAAACCATGACACTTTTTACAATTGTTTTCAATGTTCTTCCATCTCCTTGAAAAGTTTCCAATTGTAAAAGCACGTGGAATTCGCTTTTCATGCCACCTTTAGACGTATGAAAATGTTAAGGTTGTTTTGAAACCTGTTGGTCAATTTGATCAAAATTCCCAAAAAAGACATTGGTTGAAACCACAAAGTGTAAAATTGAAGTTGTAGTCCTTCCTTGTTCCCCTAACATTGGATTTTGATTTCTTTCTCGACATCCATTACTTTTAATCTTTGAACAACATCTATTTTCTTAAGTAGTGAAGGTGTGGTGGCTCAATGACTTGGATCTACTAGCAATCTTCTCCCAATGGAGTTGAATAAACCTTTTTGCATCAATAGGAGATCCCCTTGCTTCACTTGCACCCTTGCTTTCACTTTCCTACATTTGTTATGGTGTGTTGCTAGAACTTGATGCCATGTTTATGCACTATTTAAACCATTCATCCATTTAAAAGCACACATAAGCCAACAAATATCTTTTTATTATTAAAAAAAAAAGATGTCTTAGTATATTTCATAATGTTAAAGAAGCTCAAATTAGAAACAATACAATATGTTTTTTTAATTTTGGTGTAGGATCACTTTAAAAGCATTTCACCATATTTGATTTGATGGAAGTTCAACATACAAACAATGCACGACATTATCAATATTGAAACAATTTAGAAAGATTTCACTACATTTTATGAATTCAACCAACTTGGTGACATTAATTGTAATATAATTAATTTGAAAGAAGTTTTTATTGTGCAAAGATTCTATGAGCTATATGAATAAACAATGCAAAATGAAATATAAAACAAACTTCTTAAATCAAAACATGAAAAATTTTAATTTGTTTAGATTTCCATGAAAATGGCCCAATGTTTGACAAGTTTATGAATCATCATCAATACACAAATGCAAGACATTGCAAAATTCCCAAATATGGGAAGCTTCAACAAGTTTAAACTTTCACAAGAATGAACATATTTGTAATAATCAAATGGAATACCTTCCCTTCAAGTTATAACAAACTTTCCTTACTGAGAATATGAAAAGATTCACTTGGTAACTATTGTAGTGAATAGTGGGTTAATGTTGAATTTAGAAATCAAATAAAATGTTAATTGTGGATTATAACTTTTCTTTGGATCTCACATCAATTAAAGGTCTACACAAGAAGTTATGGGCCTCCAAAGTTGTGAGAGTCCCAATTTTGAGAATTTCGAAACAAAATGACATTTGGGTGTAGGCCCCATGGCCAGGCACAAAGAATACTATAAGGGGGAAGGTGGTGGCTTCCCCCAAGTCTAGGCCGTGGTGAGTCTTGTGAGTCCGTGTTTGCTCGTGGCTCGTTCGTGCACCAAAAATGCTCAAACTATGCACTAACCAACTTGTTGTTTAATTTGTGTAGGTCCATGTGAATAATTGAGCCATTTGTCATTTGTTCTAGTCCCCATTTCGGAGTTCTAGCATACCCTTTTACCCCTGAAGTGTTGTGAGCTAGGGAACGTACCCTAACTCCTTATCCTTCCATTATTTTCAAATTTGGATTCATAGTTGAGTTCATTAAGGAGTTTGGGGGGGGTTAATCACCATTTGCAACCTCCAATTTTTGAATTGAAACAAATAAAAAATTGAGCAACAAGGTGAGCAAGCTCTAACTACATTTGTTTTAAGAATTGATTCAAGTCCCTTTCCTCCTTCACCTCCCTTTCTTTCCCTTTAACTTGACATAAAAATGTGCGTAAATTTTTGTTTGATGAAAACAAAATGACCCACGTCGCATGAAAACATAATGAAACTCAAAGTTGTCACAACTTTTTTTATTTACTCACAAAACAACGATTGTTCAAACCTCGCACATTCCCACTTTTAATTCATGTGAAAATAAATGCAAAACAAAAACGTGCACATTAAACTTGTATGAGCACCTTGTGAAGGTTTTGGCAATGGGCACACAATACAACACCAAGCTTGAGTTTGGGTGTAAAAATAAGTTTTGTGCCCCATTGAATTACAATGTATTTCTTTATGTGATTTTTACAAATTTGATTCATGTAGTAAGCAAACATGGGTTTTTGGCCTTGTTTCTGAATGAGTTTACAAGTAAGTTTATTAAATAAAATAATTAAAAAAACTCAATATTAGGACAAGTTTGGTATGTTCAAAAGTCAATAATAATCCAATATTGCTATAAACCAAGTAATTATTTAAAACATGTTACTTTTAAATTTGGGGTAGAACCCTTGGTATTGGGTCTTATCAAAATAACTGCTTGTGTGAAATGAAGTTGAGGTGGGTTTGATTTTAATAAAACTCATTTTTGAGGGTTTTGTTGAGCATAACAACCTTGATTGGTATTTTTTTATAAAATTCTCAAGCATCACGTGAAAAAAATATAAAATGGTGGAGGTAAAATTGCACTTTGTAATGTGGCCTCCAAATACAATTAAAAAACCAAACTTGGCTTTTGTGATACCAACATTTAATATAGTTTTTCCAAAAAAATAAAATCATTTGCTATAGATGAATTGGACATGGAGGGAACATTTGGGCAAAGTTGGGTACAATTATATTTGGATCTAGAAATGACTAGGACTAAATATTCTAAGGGAGATTGTTTAATGTTTGATTGATGAACTTCATCATGGAAGAGTTTGCATCAACAACAATAGTGCAAGATTTATTGTCAAAAATAGTTGTTGGTAACAAAATGAAGTTTATATGTCTCATCTCTTGTGTTAATAAATTTATTTGCATTCTAGATATCTTTCTTCTATCATCTCCATCAAGTTGAATTGTGCAAGTTTTGCTAGATCTATCATGCATTACTATATCAACACCCAACAAATTTGGTTGATACACATGTTTGCATTATGCATTACACCATATACAAAAAAATCTAGAAATACATTATATTATCTATCATTTTGAATTTTTATTTATTCAATTTATCTTTAAAAAAATCAAAGGAAGATAAAATGCAAATAAAATCAATATTTTTTATTTTGATATTATTGAATTGATATTAAATAACCTTTGATTAATCTAGACCTTTTTTCCCTGGTAACAGGGTTTTAGTACCCTATTGCCTTTGTTGCTTCAACATCGATAATATTATATTTTCAGAAATGTTGAATATTTCAAAAAATTTAAAAGAAAAAATTGGGAAGAAAAATATGGAATATTTAAGAATATTTTAGTTTTTCAAAATGAAAAAAAATCAAGAAATAAAATATTTGACAGAAATGTCCATATTTAAATTGCACAATTAACTGTGAATTTATCATTTGGATCGGTGTAGATCACCGTAAAAGAAAATAACCTTTGTCAAGATTTGTAATGTATTTGGAGGAATGCTTATCGAGGGTAAGATACCCACCCGGGGTGTGAGCATTCCATTTTCCAGCATTGCATTTTTTGAAAATAAACTTTTTGCCCATGATACTTATCAGATAGGCTATCACCGGAAAAAGATTTAAAAAGATTTAAAAAGATTTAAAAAAGATTTCAAAAATTTAAAAGATTTATAAAATTATCAATTAAAAAGCCATGTAAATGCCCTTGGCCAGGGGTTAGTACCTCACAAGTAAGTGGATTACCAATTACCCAGCCAGGAGCCCTGCCAATAACTTACCCAGTAGCCTACCATTTCTCAAGTTTTCTTACCAGATGGTAAAAATCCTTTGTTTTGACACCTGGAGATGTTATCCAGAAATTGAGGTCCCAAAACTTGCCTTATCAGGTATATGCCTACAAAACCGTACTATATTCGTATACGTGAATACCATACTAATACACATATTGATACGGTGTCTCTCTCCTTTCGCCTGTGTCTTCGCACGCTGTTCTTCTTCTTCTTCTTCTTCTCTCTCTCTCTCTCTCTCTCTCTCAATTCTCTTTTAGTGTTTTGTGCGGGGGGAGAGAGTTAGCGGATTTGTCATTTTTTCTGTTGCTCTGTTTCCTTTGCCTCTCTTTGCACTCCCATTGATTTTCTCTCTGTAAAGCAGCAGCAGCAGGAGCCGCCTTAATAAATAGTATCTGCAAAACAGAATCAGGATATAAGCTGGGAGAGGCGAAGAAGGAAGAGGGGAATACTCTGTGTGGAGTAGCAGGGGCGCAGACGGGGAAAAGAAGAAAGAACCAGGATGATGGCTAGTAGTGCATGTGCTGCAGTCGGGACTTCCGTTTCCGCCTTCCAACAACTGCGGCAGCCTTCGACCTCTTCTTCCTTAGGTACGCTTCCTATTTTGCTTCGCTACTCAGATTTTTAATTTTTTTTTAATGCTTCATGATCATCTCTATTTCTCGGTTCCCGTCTGCACTCGCCTTCCTGCTGACTGTTCGTCGTCATGTTAGCGATTCCTGGACGTTGAAGAATATGTTGAGATCGTTTTTTTTTTTTTTCCAAGGATTTGGATGGTAATTGAGAGTGATGAGCTCTCAGGTAAGCAAAGTAAACACCATGGAAGAAAGTGCTGGGGTGTGAACTCATGTTAGTCAGATGTCTGCTTGCGAATTACCAGAGTAAACTAAGTACTTTATGACAGTTTTCCTGTGCCGATTTCTTAATGCCTTTGTCTGGATTCATAGCATTCCGAGACAACAACGTAGGTCACAGCAGTTTGTGCCTGCATGGATTTGGAATGTGAAGAAGATGTTAAAGAGATGTGAAGAAGTGGAAGAGATATTGAGTGAGGTAGGCAGTGTTCCTGATTCTCTTGTGGTCTACCTTTGGTATACGGAACACGACTGACACAAAAAAGGGGAAGTGAACTCACGGTAGGTAGAGAAAATCTGAATGAGCCTTGTCCTTTTCAGATATGTGGGCATTGATTCCATTACTCTGTGGTAGAGTTGCAAAGATGGTGTTTTTTCCCTGATTCTTCTCTTTGGGACAGAATGACAGGCTTTAAGTTTAGCACTTAGTCACGAAGGTGGTTTTGTTTCCTGATTCTTCTCTTTGGGACAGAATGACAGGATGTAGGGTTAGCACTGAATTGCAAAGATGGTGTTGTTTCCTGATTCTTCTCTTTGGGACAGAATGGCAGGCTTTAGGGTTAGCACTGAGTTGTCAATGTTTCCTGATTCTTCTCTTTGGGATGGAATCACAGGCTTTAGGGTTAGCACTGACTTATTCTTGAAGAGGAGGAATGGATATGTGAGGTGTCCTCAACACTCCTTGACTATCACTAATCTTTGGGGACAAAAGAAGGGTAATGAAAACCCTGAAGAAGCTTCCAAAAAGGTATGCTGTTAAAACATGACTATTTTTCTGTTCAGACCACCATTGAATATGGCCTTGTGAGGTTATACTCATTTTGTTTTTTTGGTTGATGATTTGAGATTCTTAAGCTTGTCTCCTGGCGGATGAACTCTCCAGGAAAAGCCTAACATTGTGTGGATTTGTTGCAGCAAGGGTTGGGGATGTTTGGGAACATGCAAGGCTTGTATGATACAGTGAGGAAAGCCCAGCAAGTTGTTCAGGTTGAAGCTGTCCGTGTCCAGAAAGAGCTTGCTGCGTATGCTCTTGTGACTTTCTCTCTCTCATATGGTTTTTTCTGTCACTGAGTTCTGTCTAATCATTGCAAATTTGATGTAGACATTAGTGTAAAACATTATTTTGTACCTTACTATTGCAGAGCAGATTTTCAAGCATTTTGTTTGATATAGTTGGAGTTATGTGGTTCTTGTAATCAGTTCTTCAGTTACAGTTTACAACATTGTCTTGCACCTTACTATTGCAGAGCGGAGTTTGATGGTTATTGTGATGATGAGCTCGTGAAGGTCAGTTTGGTCCCTCATCATACACTAGTAGACACAAATCTTTACTGAAGGCTTCTGGATCATGTCAGTGTGAGGCATTTGCACTTTGGATGTGTCTTTTGGAGGGGAGGGTGGTGTATGGGAATCTGTTTTTGACAAATAAGATCATCATTTTCCAGGTCACTCTTTCTGGCAATCAAGAGCCAGTCCGTGTTGAGATTACTGAAGCTGCTTTAGGTGAAGGAGCTGAAGTAAGTTTGTTCTTCTGTGGATTGCATATCCTTCTCCAAAGTAACTTTAGTCTTGCAAAGATAGTAAAGAGTTGCAACTAGAATTGTGGTGAAAGTTGCATTGCATGGTAGTTAGTTACAAACACCATGAAGTAGAAAATGCTGCAGTGCTTGGAATAAAGGTATGTGATAATCTTAATGTGCATCCAGTGGGCTCAATTAAGGGATGCAAACTTTTGATATCACCTAACTCCTGCCTGGGCTACCAAGTGTGATTTTGTTGTAGTAACAAGGTGCACAGGGTATAGCACTTCAGAATTGAACAATGGCACAGAAGAGTAGAACTTTCTCAGTTGGAAACTGTGTAAATTAATTTAGACTGCTACAACCTGAAACCGGGGTTCTTCAATGTCATAGTGGCCTGTATGTATGCAGAAACTATCAATCTTGGTGACTCAGGCATATAAGGATGCTCACACAAAAAGTGTTACGGTCAGTAATTCTTTCTTTCAACCCTCTTTGAAGCCAATATGAGCAAGGGAGATGAACAGAACTTGTTGACTGACTCTCAGGTTGCCAAGGATTTTATATCTTGTTGCAGAGATCTTCTTTTGTCTAGTGTGGCAGTATTGTTAAGTTGGGAGGCACTGAAGTCAGTGGGGGAGTTGTGGCAGCTAGTCACTGTCATTCTATGATGGAGGTGATTGTTTGATACTTTTGTGAGTGACGTGGTTTTGAATGCACTCATTCTTGTCATGTTGTTTTGTTTGCCAGAACTGACTGAATGTTTTTCTTTCAAGTGGAATTTTCTCTGCTATCTTATTGCTACATACGTATGTGTGCATGTGTGTTTGATATTAGCACTGTTCCACCCACATGTTTTGCAATTGTCCTTTGGGGTTCACATTGCCTAGTTTCCAGCTCAGAAGTTTTTCCTGAAGGATATGATTCTAGAAATCTATCACATGCAGTAAGATATAGTCTCAGTTTAACAGAAATACTGGTGTAGTTTTAATGGCAGTTGTGGGTCGTTGTGTTTACATGCAGTCTATGGGTGACACTCAGATTGTAATGATTAGTTTGAAGGTCTTCAGTTTTCCCTCTCTTGCTATTTGCAAAATACCACAATGTTACTGTCATCAAGCTGACTGATCACTAGAAGGCTCCTGCATGTGAGTAATGTCCTCAAAGCCTTAACAGGATTCAATAAATCCCTTGAATGTGCAGGCAATGAAGGAGCGCATGAAGAATCTGGCAGAAAGCCTAGGCATGCCACCAGGGCTCAGTGGGGGCCCACCTGGTTCTTAGAAACAGTGTATTTACTCCTTTAAACATGTGGGCTACCAGCCTGCTGTTGCAAATTACGATCTTAGATGGCTCAAATTGTGCTCAATTTTGATGAGGTGGGTGGGTTTTTGTAATTCAGAGTTTTGCACTCAAAAATTCTCTGCTTTGGTGTCAGAATGAAAGGAATCTTATTGCCAGACTGTTCCCCATGCAGGACCAAGAATTAACCTCATGCATATGCAAGTGCAATCCAGATGTGAAGAGAAAGTAGCAAAACTCCTTTCCCAGGGAGTGATTGCTCCATGTCGATCATTACATGTTGTACATCCTCTTCCTGGACATCTCTAGCACAAATGAGAAGTTGATCCAAACTTTGGTCCAGAACATTTGGAAATGACGAGGACACAACTTTTCAGTTTGAAAACTAGAATCAACACAATTGTTTGTGGTCATGAAAAGGGAGGGGATGCAGGCTTTCTGAAAACTTGTTTGATGAAGGCTTTTCAATTTGGATCATTACCCTAATTGTGGTTTCAGTGTGTCAGCAAGCCAGTGGAAGAGTAGCTCACAATGTGGGCATCCTCTTAAGCCTGATTTGCTGAACTATCACCTCTACATTCATAGTTGCTGCATCTTTCACAATAAAAAGTTCCTTCTCTTGACTCTTTAGATGTTGAGTTGGCATCCTAGTGAAGACATCAGTGGTGGAGGAATATGAGGAGGAAGTGGAAGTTGTCACAATGTGACTGGTGTTTTCATCAATGAGATCTCTCTTCCTCAATGAAGGATGTCTGTCTGTAAATGTTGCTTTCATGAAGACAATTGTTTATTACTGTAAATTTCAAATCTCTTGCAGTTTCATTGCTTCTAGTCATCCTTCTGATCCACATCCTGAATTGTTCACCCGTACCCTGATTTTTAGAAATTTTGTCCCATGCTCAGCTCTCTCATTTTCTGTGTGTGCAAAACCGTGATGCTGAGATATTCACTTTCTTTGACTTTTGAATTAAGAGTCATGTGTTTGAGCTTCACATTTAGGAACCTTGTCACTGAGAATTACAAAGGAAAGATTTTGGATATTGGATTCCTGGAACTTACATACAGTTATCTGTAGATTTTGGTGAGTTGTAGTAGTAGGAAGAAATGTATTGTATTTTCATTTTTACAGAACTGAACTCTGCAAGTGATGGTGTAATCAGAGAGTTGTGGGTAATTGTAATCTTGCTTTCAGCGGTGGTTAGCACTTTGGGTAGACCAAGTATTAATGTTTCAACATTGTCATGAGGATTCTTGCTGCTATGGTTTAGGCCCTTCAGCACCATCTTGGGGATCTCCTGGCTACAATTTCCATACAAATGGGTATGTCACCTTGGCTTCTCTATAACTGCTGGGGTTCAAGATCTGAATGCTTAGAGTATGGTGATGTTTCTGTCACGTCTTTTTCTTTCTTGTGCTCCTTCCAGATTTAGTGTATGGTTTTGCTGCTGATTCCTTAACTGTCCACTCACAACTGGATCCTCAACTCAAGGATCTCCAGTTGTGAACAATGGACTTGCATTCCTGGCTTTGCAAAGAAATAATGTCAAAAATTTGGAAGAGTTCTTCATATTTATCCTTGTAAAACATAGCATTTTGGTTTGGAGGTTTAGGGTTGCAGCTGGAGATTTTGGGTTTAGGGTTTACACCACACCTATTGGGTTGCATTAACCTTTGGAAAAACACTCTTGAAAGCAGTTTGTTGGCCCTGCCTTGTTAGGCAGGGATATTGTGTTGAAGAATCATTCTAGGGTATAGTAGCTTCAAGGGATTTTGCCCCCTAGAAACTAGGAGAGATGATTCATCTTAATTTGGTTGTAAAAAGATTCACATTCATCTTTTGTTTTCTGTGCCACCTCCTCAAAGGGGTGCACCCAGGCCTAAGTGACTTTGTCACCAACCCATAATCCACAAAACTGAATATGAAAATACTTTCTCCAAAAATGGTTATGGCACCCATCATATGCAAAAATTCATGTGCTTTTTCCAAAATGTGACAATGTGATTGAAAACATTCAAATGCATGTGTCGTCGTGATGAGTCTTTATTTTTTTTTTGGTTTGAAATTTTGCACAAATGTAAAAATAAATATGAAAAGCAAACATTTTATCATTTTTTTGGGAGAAAAAAGTCATTAGATTTGCAAAAAATTGAAAATCATTAGATCATTAAAAAATGAAAAGTGACATTTCCCTATTGGTTTTGGTTTGGTAACAATTTAAAAAATGTTTAGATCGGTTTATAGAACATGTCATCATTTAATTGGTTTTGGTTTGGTAACAATTTAAAAAATGTTTAGATAGGTTTGTAGAACATGTCATCATTTAATGTGAGATCCCTTTTGGGTTCTTCATAATTAATGTGATGACAGATTTTCTTTTACAACAATATGATGATGTGCATTGAAATAGGTCTTTTAAAAAATTTCCCCTAGCTATGACCAATTTATCATACAATATCAATTGTTAATATTAAATTAATGGCATGGCCATTGTGTATAACACACCTTGTTTTGTTTGTGGAGAATTATTGCATCTTGTCAAATTTCTTTTAAGAAATCAAAACCAAACATAAATAAATAAATAAATAAATAAATAAAAGAATGATGTTCTTGAGGTTTTTTGGCCACTTTTTGAAGACCAATTAAAGAAATTCGCCAAATTTTGAATGAGGTAGCCAGATAATAACAGGAATCTTGAAAATGGCTACAATCCATACAACCCAGCTGTCCTTTGGGGACCAAATTTTGGCACTTGGCGACCAAAAAAAAGGCAGTGCAAATCCTACACAGGATATTTTGGGAAAGAAGTCCCAAAGTTGCCATATATAGAAGTAAAAAGAAAATAAAAAGAAAATCATATTTAGATAACAAGTTCCCAGCACGTTGCCAACACACAGCAGGATTCCTAAATTAATCTAATGTCCTCTCTGACCTATAGCCAAAATTTGGCTAAGTTTTCTTGTAAATTAAAACCAACCCACCTACTTCACAAAAATTAAAAAAAAAAAAAAAAAACACCCCACATCTACT
>Ga0116231_10004567_pt1 | contig 27897 bp, 22 predicted proteins | sample S1TSphgellanicum_2_FD_89695 | JGI IMG/M metagenome (GOLD analysis project Ga0116231, IMG submission 89695) | Host-associated microbial communities from peat moss isolated from Minnesota, USA - S1T2_Fd - Sphagnum magellanicum MG | ecosystem: Host-associated > Plants > Peat moss > Unclassified... | reverse complement strand
GAGCGGCTGCGCTCATGCGTGCCGTCAACGGCAACCTCACCCCGGCACAAGTGGTTGCGCGTCTGGAATCGAGTGCAACCATGTTCCCGGCCAATACCGGCAGCCTCCCTGTGTGTCCGTCGTTGGACGCGAGCACCGATGAGTGTTCATGTCCGGCCACGGGTGAGTGCGGTGCCGGGATGTTGGACGCTCTGAGCGCGGTCAACGCCGCGCTCAGGCCCATCGCCGCGGTGTCTTTTCCGGCCACCTTCCCGGCGAGCGGTTCAATCACATTCAATGCGAGCGGCAGCGCCGCATCGTGCAACCGCAGCCTGGCGTCTTACCAGTGGACCGCCAGCGGCGGCACCACCATCCTCTCGGGGGCGTCGAGTGCGCAAGTCACGGTCACGGGATCGGGCACCTTGACTCTGCTGGTGACGGACTCCCAAGGAGCCACTGATACCGCGACCATCACCGTCGGACCCACCAGTGCCACCACCAGCGCGCCGACCAGCGCGGGCAGCAGCGCCTGCCCGACCGCGGTATCGGCCACGCCGGCCGCTCCCACGGTCGCCGCCGTATTCGCGCCCGCCAGTGTGGGCGTGACCGTAACATCCACGTTGACGATCACCTTGAGTAATGCGAACCCGTTCGACCTGACTCAGACGAGCCTTACCGAGACGCTGCCGGCCTCACTCACCATTGCCACGTCGCCGGCAGCGAGCACCAGCTGCGGTGGGGCAGCTCAGTCCTTGACCACGACCACGACCACCGCGACGCTCACCGGTGCGATCATCCCGGTCAACGGCAGCTGCACGGTGACGCTGGCGGTATCCGGCACGACTGCGGGCAGCTACACGAATACCATTGCCGCGAACGCGCTCCAGACCGGGCCCGGCGGCGGCAGCAGTGTTGCGGCAGCCGCGACCCTGACGGTAACAGCGCCGGTTGCGCCGACGATTGCCCAGACCTTTGCACCTGCGTCCGTGGGGGAGAATACCGCATCGACGCTCACCATCTCGTTGACGAACCCGAACCCCTACGCGCTCACCCAGGCGGCTTTGACGGATGCGCTTCCGGCGGGTCTGACCATTGCGACGTCGCCCGCCGCGGCGACCACCTGTTCCGGATCAGTGTCGACCAGCGCCGGCACCGCAAAGCTGACGGGCGGCACGCTGCCCGCTGCCGGAAGCTGCACCATCACTTTGTCGGTGTCGAGCGGCACCGCCGGCAGTTATACCAACACCCTGTCGGCCAGTGCGCTCACGACGGTTCAGAACGGCAACAATACGGCGTCTTCATCAGCCTCGCTCACGGTGACCGCGCCGAGCGGCGGCGGTGCGCTCAACTGGCTCGAACTCACCTTCCTCGCTGCGCTATTGTGGACGAACCGGCACAGGGCCGCGCGATCGAGGGCCTCGGCAACGCATAGCGCGCGCGCCAATTAGCGGGGAAAATTAGCGGGCCAATTAGCGGGCAAGTGACTGGCGTTCGAAACCATAGCGGATGTCCGCCGGCAAGAGCCTCGCCACCGCATGCAACAGCAACGGCAATACAATCAGGTCATCCACGGCTCCGAATAGCGGGATCGCAAAATTCAACGGGTCCAAGGCATAGGCAGCTAGGCCCACCGCGGCCGGGATCAGCCACAGCGGCCGGGCCGGGTGCCACAGCGCGTACCAAAGAAGTGCCAGATCCTGGCCGGCCACGCGCCACAATCGCAACAGTCGCAACATGAACCGAACCTCCTGCAATGGAGAGACCCGGATGCTTCACTTGAGTTCGCGTCGTCGGCACATGGGTGCGACGCCGCATAGTTCAGTGCCCGGGGTTTCAGTGCCCGGGGTCGCCTTTGCGGCTCGACTCGAACAAGAACCAGGTGCGCTTCTCGGTCTCGTCTATCCAGTTTTCGATGAGACTCGCGGTGGCGATGTCGCGCACCTCGTCGACGACATCGTGCACTTCGCGCAAGCGCGCGGCCAGCGACTCGTTGTCTTGGCGCAGTTCAGCCAACATGTCGAGCGGGTCCACGTATTCCGCATCGTTGTCGCTGACGCGCTGCAACCTCGCGATGTGCCCGATGGACCGCAGGGTGGAGCCGCCCGTCTTGCGGATGCGCTCGGCGATGGGATCGGTCATTGCGTACAACTGATCGGCCTGTTCGTCGAGCAGCAGATGGTAGTCGCGGAAATGCGGTCCGCTCATGTGCCAATGGAAATTCTTGGTCTTCAAGTACAAGGCGAACACGTCGGCGAGGATGCCGTTCATTCCCGCGGCAATGTTCTTCGAGGCTTCCGCCCCGAGATCCGTGGGGGTCACGAGCGGCGAGGCCCGTCGGGCCTTGAGCTCAGTTTCCTTGCTACGTTGTGTTTTTGGCATGGGTCTCTCAGTGATTAAGTCACAGTTACTCTATTGTAATCGCGATCGAGCGGGCTATGGAATGTGCATCGTCAACGGTATGGGTCGGCAGCCGTTTTTTGGCAATGGACCTCAGGAGCCCAAGTTTGACCTCACTCTCAAAATCTATGCGTGCCGGGGCCCTGGCTGCAGCGTTTACCGTGGCTTGCGCCGGCTGTTCGACCACTTCCGGCAATGGCGGGGCCGCCGGCGGTGCTGTGGCGCACGGCTCGGGGGCGCCCGGTGCTGCGGCGCCCATGTTGCATCGCGAGGATGTGCTCTGGCTCGACCGGGTGTCCTTCGGCCTCGACAGCGACAGCGTGGCGGATTACCGGCGTCTGGGCCGCCTTAAGTTTCTGGAGCAGCAGTTGCATCCGCAGGGGACGGAATTACCGGCACCCATCGCCGCCGAGATCGCGGCGCTCGAAACGCACGCGGATCCGCAGCGTTCACTGGCCGAGGTCGAGGCGCAGTACAAGACCATCAATGCGATGCCGGCGGGCGATGAAAAGGAGCAGGCGCGCAAGGCGCTCAATGATCGAGGCAATCGGCTTGCCTATGAAGCGGTGCGGCGCGAACTCTTGCGCGCCGTGTATTCGCCGGCGCAACTGCAGGAGCAAATGGTCTGGTTCTGGCTGAATCACTTCAGCGTCTATCAGCACAAGGCCAACATCCGCTGGTTGATCGGCGACTACGAAGAGCGTGCCATCCGTCCGAACGTTTTCGGGCATTTCAAGGATCTGGTGATGGCGACGCTCGAGCATCCGGCCATGCTGCAATATCTCGATAACAATCAAAATGCCGTCGGGCACATCAATGAGAATTACGCGCGCGAGTTGATGGAACTCCACACCTTGGGCGTCGGCGGCGGCTATTCGCAGCAAGACGTCCAGAATCTGGCGCGTGTGCTCACGGGCGTGGGCGTCAACGCCGGCGATGCTCCGAAGCTCAAGCCGGAATTGCAGCGGCTGTACCTGCGCCGCGGCGCCTTCGAGTTCAATCCCGCGCGCCACGACTTCGGCACCAAGACCTTGCTGGGCCACCCGATCGTCCGGGTTGGATTCGCCGAGGTGCAGGAAGCCGTGGCGCTCATCGTCGCGCAGCCCTCGTGTGCGCGCTTCGTCTCGCGGCAGCTGGCCATCTACTTCGTGAGTGACAATCCCCCCGCGGCGCTCGTCGAGCGCATGGCGCAAACCTTCATGCACACCGACGGCGACATCGCCGCGGTGCTGCGCACGATGCTGCTGTCGCGAGAATTCAACGCCGCACTCGGCGGCAAGTTCAAGGATCCGACGCGCTTCGTCGTCTCGGCGGTGCGCTTCGCGTACGACGGCAAGCCGATCTACAACACGCGGCCCATGCTCAACTGGTTGAATGGGCTCGGCGAGGGCCCTTATAACCATCAGACGCCCGACGGCTATCCGCTGACCGAACTGAATTGGGCGAGTTCCGGCCAGATGAGCCGCCGCTTCGAGATCGCGCGTGCCATTGGATCCGGAAATGCGGGTTTGTTCGACCCCGAGAACGGCAAGGCGGCGGTGGCAGCGGGGTTTCCGCAGTTGTCGAACCGGCTGTATTTCGAGGCTGTCGAACCCTTCCTGGCGGCGCATACGAAGGACGCTTTGAATCAAGCAAATTCTCAAACTGAATGGAACACGTTCCTACTGGCCGCACCGGATTTCAATTATGAATGAGCGATCAACCATGAGCAGAATCATGATTCGACAGGTGTTCACGCCATGAATCGCCGTCAACTGCTGCAAGCCGGGGGCGCCGGACTCGTCAGCGCCGCCGTGTCGGGCCGCTTGTATGCGGCTCCCGCCGCCGGTCCACGATTTCTGCTCGTATTCCTGCGCGGGGGCTACGATTCGACCAACCTGCTGATTCCTTACTCCAGCAGTTTCTACTACGAAGCGCGTCCCAACATCGCCGTCGCCAAACCGGACGCCTCGTCGACCACGGGCGCGCTGGCGCTCGACGCGGACTGGGCCCTGGCTCCCGCCGTGCGCGATACCATCGGTGCCCTGTACCTGCAGCGCCAGGCCGCTTTCGTGCCGTTCGCCGGCACAGACGACCTGTCGCGCAGCCACTTCGAGACCCAGGATAGTATCGAGCTCGGCCAGCCCGTCAACACGGGGCGCAACTTCCGCTCGGGCTTCCTCGGGCGCCTCTCCGAGACATTGGTCGGCTCGTCGATATCCTTCACGGATGCGCTGCCGCTCTGCTTCGAGGGCGGCACCACGGTCCCGAATCTTTCCTTGAAGAATGTCGGCAAACCGCCCTTCGATGCGCGCCAGGCAGGCATCTTGAGCAATATGTACGCGGGTCATCATCTCGAGAGCGCCGTGCGCGATGGCCTGGAACTGCGCCAAGAAGTCGCGCAGACCTTCGCCGACGAGATGACCGCCGCCAATCGCAACGCGATCAACAGCAAGGGCTTTGAACTTGAAGCCGAACGCATGGGCAAGCTGATGCGGGACAAGTATCGCATCGGCTTCATCGATGTCGGCGGCTGGGATACTCACGTCAACGAGGGCGGCGCGACCGGAACGCTCGCCACCAATCTCGCCAGCCTCGGCCGCGGGCTGCAGGTGTTCTCGCAGTCGCTGGGCGCAGAATGGAACAATACCGTGATCGTGGTGCTCTCGGAGTTCGGCCGCACGTTTCGCGAGAACGGCAACCGCGGTACGGACCATGGCCATGGAACGGTGTACTGGGTACTCGGCGGCTCGATCAGCGGCGGGAGCATCCGCGGAGAGCAGCAGCGGCTTGCCCGCGGCACGCTCTTCCAGGACAGGGACTACGCGGTGCTCAACGACTATCGCGCGGTGCTCGGCGGTTTATTCCATTCGATGTGGGATCTCTCCCCTAACCAGCTCAACCGCGTTTTCCAGAGCGTGACGCCGGTCGATCTGAAGCTAGTGTGAATCCGTACATCGATACGGGGGGCTCAGCGGACTCGGGAGACCCTGGTGATGGGGCGAGAGACGCCTGCGGCGCGCCGGCTGACCGGGCCGGCAAATGCAAAGTGATGTGGCAGCCTTGTCCCGCGCTCGAGGTGACGCTCAAACAGCCGCCGGCCGCCGCGACCCGTTCAGTCACGTGCGCCAGGCCGAAGCGCAGGCGCCCGTCCGGTGCGGGGGCCTGGGGCTCGAAGCCTATCCCCTCATCGCTCACCGAGATCGAAGTTCCGCTCGAATCCGAGGCCACGACGACGTGCACGACATCGACATGCGAATGTTTGTAGGCGTTGTAGATGAGTTCCTTCAAGGACCTGTAGATGAGCCCCGAATCGCCAGCCACGGCTCCGGCCGCGGGATCTGCTCCCGCAAGGCGCCATTTCACGCCGAATCCATAGCGCTGAGCGAAGAACGAAGTCAACCACGTGAGGATTTCCGGCATCGAGGCGCGATCGAGCTCCGGGGGACTCAAATCCTCGATCGTCACTCGCACCGCAGACTGGGCTTCCTTGCAGGCGGCGAGTGCCTGATCGACCATGTTGCGCGAGTGCGGGGAGGCTATTCGCCGGCGCAGCGCATCCAAGATCATGCTCTGGCCGGCCATGATTTGCGAAACCCCGTCGTGAAGGTCGCGGGCGGTATCCCGGCGGGTGCGGTCCTCGGTTTCGTCCAGAGCCTTGCAATACGCGGCCAGGATGGCCTCCTTGTTCTTGGCGTCCCGAAGCAGGGCGCGCTCCTTCAACACGATGCGGTTGATGAGCACGGCCTCCCCGCAAATGATGAGGAGAAAGAGTTGGGCGGACACGATGCCGTCACGCCAGGTACCCAAGGATACGAGCGGCGGGAAGTAGCCGATCCCGTGCGCGCACGCGACACCGATCGCGATGGCGACGACGGCGCACACGATCGCGACGGCACGCTGCGAGCAGCGTACCGACAACCACAGCATCGGTGCGGCGAGCAGCATCAACTCCATGAAACGATCCAGATGCCATGGAATGCCGAAATACAGGACGCACAAGGATGAGAAGGCGGCGCCGATGAAGACCTTTTCCTTCGCGCCCGCCTGCGCCCGAATGGGCTCGCCGAAGCCTCGCAACAGACCAACGACGAGGGGGCTCAGCGAGACGACCGTGAGCGTTGCGGACAGGCAGCGGATCGCCACGTCGAGCGGCATGAATGGCTGGTTGGCGGCCACGGCATGCGCCCAGGCGGTGAGCAAGCAACCCGGCAGCGCACCCACGGGCAACGCGAACAACAGGAGCGGCGCCACGAGCACGCCGGGCTCATCGGCGTCGATCGCCCGTCGAGATAGGCGGAACGCGAGCACCATCCCGATACAACTCATCGTGGCGGTCAGGGTCAAGAGTAGCAAATACACCGGCGAAGGCGCTTTACCCTGCAAGAACACGATCACCGCGGTAATGATGCTCAAGTCGAGCAGCGTGCCGATGCCGGCGATCGCGGGCCACTGGGCGATCGGAAGAATCAGGAAGGCACAGAATTCGAGCGCCATCGGCGGCCAAAGTGCGCTCGGTATCGCCAGGGAGGGCTTGAGTGCGAGACTCGCGACCATCAACACGGCATAGCTGAGGGCCATCCAGAAGATCGCCCTGGGAGCCAGGCCTGAATCAAGGCCGGCGCCGACCGCGCAGGTCGGGTTCATGGCTGCCGTTGAATCCATCTCGACATCAAACCTCTTTCGGGCCGGTCGACACACCGTGAGAGTAGCACCGTTCGTTTCGATCGGTCGATTCCGACGGGCGATCGGGGTATATACCGACAACCTGGCCGGCAGATTCGCGCTATCTGTTGGACGCTCGCCTTTCCCAACGAGTCAACGCGCGCAAGAGAGTTCACCTCATGGCCAGCACCAAGAAATCAAGCGCTTCTCGACGACCGCAGAGCCGTGGACTGCAACCCCGAGCAAGACGGCGGACCGACGCGATCGCGCTGCTCAAGGCCGAGCACCGCCAGGTCGAACAGTGGTTTTCGCAGTTCGGCGGCGCGACCAAGGCCCGCAAGCAGCAACTGGTCGATCGTATCTGCGTCGCTCTTACGGTTCACAACACCCTCGAGGAGGAGATCTTCTATCCCTCATTCCTCGACGCCACCGAAGACAAGCACGCCCATCACGAGGCCGTCGTGGAGCACGCCATGCACGGCCAGTTGATCGCTGAGATTCGCGGCATGTCGGCCGCGGACGATTACTTCCACGCCAATGTGACGGTTCTCTCGGAATTGGTCAAACACCATGTCAGGGAAAAAGAGCGGCCGGATGGCATGTTCGCGAAGGCGAGGAGATCGCGGATGGATCTGCGCGCGCTGGGCGAGGAACTCCTGGCCCGCAAGAAGCAGCTGCAGGCACGGAGCAAGGCGTCAAACGCTGCGAGGCGCGAGGCAGGCGTCGTGCCGATTCAGGAAAGCCGAACTTCCACCGGGGCCACGCTCGAGCTCGAGCGGCCGCTCAGGAAATAGTAGAGAGACCCTGACACGAGCATGCCCGCCTCGAAGCTCAAGTCGGTTCCGCCCAAGAGCTTCGTCATGAGCGGACTTGCGAACATGTCGGAGTTGCTGCAGATCACGCTCGCGGCCAACCCGAAAACGAAAGCCACGACGCCCGCCCAACGCACGCCGCCCGCATACCAATAACGGCCGCTGCCCCACGTCATGAGATCACGCTGCGAGTAGTTGCCGCCGCGCATGAAGTAGTCGAGTACGACGATGGAGATCCAGGGTCCGGTCCAAATCAGGATGTACCCCAGCCATTGCTCGTAGAGATCGATGGCATGGCCGTAGAACAACGTGAAGATGCGGAATGCAAGCGTCAGCGCCGCAATCAGGAGCATCGAGGTGATGCGGCCCATGGGCAGCCGCAGTGCCAGCAGGCCGAGTCCCGCCGTATAGCCATTGGGTACGTTGGCAGCGATGCTCCCCACGATGATGGCCAGCAGGAAGGGCGCCAGATACCAACCCGGCACGACCTTCGGCAAGTCCGCCACAGGATCGGTCAGTGCGCCTCCCAGCGCCAAAGCGAAGAACATGCCGATGATCTCGCAAAACACCAGCGAGACGAATTGACCGGCTCCCGCGGCCAGTGCGATGCTCCGCCAAGACGTCGACGCGGGCAGATAGCGGCTGTAGTCCGAGGCGAAGTTGGTCCACGACAGGGGGTAGGAAAAGATCAGCCCGGTGACCAGCAGCCAGGTGGCGAACTTGGCAGGCGGGTGAGCCTCCCTCAAGGCCGCAAGGTCGATTCTCGGCGTCACCAGCAAAGCGAACACGAAGAACAGGAGCACGAGCGCGACGGCGCCCCACTTCTCGGCCGCGATGATGGTGGCATGCCCGAAGATCGCGATGAGTATCTCCGCGACCAGCACCACCCCCAAGGCGGCGGCGGACACGAGCGTGGTTTGCGGTAATCCGATCATGGCAAAAAGTTTGGCCAGGCTCTCGGTGGCGATCACGGAATTGATGGAGAACCAGCCGATTGCCGCGAGTGTCGAGATGAAAATCGGCAGCACCGCGCCGAGCTGTCCGAAGCTCGTCCGGGTCGTCACGATGCCCGCCGTTCCGGTCTTCGGGCCCATGATGCTCGCGAATCCCACGGTGGCGCAGCCCAGCAAGTTGCCGATCACGACGGCCCAGATCGATTCCTGAAACGACAAGCCCTGCACGATCGCGAGCGACCCGGTGATCAAAACGACGTAGTTGACGTTGGCTCCGACCCACAGCCGGAACAATTCGGCCGGTGAGCCATGCCGGTCGGCATCCGGAATCGGCTCGATCGCGTGTTGCTCGATGCTCCAGGGTTTGTCGGCTTCGACGACATGTTGCGACATGGTAAGGCTCTAGTCGGGCATGGTAGAGGGATCGGGAATCCAGCCGTCGCCGCTCTTGCGAAACAGCGGGCAGCAAATCGGCGATGTGACCAGCTCTTTGAGTTTAGGATCGATGGCCGACAACTTGTCGATCCAGACCCGTGTTTCACGGATGGCGGTCACCACGCCGATCACATGGGCCCCGATCCTCTTCATGAGCTCGAGTTCCGCTGCCACGGTGCCGCCGGTGGAGATGACGTCCTCGACCAGCAGCACGCGCTTGCCCTCGAGGCGGTAGAGCAGGTGAGGGTCGATGTACACCATTTTCGGCTGCACCGGCGTGGTGATCGAATTGACCGGAATCGACAAGGCATCCTCGAACCAGAACTTGCGCGAATAGCTCAAAGGCACGTAGTGAGGATGCCCGAGCTTCTTGCCCACCGAGGCGGCGAGCACCATGCCGAGCGTCGGCATGCCGACGACGATGTCCGGTTGCAGCGGCCGCACCAAGTCGGCCATGGCGCTGCTCAGGCGGTCTTCGAGATCGAACGAATTCTCGGTGATGCAGAGATACGCGATGGCGGTATCGAAATCCGGCGGCAGCGCGAGGAACGGCAGCAGCGCCCAATCGCCGTCCGGCAACCGCACCGGAAATGCATCGCGGTACGGAGGCGGCGGCAACACCGGCATGTCCGCGGCAGGAATGATGCGGTCAAAGTAGCAACCTCGATCCGAAAATTCTAGGCGCGTCGGCATGGTGCCTCGGGTCCACTTCAGTGTGCGTCGATTAAGTGGCGTCGATGATACCGAACTCGGTGAGCACGCGTTGCGCTTCCATAGGACCCACGACGCGCATCGCGTGCATGCCGAAGATTCTCGCGGCGTCCACGTTCAATTGATTGTCGTCGAGGAACAGCACCTGCTGCGGCGAGCACGCCAGTGCATCTACCACATGCGCGAAGGCGGCCCGGTCGGGTTTGATCTTGGCCGTCAGGTGCGACACGAACTGGTGCTCGAATGCGGCCCCCAGTCCCATGTCATTCAACAGTCTGGGCCAATGTAGTGCATTGCTGTTCGAAAGCAGTGCGCGTCGATAGCGACCAGGCACCCGCGCCACCATCTCCAGGGCCCCGGGATACAATCCGAGCGGCCATCTCTCGAACGACGCCAAGAATCGGGCGGGCTCGATGTCGAGTTCGAACTCCCGGGTCACGGCCACGGCAAACTCGTCCGACTCCATGAGCCCCGTCTCGAATCGCCGCACCGACTCCGATCGCAGCCACTTGACCCACATTTCCTCGGCCGTCATGGCGCTGCCCAGCCAGCCGAGCATCGTCTCCATGCCGTTGAGTTCGACCAGCACGCCGCCGACGTCGAAGAGCACCACGCGGATGTCCGGCGTGCGCGCGGCATGGATCATCGTCGGCGCCCGCGGCTACGGCGCGCTCACGTAGCGCGGATCGTGCGGCGTGCGGCTGAACACCCGCCGCAGCGCCGGCTCGAACGCCGACAAAGGTTCCGTCTGGTAATCCGGATCGAACGAACACTGATCCCAGTTGGCGCAGAAATCCTTGCAAGCTTGGTACCAGGGATGGTCGCGATACTCGTCCCGGGCGTTGCGGTTGCCGCCTCGGTGATGGACGTAGTAGTAGTTCTGAAACAGCCCATGCTTCTCGACGATCCAGGTAACCTCGGGGCGCACATACGGCCGCAAAATACCCGCAGCGATCTCGGTGTGATTATAGGGCGCTAGCTCATCGCCGATATCATGAACCAATGCGGCAATCACCAATTCCTCATCGGCACCGTCGCGCTTGGCGCGCGTCGCTGCCTGCAGCGAATGCGTAAGCCGGCTCACCGGATAGCCTGCGAGCGAATGATCGAGATTTCGAAGCGCGGCGAGAATGTGATCCGGCAAGTGCTTGGCGTAATCGCGCTCGGATTCGTCGAGCAGCTCATAGTCCTCGCGCGTGCCGTCTTCCATACGGCGAAAACTCACGATCCGGCTCATGCGAAGCTCCTGGCTGGGGACACGCCGGTTGTGGTTTGGGTGCCGGACAGCGAGCGTTGCAGCACCCGGTAGCGGCTGCGTGGCCCGTCGATGTCGATGTAGCAGCCCTGCAAATGACGCAATCCTTCTTGCGGGTCGAATCCGGTGCGTCCATGCAAGAGCCGGCAGTTGTCGAACATCACCAAGTCGCCCTTGTTGAGCAGGAAACGAATCTCGAATTCGCTCGAGCGCAAGCTCCTCGTTAGGTCCCGGCGTGCTTTATAGTAGGCCGACAGCGCATCGGGGGGCAGCAGCGGCACGAAATCCAGACGTGGACTGAAGCGGATCGTGCGCACGTGGCCGCCGGCGTCGAGTTCGATGAGCGGAGCGCTCGACAATAGCTCGGTATCCTTGTCGCGGAACAGGAAACGCACGGGGGTGGTCGATAAGATGCGAAACGCTTCCGGATCGCGCGCGCGCAGCGCCTCGGCCACGGCATACCCGTCGACCAGCGTCGACAGGCCACCGGTGGTTTCGTTGGCCACACAGTGCAACAGCTGCACCCCCGGTACCGGCGACCGGTACGGGTTGTCGGTGTGCGGGTCGAGCTTGACCGCCGTGTATGCCAGGTCGATGGCCTCCGCGCCGGGCTTGGATCGCACCTCGAAGCTCGACCCGAAGTTCGTTTCGCGGAGCCATCCGAACGTGGTCGCGACCTTGAGCACGTGCTCGAGGTCGGTGGGCACACCTTCAAAAATGATGAAGCCATATCGCAAGAATGACTCGAGCCACCCCAGAACCTGGGGCTCCTCGGGCGTAGCCTGCCACTTGGCGCGCGGCAGCTTCGCCAGCCCGCCGTTCCAGAGAACGGGCGCCGGACAACCATAATCACCCGGCGCCATTGCCGCTTCCGCGAGGATCTCGCTGGCCGTGAAATCCGCCTCATGGCCGTCGCTGAAACGCACGTGCAGCCGGTCCGGCGCCGGTGATGACAGCGACACATAACGTAGATCCAAGTCGAAGTCGGAAGGGTCGTGAAGGCGCTGGCCGGTCTGCAGATCGACACTCTCCGGATCCCGACAGCGCTCGCGCAGCCACAAAGGATGAACGCCGATCCGCTCACCGCCGGGTTTTTCCAGGGAGAGCTGTGTCGCGGAATCGATGTTGAGTTTCAACGAATGCGGATGGCTCGGCACATTCAAGCTCCTGTAGAACCCTGAGGCGTCATACACGGCGCTGCCCCAATGGCCCAGGGCGGCGGCCGGTAGCGCGGCAAGTCATTGTAGCGTCCTCGAGCTGCGTGCAAAACTCGATGCAGCGGCAAGTTATGGACATTGACGATGATTGCGAGCAGCGGCCATATATATAGCCAGATGGATACTGCTCCCCCGGCCATTGGCCTGGCGGCCGTATATGCGGCCGATGTCTAATGGGCGGCATGACAAAGAAATCCAGTTCTAGCCGAGCCCGGATCGCCGCAAAGACGCTTATCCTGCAGAATGCCAAAGTGCGTAGCGCCGCCGGCCGGGCGCTTAGGTTAAAGACGCCGCGCTCATCCCACGCGGAGTTCGCGGTCGGCCGACGCGGGCGCGACATCGTGGCGATGCTGGAGGAGTCGAACCGGGCTCGCGTCCCGTCGCTCGTGCCGATTCGCTATGGCCGCATGCTGCACTCGCCGCTCGCGTTTCTGCGCGGTGCGGCTGGAATCATGGCCTACGATCTGTCGCGCTCCCCGATCAGTGGGATACAGGTGCAGGCCGGCGGCGATGCCCATTTGATGAATTTCGGCGGATTCGCGACGCCCGAGCGGCACCTGGTGTTCGACGTCAATGATTTCGACGAGACACTGCCGGCGCCGTGGGAATGGGATCTGAAGCGTCTGGCCGCCAGCGTGACGCTTGCCGGCCGTTATCGCGGATTCTCCACGCGCAGAACCACGGAAGCGACCATGGCCGCGGTCGCAGGTTACCGCGCCCACATGCTGCTGTATGCGCCCATGCATGCGCTCGAGCTATGGTACCAGCGGATCGACGCTGGCCAGGTGGCCGAACTCAATATGGGTAGTTTGAGCAAGCATCCCGAGAACGCGCCGCCGCATCCGGTGACCGCGCACGTGTTCCCGAAGTTGACCGAGAAGTCGGGGAAAGCGGTGCGCATCAAGCAAGAGCCGCCGCTGGTGTTTCGACCGCGCAAGGGCGACCGCACGTTGTCTCATGTACCGGCCATGCTGCAGCAATACCGCGCCACGCTGCCTGCCGACCGCCAGAAGCTGCTCGAGCGGTTCGAGTTGGTCGATGTCGCGATGAAGGTCGTCGGTGTCGGCAGCGTCGGTACGCGCTGCGCCATCATGCTGTTGATGGCCGGTGACGATGATTCGCTGTTGCTGCAGATCAAGGAGGCGCGCGCGTCGGTGCTCGAGCCCTACACGCGCACCAGCGCCTACGCCAACCACGGCGAGCGAGTCGTGCAGGGGCAGCGGCTCATGCAGTCCGCCAGCGATCTGTTCCTCGGTTGGTCGCGGGATGAAACCTTGCACGTCGACTTCTACGTGCGGCAGCTACGCGATTGCAAGACCGCCGCCGATATCGACACCATGGACGCTGCGCATCTGTCCGACTACGCCAGCCACTGCGGCGCGGCTCTCGCGCGGGCGCATGCCAAGACCGGCGACGCTGCTGCGATCAGCGGGTACATCGGCAAAGGTACCGCGCTCGACTCGGCCTTGACCCGATTTGCTTCTGCCTATGCCGATCAGACCGAGAAGGACTTCGAGATCCTCGGCAAGGCCGCCAAGAGCGGGCGCATACCGGTTGAGGACGCTTGAGAGCGCGCTGCTCAGGCCTTGCAGGCGGTAGGCAGTTGCTGCGACAGCAGGGTGGTGCCGCCCGGGGCCGGGGCGGCACCGTCGGCGATCGTGCCGGCCGGAGCGGCCGCCAACCCGCACTGCCAGATGATATCGTTGTTGGCATCCGTGTAGGGCACGATCGTGAGGTGTGCACCGGCGATCTGCGCGCTCGATTGGGCCGTGCCGTAGGTGATGGTGATCACGCCCGACGTCACCGAGATGTTGCTGACATACGTGCCGATCGAAGGCGCCATGTCGGTGAGGTCGGCCTGCGAGGGCCACGACTGGTTCGTGTTGTAGAAATCCGCAATCGCGGACTCCCACTCGCGCGCCAGGTTCAACCCCTCCGCGACCTGGGCGCGAACCGCGTAGTTCTGATACGTAGGAAGCGCAAGGCAGGTGATGATCCCGAGGATCGCAATCACGATCATGATTTCGATCAACGTGAACCCTGTGTGCGTTTGCTTGAACTTGGCTTGCTCGAACATTTCTGGTCTCCCTGGTGCGCTTGAACGATCACTGTCGGGGAATAGACTGTTCTGCGGGCGGGGTTGGCGGCAAACATCGCTCGAGAATTTGCACGCAAATTCGAACTACGCGAGCAAATATGTCAACCGGCGGAATTTGCCTAATCTGTTGAAATGTCCGCCGACTGGATGCGTTTGACGCCGTGCGACTGCATGTTTTTCCAGGCGGCCGCCAGCGATCCTTTGAGATCGATGCCGCGGCAGGCGTCCTCGATCACGAAAGTATCGAAGCCGAGCGCGCGTGCATCGAGCGCGGTCCAGGCCACGCAAAAGTCAGTGGCGAGGCCGCACACGAAAAGTGTATCGATGCCGCGCTGCTTGAGGTAGGCGCCTAAGCCCGTGGGCGTGCGGTGGTCCGCCTCCATGAACGCGGAATAACTGTCGATGTCCTTGTGAAATCCCTTGCGCAGCACGAGCTGCGCCTGCGGAACGTGCAGATCGGGATCGAGTGCGGCATCGGCGGTGCCTTGAACGCAGTGATCGGGCCACAGCACCTGGTTGCCGTAAGGCAGCGTCATGGCGTCGAACGGCTGCTTGCCGGGATGGCTGGAGGCGAAGGAGACATGCCCGGGAGTGTGCCAATCCTGCGTCAAGATGACATTCTGGAAGGCGGGTGCGAGATGGTTGATCACGGATACCACGTCCTCGCCGTGCGCGACCGCCAGCGTGCCGCCTTTCACGAAGCAGTTCTGTACGTCGACGATGATCAGGGCGCTCGATGCGCTGGGTTTGATCCGCAGCTCGTCGGCGCGGGATCGGCTCGAGATCCAAGGGCCCAGAGCCATGGCGTACACGGCGGTGCTGCACAAGGCGCGCAAGGCTGCGCGGCGATTCAATGACATGAGGACTCCGGATTGCGAACGCTGCGCGACGGCTTGTCAGGCTCGATCATCCCCGCTAGCCTAGATCCCGCGATTCATTGAAGTGAACGCTTCATCAACGGCCGGCAGTTCAGCTTACTCGAGGATTATGGCACTTTGCGTTTCGTCGAGTTGACTGTCAACGGCACCTCGCATGCGCTTGACGTCGACCCTTCGGTGCCTTTGCTGCAGGTGTTGCGCCACGACCTCGGGTTGAATGGTCCGAAGTACGGCTGCGGGCTGGGGCAATGCGGTGCCTGCCTGGTGCTGCTCGACCGCAAGGCAGCCCGCAGCTGCGTATTGCCGGTGTCCGCGGCCGCGGCGCATCGCGTCACGACGCTGGAGGGATTGGCGGTCGGCGGCAAACTGCATGCCGTGCAGAGCGCATTCATCGAAGGCCAGGGCGCGCAGTGCGGCTATTGCTTGAACGGCATGATCATGCGCAGCGTGGCCCTGCTCGAGCACGTACCGAAGCCCTCGGAAGAGCAAATCCGCGAGGCGCTCGCGTATCAACTATGCCGCTGCGGAGCGCACGAAGAGATACTGCAATCGGTGCGCCATGCCGTGCTGGCGGAGCCGCGAGAGTGACCGGCAACGCCGAGGCGAGAATCTGCCTGGCTGATTTGGACGCCGCCGCGCTGCTCGAAGCGCCGGGTACCCTGATCGTGTCGAGGCGCAGCGATGCGGCGCTCGAACCCATCCTTTGCGTCGCGGCAGCCGGTGAGATTGTCGCGTTCTGCGGCCATGTCGACCTGGGCACGGGTTTACGCACTGCGCTCGCGCAAATCGTCGCCGAGGAACTCGATGTCGGCTTGCAGCGCGTCTGCATGGTACTCGGCGACACGGCGCGCGCGCCGAATCAAGGTGCCACCATCGCCAGCGACAGCATTCAAACGGCGGCGCAGCCTTTGCGCAAGGCTGCGGCGCAGGCGCGGGCAGCGTTGCTCGAGTTGGCGGCACGCGCCTTGAGCGTGGATGCGGCGAGTCTGCAGGTGTTGGACGGATGCGTGGCGGCGGACGGGGGGCAGCGGCAATGCAAAACGACTTTTGGCGAGCTGATCGGTGAGTCGCGCTTGAGGTTGGATCTGGACATGGCGTGTGCCGTGAAGCCGGCCCGCGAATACCGCGTCGTGGGAACGACGCAGCCGCGGCTCGACTTGCCGGACAAGGCGACGGGTGCGCCGGTGTTCGTGCACGACGTTCGCGTGGAGGGCATGCTTCACGGCAGCGTGGTGCGTCCTCCTTACGCCGGAGTCGACCACGGGCCGTTCGTCGGCAGCAGTTTGATCGGCATCGATCGCGCTTCGATCGCGCACCTTCCCGGCATCATCGATGTCGTGGTCGAGGGAGACTTCATCGGCATCGTCGCGCAGCGCGAGGATCAGGCCTTGGCCGCGGCGGATGCGCTCGTGGTGCATTGGAAGCCGGTGCCGCCGCTGCCGGATCTCGAGGACCTGGCCGCCGCGCTGCGCGCGAATCCTTCCAGGGCGCGGCGCGTTCACGAGCGCGGCGATGTCGAAGCCGCGCTCGATGGCGCCGCACGCCGCGTGGCGCGCCGCTACGTGTGGCCGTATCAATTGCATGCGTCGATCGGCCCGTCGTGCGGCGTCGCGGACGTCAAGGACGGCCGCGCGAAGATCTGGTCGGGAACGCAGAACCCGCACGAACTCCGGGAGGACATCGCCCGGCTGCTGCGGACGCCTGCGCAACACGTGGACATCATCCGTCTCGAGGCCGCCGGCTGCTACGGCCGCAACTGCGCGGACGACGCTGCCGCGGATGCGGCGCTGCTGTCCCAGGCGGTCGGCCGTCCGGTGCGCGTTCAGCTCACACGTGCTCAGGAACATCTCTGGGAGCCGAAGGGTGCGGCACAGTTGCTGGACGTCGATGGTGGACTCGATGCTCAGGGGAACGCGCAAGCCTACGACTTCGAATCGAGCTACCCCTCGAATAAAGCGCCGACGTTGGCGCTGCTCTTGACCGGGCGCGCGGCGCCGGTGGCGCAGGTGATCGACATGGGCGATCGCACCTCGGTGTCACCCTACGCGTATCCCAACGCGCGCGTGACCATCCACGACATGGCGCCCATCGTGCGCGCCTCCTGGCTGCGCGGCGTATCGGCAATGCCCAACGTATTCGCACACGAGAGCTGGATCGACGAGGCGGCGGCCATCGCCGGCGTCGATCCGATCGAATACCGCTTGCGCTATCTCGAGGATGCGCGCGGTCAGGATTTGGTGCGTCAGACCGCGGCGCATGCCGGTTGGCGGCCACACACCGAGTGGGGTTCGCACGGCGGCGACGGCGATGTGCTGCACGGGCGCGGCTTCGCATATGCGCTCTACAAGCACGGGAAATTTCCGGGTGCGCAGGCGGCGTGGTCGACGTGGATCGCGGACGTCGATGTGAACCGCGTGACCGGCGAGGTGGTGGTCGCGAAGGTCACGACCGGACACGATGCGGGCTTGATGATCAATCCGGCCGGCGTACGGCATCAGATTCACGGCAACGTCATCCAGTCGATCAGCCGTACGATGCGCGAGAGCGTAAGTTTCTCGCAAGGATTGCCGACCGCGCGCGAGTGGGGCGCATATCCCATCATCCGTTTCAGCGAGCTGCCGCAAATCGAGACGCTGACGGTGTCGAGGCCCGAGGAGCCGCCGTTGGGAGTTGGCGAATCGGCATCGGTGCCGAGCGCGGCGGCGATCGCCAATGCGATCTACGACGCGTGCGGCGTACGGTTTCGCGAGCCGCCATTCACGCCAGAACGAATACGCGCAGGCCTCGCGGCCGCCGCCCGGCTCGGGCCCGCGAGCGTGCGTGAGGATGCGATCACGGCGCCCGCCCGCGCGGCGCCCGCCCGCGGGGCGCCCGCCAGCGCGGCGCCCGTAAGCAGGGCACCCGAGGAGCCACAGCGCGCGCCGGCGCGCTGGGCATGGCGCAGCTTCTTCTCGGGCGCATCCTTGAGTGTGGCCGCGCTGCTGGCCTCGCTGTTCCCGTGGCGCAGCGCCATCGCGCCGATCGCGCGCCCCGATCCGACCGCGTACAGCGCTGCAACCCTGGAGCGGGGTCGCCAGCTTGCGGGGCTCGGCGCCTGCGCCGTTTGTCACACCGCCGACGGCGGCATCACCAATGCTGGCGGACGGCCGTTGGCGACGCCGTTCGGCACGGTGTATGCGACGAACCTCACACCGGATCCGGACAGCGGCTTGGGTAGCTGGTCGTATGTCGCCTTCGAGCGCGCCATGAGAGAGGGTATCAGCCGCGACGGCCGGCACCTGTACCCCGCCTTTCCGTACACGCACTTCACGCATGTCAGCGACGGCGACATGCAGGCACTGTATGGGTACATCATGGCGCAAGCGCCGGTGCGGCAGGTGACGCCGGAACCTCAGCTGAAGTTTCCGTTCAACCTGAGGCCGTTGATGAGCTTTTGGAATGCCTTGTTCCTGCCGCGTGCGATGCTTGCGGACGACGCCACGCAATCGGCGGCCTGGAACCGCGGCCGATACTTGGTGGAAGGGCTGGGGCACTGCGCCGCGTGTCACAGTCCGCGCAACGCGCTCGGCGCCGAAGCGGGCGGGCAACAACATCTTGCGGGTGCATTCGTCGACGGCTGGGAGGCGCCGCCGCTCACTCGATTGTCGCTGGCACCGATTCCGTGGAACAAAGATGACTTGGTGGCGTACCTGCGCACCGGCTACTCGGCGCTGCATGGTAGCGCTTCAGGTCCGATGGCGCCCGTGATCACGCAGCTGCAGGCGCTGCCGGACGGCGACATCGACGCGATGGCAAGCTATTTGAGTTCTTTCAATGCGCCTGCTTCGGCGACGGAGCGGCAGGACATGGTGGCGCGCATCGAGGCGCAGAGCGTGCTTGGGGCAACGGGCGCCGCGCTCGGCGCGCAGCTTTACGAGGGCGCGTGCGCGGTGTGTCACGCAGGCCCGCGTGATGATGTGTTCGGAGTCGGTTCCTTACTGGCGTTCAATACCAATCTGCATTCGCCTCACGCCGACAATCTCGTGCGCGTGATCATGGAGGGCGTGGCGACCGACCGCGCGGGGGTGCACGGCGCGATGCCGGCATACGCCACGCACTTCGACGACGCGCAAATGACGGCGTTGGTTAACTTTCTGCGCGCCCGATTCGCGCCGGATCAGCCGCTGTGGGCCGACGCTGCCGAAACGGTTGCGCGCCTGCGCCCGGCTCGTTAGGGTGGCTCCATGACGCAACATACCCGCGTGGATCTTGGGCAGGAGAACATCGATCCGGCCCCGCCGCTGCCAACCGGAGCCGCGAAGGCCGGCGATGCGAAGGTGCAATGCGATGCCTGCCCGGTACTGTGCCAGATATCACCAGGCCGTACCGGAGCCTGCGACCGATGGGGGAATGTTCATGGCGTACTGACCCGGCTCGATCCGGTTCTCGTTGCGCAGCGAGCGGGAGCGGAGGGCGACAAGTTCGTCACGGGTGTGGGGGCGGGCACCACCTATCCTGACTACAAGCCGGCGCCGTTCATCGTCGCGAGCCGGCACGAGGGTGTCGACATGGTGACGGCCGTCACCGAGGGCATCTTCAGTTACTGCAGCTTCAAAGTGAAAATCGACACCGACCGTTACCTGGGGCCCGAGCAGGGCAACGTGCGCCACGCGGGCGAGATCGTGGGCCACGTCACCACGGCCGAATACGGCTCGCAGATGCTGTCGCTCGGCGGCGTGCACCGGCTCACCGGCGGCACGCGCAAGGAGGGGCGCGCGGCCTGTGAGCTCATGGCGAGTCTTGGCAACAAGCAGGCGGTCGAATTGTCCATCGACGGCGGCGCGCAGGTCATCGTACAGGCGGGAAAGGCGCCCATCGTGGACGGTGTCACGGAGAGCCGCATGCGTGTGGGCTGTGGCTCCGCCACGATCGGGATCTTCGCCAAGCAGTGGCTGGGTTTGCTCGACGAGGTGGTGGTGGTGGACGATCACATCACGGGCGTGTTGTCCGAGCATCCGGCGGGTCGTTTCCTCGGCATGCGTTTCTCAGGCATCGAAATGAAAGGCCGCCGCTCGACGGCGGGGCGCTATTTCAAGGTGGCGAATCCCGGCACGGGGTGGGGCGGCACCGACATCGTCGATCCGCTCGACATCATCGCGGGTTTCGATGCGGCCGCGAGCTGGGCGGGCCTGCGGTTGCTCATGGTGTCGACCACGGGGGAGCATTCTGCATATTTCGTTCTCGACGAGGCGTTGCGGCCGCAACCCGTCGCGATGCCGCCGGCGGTCTGCGCCGTGGTCGAGCGCATCGCCGAGAACTGCGAACCTGCGCTCTCGACGGTGCTGTTCGTGGCCGGCGCCGGGGGGAGCCTGCGTACGGGGGTCACGGAGAGCCCGGTGCGGTTGACGCGCTCGATCAAGGAGGCGCTCGTGAACGTCACCTGCGGCGGTGCGCCCGCGTATGTGTGGCCGGGCGGCGGCATCACGGTGATGGTGGATGTGTCGAGGATGCCCGACAACTCCTTCGGCACGGTGCCGACGCCGGCGATCGTGGCGCCGATCGAATTCACGATGCGTCTCGCCGACTATGCGAAGCTCGGCGGCCACATGGAGAACGTCTTGCCTTTGAGCGAGGCATTGAAGCGCGCATCGGTTCGCTACATCGATCTGGATGCGGTGAACACTTGGCCGGTGGGGGCGGTGCCGCTGCTGGGATAGGCGCTAATAAAGCCGCTCCTACGCAAGCGCGCTGACCATGACGTGATAGCCATCTGGATCCCGGAGTGCAAACTCCCGGGTTCCGGTCGCGGGATTCATATGAGGCTCCTCGTCGAGTCGCGCGACGAGCGTTCGCGATCGCTGCAGTGCCATGTCGAAGTCATCCACGCGGAAAAACACGAGAAGGCCGTTTCCGGGTTGCGCCGTGTCCGGACTCATCAAGGACGGGTGATCATGGGAACCCCACTCGTGGAGGCACAACAACACGGTTCCGTCCAAGTCGCAGATCTGTCCCCAGTGGTCATGAGCCGGAGCGGTCTCCGGCAGACCCAGCAGGGATTGGTACCATTCAAAGCTGCCCTTGACATCTTTGACGCCGATGATGGTCCATGTGCGTTTCATCGCTGTCTCCCGCGTGGCGCTACCTGCCGAACTGCGGACGCCATGAGTATTGCACGCAAGCCCCGCAGGCGATCAACCGAGGCGCCCCGAAGGCGCTGCTTCGTCTATGCTGTCCGGCAACTTTGAGTCGTGGCTTTCGATGTAAGGGTACGCATAGCGATGTGGAAGAGAGCGATTGTTTCGGTGTTGATGCTGGTGCTGGCGGTTGTGCTGGTGGTGATGGTTCGAACGGTGCGTCTGCAACCGGTATCAGTGAAGGTACCGGCGGCGGCGCCGGTGACGCTGGACGAGGCGGGCGCGGTGCAACGCTTCGTGGGGGCGATCCAGATACCCACGGAGTCCATATACGGGCAGCCTCCGAATGCCGAGCAGATCGGCAAATTCAGAGATTATCTGCAGAGTAGCTTTCCGCTCGTCGCGGCGCAGCTGCCGCGCGAGGTGCTCAAGGACGGAGCGGTCATTTATACCTGGAAGGGGCGCAACGAGACCGCCTCCCCCGTGGTGTTGATGGGGCATATGGACGTCGTACCGGTGCCCGCCGAAGCGCTGCCGAAGTGGCAGCACGCGCCGTATTCGGGCGATGTTGCGGACGGTTACATCTGGGGCCGCGGCACCATCGACGACAAGATTCACGTGTTGTCGCTGCTCGAGGCGGCGGAGACCCTGCTGGGGCGTGGGTTCGTGCCGCCGCGCACCATCCTGTTCTGCTTCGGTGACGATGAGGAGAACGGCGGCAGTTATGGGGCACAAGAGATCGTGGCCGAATTGAAAGCGCGCGGCGTGCATCCCGATTTCGTCGTGGACGAAGGGGGCGCGGTCGTCTCGGGTGTCGTGCCGGGAGTCGCGCAGCCGATCGCCATCATCGGCACCGCGGAGAAGGGTTACCTGGATCTTGGCTTGAGCACCGTAGGAGCGGGTGGGCACTCGTCCGAGCCGCCGGCGCACACGGCGATCGGCGAGTTGGCGGCCGCGCTGGTAAAACTGGAAGCGCATCCGTTCCCCACTTCATTGCCCGTGGTGGTTCGAGAACAATACGCCGCGATTGCTCCGTATCTGCCCCTCACGAAGCGGGCCGTGCTCGCGAATCTGTGGCTGTTCAAGCCGCTGGTCGTCGAGGAGGGGTTGAAGGACCCCAGAAGTTCAGGCAATTTTCGGACCACCACGGCGGAGACGATGGTGAGCGGCGGATTCAAGGACAATGCCTTGCCGCCGAGCGCCAAGGCCATCGTGAATTTCCGGATCCTACCGGGAGAGACCACCGAGAGCGTCGTGAAACGCGTGCGTGAGATCGTCGACGATCCCGGCGTCACGGTCGCCATCGAGAGTCCGGGAGCCGCACGCGATCCCAGTCCGGTGTCGCCTTTGGGGAGCGAGGGCTATGGGACGCTCGTGACGACGATTCGAGAACTGTTCCCGACGGCCGTCGTGTCGCCGTATCTGGTCAATGCTGGGACGGATGCAGGGTTCTACACCGTGCTCACGCCAAATGTTTACCGGTTCCTGGCGCTCGAGGCGGATCCCTCTACCTTGACCATGATTCATGGACTCAACGAACGCGTCGCGCCGGAGAAGTACTTGAAGACCGTGCGTTTTACGGTGCAGTTGATCGAGAACATTCAGTAGCAGCATACTCGGCGCGGGCTTCTAGGATCCTAAGATCATGGAATCGACGTCGGCGGCCGTAGATACGGATCGGCAGGCCGCAATCTATCGATTGTTTGCCGCGGCGCTGGATCTTTCCGCGGATATGCGCGGGCGGTTCCTCGACGAGCATTGCGGCAGCGACGCCGGGTTGCGCGCCGAAATCGCGGCGCTCCTGGCGATTGCGGATGCGGACGCAGCTGTAGGCGGCCTCAGCACCCATGCTCTCGCCGGCACGGCACCGGTACTCGAGCAGTCGTTGAACGGCAAGATCTTCGGCCGTTTCCGTCTGGTCGAACGGATCGGCGCGGGCGGGATGGGCGTCGTATACCGCGCCGAACGCGTAGACGGCATGCAGCAATCGGTGGCCGTAAAGCTGGTGTCGAGCACGCTCGACGCCGCGACCACGCGCAGGTTCGCGCGCGAGGCACACCTGCTCGCGCGGCTCGAGCATCCGGCCATCGCCCGCTTGATCGACGCCGACGTCGAAGATGGACGCGCCTGGATCGCGATCGAATTCGTGCGCGGCGAAACCATCGACGAATACTGCTCGAAGCGCCAGCTGCCGGCCCACGACATCGTGAAATTGCTGGTGCAACTCGCCGACGCCGTGGCGGCCGCGCATGCGACGCTGGTCGTGCACAGCGACATCAAACCGGCCAACGTGCTCGTGACCGCCGACGGGGTCCCGAAGCTCATCGACTTCGGCATCTCCACCGTCCTGCGCGACGCGAAATCCCCCGATGCGACGCGCAGTGTCGGCCGGTTGTTCTCGCCAAGCTATGCCGCGCCCGAACAGATGACGGGCGAACCGTTGACGGCTGCAACCGATGTGTTCGGACTCGGCGCCCTCGCGTATCGGCTGCTCACCGGCAAGCCGCCGCACGGCGAGCTCACGGGTGCCGTCGCCTACGTGATGGCCGTGACCCAACGCGACGTACCGAACGCGAGTACGACCGCTGCGGACGCGGGGCGCAGCAAGCTTGACGTGCGCGCCCTGCGCGGCGATCTGGATGCGATACTGGCCAAGGCGCTCGAGCGAGACCCCAAGCGGCGCTATCCGTCCGCCGTCGACATGCGCGCGGACCTGCAGCGCTACCTCGAGCGCCGCCCGATCGCCGCGCGACCTGCGTCGAGTTTCCACCGGGCGAGCAAGTTCGTGCGCCGCAATGCGCTCGCGGTGTCACTGTGCTGCCTGCTCTTGATGAGCCTGCTGGGCGGAGGCCTGTTCGCCGGAGTGCAGGCCCACCGCGCGGCTCTCGCGCGCGATGAATCGCGCGCCGTCACGGCCTTCCTGGCCAACGATATTCTGGCCGCCGCCAATCCGATGATTGCCGGTACGCGCGACGTCCAGCTCCGGCCGCTGCTAGATCAAGCCGCGCTCAAGCTCTCCGAGCGGTTCGCGGATCAGCCCATGGCGCGGGCGGAACTGCAGGCGGCCATGGGCACCGGCTACGCCGCCCTGTTCGACACCGACAAGGCCGAGACGCTGCTGCGCGCCGCCGAGCTCGGACTCGCGCGGGAGCGCGGCGACTCGGACCTGGAAACCGAAAACGTCCGCTTGGCGCTATGGTATCTATACGCGGGGAACATCGATCTGGCGAAGGTGTTCGCCCTCTCGAAACGCATCGCGGCGGCCGAGCGTTCCGCGGGCCGGCTGGATTCGGCCATGGCCTTCCGCGCTCGCCTGGCCCTCGAATGGATCCCGTGCATGCTGCGCAGCCCGGCGATCAACTTGAGCAACTGCGGGGACGTGGTGCGGCCGATCTATGCCGATGCCTTGCGGCATTTCGGGCCCGACGCGCTGGCGACGCACGAAATGGCTTGGTGGCTGGGCGTGGCGCTCATCTATTCGGCGCGCGAAGACGAAGCGGAATCGATTCTGCGCAATGCCTGCGCGGGAATGCAGCGTGACTACGGCCCCGTGCATCATCGGCTCACCGCCTGCCGTCGCTATCTTGCCAGGGCCCTCGACGCGAACGGCAAGCCCGAGGAAGCCGTGCCCATCCTCGAACAAGCGGTGCGCAATTTCGGCATGACGCTCGGACCCGACAACAGGTTCACGTCGATTTCCGAGTACGAGCTGGCGTCGTCGCTGTTCGACAGCGGCCGTTTCGCCGAGGCCGTACAGGCTGCCACGAATGCCGTGCGCGCCATGCAGCCGCCGAGCGACGCTGACCCGGTGGACCTGTGGCGCACGCAAGCCTTGCTGTCCGAGGCGCTGGTCAAGTCGGGAAAGACTCAGGAGGGACTCACGCTGGGCGAGCGTTGTCTTGCGGATGCGGTCGAAGCCAAGGGTGCGGGTTCGGCTACGTTGCTGGCCTTGCGGGCGCGGATCGCTTCAGCTCTCCTCGATGCCGGTGAGGCGGCGCGCGCTGAGGCCCTGCTGCGCGAGAATCTGGCGCTGGGCGCTGACCTGCCGAATAAGCCGGCATGGCTCGAGAGTCAGCTACAGGCGGCGCTCGCGCGGGCGCTGATGGCGCAGCAGCGAAACGCCGAGGCATTAGCGCTCCTTAAGGGGGCAGTGCAAGTTCTCGAACGCGAGTTGGGACGCGGGAATCACCGCACCGTCGTGGCTGCTGCTGCGCTCGGTCAACTGCGCTGAACGAGCGCATTGAGCGTTTGCGTCTGGAAGATTCCCAGTGTGCTGCAACTTTCGGGACCAATTGCGGGATGTACTTAGGGAGCACGAGGCGGGCAGGGGCATATACCATCGCTCGCGGAGGCCGCCGTGTGCTTGCAATGGTATTTCAACCTCGGTAGGCTAAGTTTGGACTTTGTGAAGTAAGTACTTAAATCTTAAGTGCTGCCGCGCCGCCCCTTAGGAGCCTGACTCAGATAGGCTCCAAGTGCGGTCGCAACCTTAAAGGGGTGCGTCGCGATCGCCATGACTCGACACCACCGGCAAGGACCTGCGTTCGCGCGCTTGAGTGCGGGACGCTGGCATTTTCAGCATGGACCCATCGATCTAATACTCGACGTGGATGCCTGCGCGCAAACCGCCGAACGCTGCATCGCCGATTGCTGGCATGCTTTCCAGGATATCTTGAGCGGATTGGTTGCCGAGCTTTCCAATCTGCGGCGGCCGGCATCGGAACGCGCGCCGCTTCATGGTCCGGTCGCGCGGCGCATGGCCGTCGCCTGCGACCCGTTTGCGGAGGATGTGTTCATCACGCCCATGGCCGCCGTGGCCGGCGCGGTTGCCGACGAACTGATCGGCGTGTTCCACCGCAGCGGCGTGTGTCGGGCTTCGATCAACAACGGCGGCGACATCGCACTGTACCTCGCACCCGGCGCCTCTTACACGGTCGGTGTGTGGTCGCGGATCGACAAGCTGCCGCAACGCGACCGCACACCCGGCGATGGTGCGTTAGGGGATGATGCCTCCAGCGATGGCGCGCGGGGCGCTCTCGACGGCCGCTTCGTCGTCGATGAGTCCATGCCGGTGCGAGGCATTGCGACCAGCGGCTGGCGCGGCCGGAGTTTCAGTCTCGGCATCGCGGACAGCGTGACGGTGCTCGCCCGCACGGCTGCACAGGCCGATGCGGCGGCGACGCTGATTGCCAATGCCGTGAACTGCGATGCGGCCGGGATCGTCCGGGCGCCGGCCTCGAAGCTCAAGGACGATTCGGATCTCGGCAACCGCCTCGTCACCGTGGATGTGCCGGCGTTGACGGCTGCCTCGAAAGCGGCGGCCCTTCGGAGGGGGCGGCTCCAGGCCGAGGAGCTTCGAGAGCGTCGTCTCATCCACGCCGCTGCGTTGTTTCTGCAAGGAGCGGTCGAGGTCGCATGATCGAGGTTAGGCGCGTTCTTTGCCATGTGGAGGATATCTTCCACGAGTTTGGTCCGCGGCCGGCGAGTCCGCTGCGGCGGGGTAGCATCGCAGCCGTCATCAAGAATGTGTTTGCTGGGCGCTATGTGGAAAATATCGCCCCGTTCATGGAGGAATTGAAACCGCTCGGGGTGGATCTGGCGAAGCGCCTGCTCGAGAGCCTGGATCGACCGTCGGCCGCGATCCAAGGCTACGGCAAGGCCGCCGTGGTCGGCGCCGACGGCGAGCTCGAGCACGGAGCGCTGTGGCATTCGCCCGGCGGGTACGGCATGCGCGAGGTGCTAGGTTGGACGCAGAGCGGCGAGGCCGCCGGTGGGCCGACCCCCGGTACGCCGGCCCGGCAGCCTGGTAATGCGCTCGCCATCGTCGCGTCGACCAAGAAGGTCGGGGGTCCCGGTACGGCGATCGACGTGCCCCTGACGCATTTGAACGCCAGTTACGTGCGCAGCCACCTGGATGCGATAGAAGTGCGCGTTCCGGGCGCGCCGGCGGCCGACGAAGTGGTGTATATCCTGGCGATGAGCTGCGGTCCGCGGGTCCATGAGCGCCTCGGCGGCTTGCGCGCCGACGAGATCGAACGATGGGATGGTCAGAAGTGAGGGGCACGTTTGATGATGGCAGCGATACGTAAGATCGTGGTGCAGCTCGATGAGGTCCGCATCGAGATGGGACGCGCCGTCGAACCTCCGACGCGACGGGCCGTCGCGATGGCCGTCATCGCCAATCCCTTCGCGGGCCGGTACGAGGAGAATCTCGACGCACTGACATCGATCGGTGAGGAACTGGGCGGGTTGCTCGGCGCCAAGTGCGTAGCAGCGCTCGGCATCCGACCGGAAGATGCGCACAGCTACGGCAAAGCGGCCATCGTAGGCGAGGCGGGAGAGCTCGAACATGCCGCCGCCATCCTGCATCCGAAGATGGGTGCGACCTTGCGGCGCGAAGTGGGG
>Ga0116231_10004566_pt1 | contig 27906 bp, 12 predicted proteins | sample S1TSphgellanicum_2_FD_89695 | JGI IMG/M metagenome (GOLD analysis project Ga0116231, IMG submission 89695) | Host-associated microbial communities from peat moss isolated from Minnesota, USA - S1T2_Fd - Sphagnum magellanicum MG | ecosystem: Host-associated > Plants > Peat moss > Unclassified... | reverse complement strand
CCCCCCCCCCCCCCCCCCCCCCCCTTTTGTGCACATGTGGTTCTGCAGTGAGTATTAACAATTTTAAACAAACAATGAATGACCAAGGGAAAATCTTCAAAATCATTCATTTCCTTCTTTATAGGCCTTTTCAAATAGTAGAATCCTAAGATGCCTAACCTTTGGGAGGTTGCTAAAGAGTTCATTGCTTTTAAGATGGATATCCATAGCTTTGTGCAATTGGCAAATGCATTAGTTGTGTTCCCATTCAAAATATTGAAATTTAGGTCAAGTGTTTATAGGCTTTGGAGTTGTTGAGCTTAATGGTTTATTATTTCATTACTTGTTTCTACATGAAGAGGTTCATATAATTTTGTTGCATTTTCAATCAATGAAACATAAATCTATTGAACGTATTACAACCAACAAAACTTTTGTTGAACATGCACTTCTTCTTTGCATTATGTAACCAATTTCATAAGTTATTACGATTACGATTATTGTAAACAAAAGTGAAAATTATTTAGTGAAAACAGTAATTGAAAATCAAAAGCCAACTTATCAATTCCAAAACATTCCATGCATAGAACAATACACAACACACACATGAACAACTCATACTTTATTGAAAAAGAAGGGTTTCATAGTGATATCATTTAATGTTTAAACTTTACATGTCTTTCAAATCAAGTATTTGATTATACAATGAAACTTCACATTCAAGTGTGCAACAATCAACTTAATGGGTTCCTAGTCCACCTTCATTTTCATCAAAGTAACACTTCCATTTCAAACCATCATAACTTTGAAAAATGTTTAAGAACTATGTTCATACACACCTTATTAACAAGTTTTTACCAATAAATAGATTCCAAAATAGCAATTAAAAAAAAAAACATTACGAATTGCATAAATGTCATTAAAACAACATTCATTGGTATGTACTTACAAATTGATGAGCTTGAGCCTCCCAACATATGCACACTTTCAACATGAGATCAATAATTGTTGTAAATAATATCAACAAGGTTGCTTATTTGGTTGGTTGAGAAAATCCCATAACATGAAAACTATCATAACACATTTCAAATTTGAGATTTTTTTCAATTAACCACATGTTCAAAGTTGTAAAGCAACATCAAACATTGTTTATATCACCATTTACTTGTCATTTATAAGTTGGAATAACATTAAAAAAACAAAAAGTGATTACCACATTAAAAAATGACACCTCATACTAGAGTTGTAACCATAATTCAACATTAGAATTGCACATCCAACCCCAACCCTTATGGTGGCGGCTATAGTAGAGGAAGGCACAATGATAAAACACAAAGTAGAACATAAGGAACAAGAACACAAGTTGACCAACAATTTTGGTGACAAGCCAAAGTGTGAGATGAAATACAATGTCAACAACAACCAAGAGCATGATGATGAACAATAAGAGCGTGACAACAAAACTGAATAGGAGATTTGAGATGAGTTGCAAGGTACACCGATGATGATGAGGAGTTTGCAAATGAGTCAAAGTTGCACATCATGGGTGATGGCAATGAGCGAATCTAGAAGTGTGAAATGAAATTGAAAAAAATGGAATTGTGGGCAACGATGGTTGAGTGAAGTTTGAAAAAAAAAAAAAAAGACTATGGTGGATCACCTAGAATAGTACACTAAGTTACAACAAGTAACCTAATTACACTACATACCTAGGCGAGCTCTTCATACACCATAAGGTGGTTATGTTGTTCATCCTTTCATGGTACCAATGTAGGTGCTGTTTAACCCCCAAAGCGGTCCCTAAAGGAAAAAGAGTGGGCCTCTTCATTGCTAGCTATATTGTTTCATTACTTCTCATGATTTTTTTCTCTTTATTTTTTCCTACACTAGTGCCCCACTCCATGGGCGTGAGTAACTTATTTATAGTAGGTTGGTACGTTCATAATGTTTAGAAGCAACACAAAGGAAAATTTGTTATGGTTTTTGCAATGGTGCAGGTGCAGCTGCTGTTCCAGCCAAGGTTATGTGTCCAACACGAATGGGGACAGAGGGAATCCAATTTAAGAGCACAGTACATATGAGGCCAAATTCAAAGGAAACTTTAACACAATGATCCTATTAACTGGATGGCAAAAACTAGGCACATTTGTTTTCAACCCCAGATCAAGAATACCGAAGTTGGGATCAGACATGTTTGGGTGGCATGAAGGTGAAACCAAGTTCTCTTGGTTGGTCTGGAGTCTTGTAATCTGGACCAGAACAATTAATTGTTCCAATTTCGGAGCTCCAACTTTTGAAGGTCAGACAAATTGTGAGGAAATTGCTATACGTATTTCCTATTGGCCAACTAATTATAAGTGTGAGTCCAAATTTAAGGTCCCATTTACATCAAGTTGGGCCCACTTTGGTTTGGTTACGGTCCAGTGTCTAAAGTAGCCATTACTCTAGGGGCAATGGAAATGGTGGACAGTCATGTTGCATCGAGGCTTGGGGGCTATCATCAAAAGGGAAAATAATTTAGATTTGATTCTAGCCAAACGTGACTAAGAGCCTTGTCCCTAGGCTCAAGCATCTTCGTGCTGGATGGTTTACACCATGTCCCACAGTTTGTGTCCCTGTCACTAAGCCTAGGCCAAAAATGGCGAAGACGAGAAGTAGGCATCGATAGTCTTGGCAGCCAATGAGGTGACCAGTGTGCACCCGAGGGGCCCAGTTTTTTTCTAGTGCTGAGGGTGGAAGGGTGGTGGATTTTTTGAACTTTTTTGGTTCCCATTATGTTCCCCAAGTTATCATCATTCTCAATAACACCTCACTTTATCCCCTATCCTTTGCCCTAAGTTCTACTCTTCTAACCTATATGAGCAGCCCAAAAGGAGGAGACTACCTATTTTGGGACTGTCCAAAGGTTGATCATTTTTCATTTTTTTGGGGTGATGGACCAATCAATAATGGCCAAGGAAAAAAGTTGAACTTTGGGGGTCGTCACAACTAATTGATATGAGTTGCAATTCTGTGGTTGGTCACCCATCTCACTGTAATGGTAAGTATTAAGTATGTGAATAGGTACCCTCATGAGGAGGGTATTGGTATAGGAAAAAAAGGGTGGAGAATGCAGTTAATAGCATAAATTCCTGGCAAGATGAGGCAGCTGGCAACCAAGAGGCCCAGTTTTTTCCCCCTTGGGGAAGGTGGGAGGTCACGGGTTTTTGGATTTTGATGTCTCAATGCGTTCTCACAAAGTTCACATCAAGTTATCAATATGTTCATATCAGGTTCTCAATGCATCCTGATCTTGTTCCCCAAGATGTTCTTAATACCACCACATGTTATCTCATACCCTTTGCCCAAAATTGAATTCTAACAACTTACATAGGTGTGGGTCAAAGGGAACCAATTTTATCACTCTATTTTGGGAGTGCAAACTTCTATTTTGGACAGTGTTAAAAGTTTCAGATCTTTTTGGGGGGTGATGGGCCAATCAAAGTAACACAATGCAAAAAAAGAAAAAGAAAAATGGGTCGCAAAACTAACTAATAGAACCAACAATAGGTACCCAGAAACAACACACTAGGCGAAGAAGATGTTTCCCAGGGAATCAAGCTGCTTCTTCTTGTCCTTATTCATTGTCTTTTACAAGTAGGCAAGCAAGTAGGGAAACCCCCTGGAGATCCATAGCCGATAAGAAGTTGAGTTTTTCAATTTTCTTGCAGGAACTCTCCTGACCATTTTCCGCTTACATGGCAATTAGGGCTTAATCATGTGGCATGGTGTATTCAATTTAGGGTATTACTAAACCATGGGACTTTGGGCACTGCAAACGTTAACTATTACTCATGTAGAACTCACACATATGCTTGTGGGGGCAAACTTGAGAAATGTGTTGGCAATGTCATGATATCAGGACATAACCAGGCCTATGAACAGGAGGGCCCATCAAACTGGTGTATCGTACTGGCTTGCCTTGTGCCTGGGTGTTTTGTGAGAACCAACCTCTGCCAGTAAGATCATCGCGGTTAAAAAATGCTCCCCATTTTTATCCTGTGGAATATTGGTAGGTGCCATTGTGGATTAAAAGCATCCCTTTGGTGTTATTTGCACACCGCAAAATCTTGAAGAGGACAGTCTTCATCTGAAGTGTTCAAAATGTAGGCACCTTTTATGAAGAGTCAATAACGAAGCCTCCCCAAAAACCCTGAAAAAAAAAGGGGTATAATAATGTTTTCCACTAGAATTCTACACAGTTCTCCAATGTTGGAACTTGGTGATGAGGTTTCTTTTGAGGAAGTTCACATTCTCTTTGTCAACTGATGCTATTTCATTTAGGCACCCATATGACAATTTGGTTTCCTCTTACCCCTTTCACCATGTTTAAAACGCTTGTGTTGTTTTGCACTACCAGAGATGATGATTACATTATTTTTTGTGAACATAATAATTTTGATTATTTTATTTTATTTTTCCAAAGATAAAATTTTATAAATTTCACTTTATGTAATTTTATTTTTTAAATATTTTTTTACATTTTTGATTTGCTAGGAAAAATGTCAACGAAAGTTCAATTTATTAAAAAAAGTTCCCAAAAAAATACAAACAGATCCAAAAGAAAAAATAACATTGAAAGGGTGTAAGACAAACAAAAAGATACAAACAAACAAAAACATTAAAACAAGACAAACAACAAAATATAAACAAACAAAACAAAATAAAATAAAATGACTTCAAAATAAAACTTGATTTATGACAAATTATAATTCAGAATGACTCTGGAATTGTCAAAGTGACGATCACCAAAATACTCATCCTACATAAATCACTTCCAATGAAACATACCTCTTTCACCATGTCTAAAAGCATGACAACTAAAACTCCATCCAAACCTTGAATTATAATGTATATCCATGGGATACAGTGCAATAGAAAGCAACAATTCCAAGGGAAAAACTCACATGAGCTTCACTTAACTTAGCATCAAACCATTTTTCTCTGAGAGCAATGAAGCTTGGTCAACAAAGAGAAGTTTGAGGAGAAAAATCCGAAATCTCTTTCTTTACTTTTTGGCAGTAGGTGTAAAGGTAATTGAGATTCTATTGTAAAGTCTCCTGAAGGCTTATGTACCTTCTATGTAACCTTCCCAACAAACGATCTATTGTTGTATACCTTCGATTGTACTACCCAGCCCATATATTATAGAACAATCACTGAAGTCTCTCATGATCACAATGTATCATAATCAGTTTTTTTTTCCCCCTTTCAATTTTGTGGTTTGGAATGTGCAAAGATTTGTTCCCAAAACAAAAAAATTGCCATTTTTTTGTCGAATTTACTCTGACAAAAAACGAAAGTTTGCAAAAAAATTAAATTCACAGATCACAATTCACCCCTACCATTGTTTTTTTAAGAATTTTTTTATAGGCATGCAACAGCAGACCCGACTGACAAGCTGTTGGCAAAGACCCCAAGTCAGGCCCAATAGAAGATAGCCAGCAGGAATTTCACCTGCACCCCGTTGGGTTTGAACCCAGGACTTTTTTTAAGCCCCAGGGTCCCAGTAGGGGCTATAGCAGTGAGCCATCACCCCCCAGGGGCTTTTTAAGAATTTTTTCAATGTACCCTAACTGGCTCATCCAGAAGAAATTGGCAATTACCCCTAGGAAGATTTAGCCAAATCTGGCTATAAACCAGTAAGAAATACAAGCTTTTAAAACAACTCATGGCTACACATTGAAAATCCAATATAAAAATCTGTCAAATTTTACTATTTTTTTCCCTCACTTATGGCAATTGAAACTGTCCAAAATCACTTCATTTTCAATTTTCAAATTTCAGATTTTTCTTTCTGGCGAAATTTCGCCAGTAACAAAAATGCTGACCACTACTCTATATGATTTATGCCATTGATTTTTAAAGGATTTTTAAAAATGTCGCCCATGTGGTGATCATTGATGTGAAGATGCAGAAAAAATGGTAATCATCTCTAGGAAGATTTAGCCAAATCTGGCTACATGAAATATACATATTACAAAACTTTAATCAACTTTCTATACTTATGGGTACACACTTCAAACCAAATAGAGAAATCTGGCGTTTTTCTTTTTTCTTTTTTTCCTCATTTCTGTGAGTGAAACCCTCCAAAATCCCTTCATTTTGATTTTTGATTTTTGATTTTTTTTTCAATGTACCCTAACTGGCTCATCCAGAAGAAATTTCTTCAATTGTTGATTCTTAGTTTCGCTTTTTGACAAAGTTCCGCCATCACCAGGTAAAATAAAGGCTGGCTCATGTTGTTGCAATGAGCCAACAACACATTTCAGCCATATTGAGCTAGTGTGAACACCCCCATCAATCTTACGCACCCAGTATAGTGCATCATTACCAAGGGTGAGAGATTTGCATTCAAGTTCTTAGGTCAACAACCCACCCTCCATAAGGTGACCTTGAGTCTTTGTTCTCATCACCAGAAATGGTCCCCATTCGCCATAAATCATGAGCAAACAAAAACCTGCATATGGAGAGAAATCCTTGACCTCAAACCTTTGTCTGGAATCTGGAATGGGTTTAGTTGTGTACAAATGCAAAGAATATAAAGAAGAAGGAAAAGGTTTCACCAGCAGGATTCTCTCTGGTTCCATCCATGTCATCATCACCAATACTTGATGAAGTTATCTTTAAAGTCACCCTGTCTTTGAGACCTAGTTTGACCCTGTGATCCCCCTTTCATCACCCTTGAGTCTCACCCTAAAGTGCAGGAAACTGGGCATTGTTTAATGAAACTGGATATCAGTTCACAAGAGTTGCAGGAATTTATTAGGACAAGACAGCAACAGATGCACAGATAAGGCAAATCCAAAACTGGGGGTGAAACTCATGTGAGGATCAATTTAGGCAAGAGAACCAGTTTGATCCCCTCTTTTTCCTGTGTATTGTTCTCATCTTGACTTTCGATTTCATCCTTAGATTTGGCAAAACTGGGGGCCCAGGAACCCTGGGTAGGAGTATGTTACAGATAACTCCAATCTTTGCTATATAGTTCACAGTGATGGATCATGATGGTAGGAGCTAAAAAGGTCATGCCAATGACCAAAGTCCCCCGAACCCTAAAAATGCAGACATAAATCTGCCAGCAAACATGATCACACTTGTGCCATCTCATATCTCCTAAGTTACAATTACTTGTCACAAACAAACAATCTAATGCAGTGCTACTACGGTTTCTTTTTAACCTTGTTTGGATAACAGACAAGGGTTATATAATGTTTAATGTAAAAAAATACTCAAATGTACACAGGATGTGGAACACTTGGGATGATAAAAGGCTATGTGGCTAACGGGATTTTTAGAATGGGAGCTTTAAATTATTTCAAGGACTTCTCCTCAGTAGACCGGCACTTAAATATTATAACAGCCTCATAGATCCGTTAGATGTGTGAAGAAAAAATACGTTGTGGCCAATGAGATTGTTCAAATTGGTGTGTTGAATTGTTTTTAAGAGTTGCACAGTTGAAATTTTTACTTCAATGCTAGATGTATTTGCATGTGACCCATGCAAAGACATGCAAGTTGTAAGTTGCTTTTAACAAGAATAAGGGACTTTTACCAACATATGCTTCTCTAATTTGACAAAGGGGGTACACAAGCCCTAACACTTTTGTATGTAGTTCAACGTTGTAACTTGTACTTCCTCCTCATCCTAAGAGATAAGTTTTAGCACATTACTTGTGTTCTTTCAGGTTGTATGCAATAAAACTCTCCTTTGATTTGAGTTTATGTTCACATGTGATACAAAAAAATCTAAATACCCTCGATCAACATCATTAGGTATCAATGCAATGCCTTACTATGTAGTTTTGCATATGATTTTATTAATGTTTTATAAAAAAGTAAAGAAATATAAGAAATAATCTTGCTATTGAAAGTAGTAGGAAATAGTTTGGTGGTGAGTACTAGTTTCTACTTCTCTAAAGTTGTGGATTCAAACCTAGCCAACAACAACAAAACATACATTTTTTTGGGGTTCCTAGGTAAAACAAGTGTTGATCGTGGAGGCACAAATTGTGTAGAGTTCCATAAGTAGGTGTAAGTATATGTTACACACTTTACTATTTACAAATAATGGCCTTCTAGATTTTAAGGAAGGTCAATTCTTGAATAAATATAAAAAATTGTGAGTGACCTTTTAAGTTGTAGAAATACACAATGAAGTGGTTGCCATAATTTATGGCAAAATGTAAACATTTGTATACTTAGTTTTCATAGGCCCACATTACATCAACAATTATAGTAAGTTTGACTCTATTAATCAAAGGGGCGAAACTCACCAAAGGATAAGGTAATTGTACATCATTTTTGTTGTTGTACAAAGTATGTTTGCTTTCTTCATGGTATTAGAGCATTAAATTTGTTTGTACTAATGTTGATAATCTCACAATAGAACATAGACTTTGAGTTTGTTTACAATAATTTTAAGTGTCCCATTTACAATAAGTTGAGATTTTTTGGGTAACTTTGAATAAACATATAGCCATGAACATTGAAGTGTAGGTAATGAATCCAATGAAAAGTAGCAAGGTACAAAGGGACTTCTAACTTTGGAGTGTGGAAGGTCAAAATATGAACATTATTTAAAAAGGAAAACTTGTGGAAACTAATGAACCCACTTCAAGGAACAATTATTGGGAATTTTGTAACTATTTCAACACCATCATCACATGGATATGAACCAAATCTAATGAACATTGTGAACCCATCAACAATGAGAAGAACATTGATCATCTAGAATAAAAAAGACAAAGCGTTAACAATACTACTTATATTAGTAAATAACAACATTATCTTATATATTGTTGATGTTGATGATCCCATTATTGTTTGGAAAAATCAAACAATTTTTTTAACACCCAAAATGTCACAAGAACATTTTTTCTTGTAACAAGTTACATGCAATCAACATGAAAAAAAAAAGTTTTAATCCCATATTTCATACAAAATTTGAAGGAGTTGATCACACATTTAGATATTATACTTGTGAGGTTGTATATGATGGAAGACTAGTGCATATACTATTGAATGTTCTATATGATAATTATTAAAGTTTCTTTCAAATACTTGGGGGTCAAGATGAACTCCCTCTTTTGAAAGTAAGTTATCAAGGAAATTCATGCAAGAGGAACAAAGAAAAAAGGCAAAAAACATCAAGACTAGCAAAAATGAAGTCCTAGTGTTTTAAAGTGGAAGATATTGAGGCTATAAAAGCTCCTAGTTTGGATCCTTTTGAGCACAACATGGAGGATAGTATGGCAGATTAGGACAATACCAGCAAAGGAAAACAACACATTGTAATGGAGGTGGCAAAGGTGATAATATTGCATTTTGAAGAGGCTATAATGCATATTAAGGACATGGGCTATACCATGGTCACCCAATTTGTCATAAAGCAAAAAATTGTTACAATTGAAGTGAACTTTACTACCACCCCACAATGAGTTGGATCAATAAGATGCTCACTAAATATATCCACAATCATAATTTTTGAATATTGCAAAAAAATCACCCCATACTAAAAAAGGAGAAGAAAAGGTTTAAAATGTAGCAAATATGTTTGAAGTTGATTTTCTCCCATTGGATTTCTTATCAACATGATAACAACTAGCACATTGATTTAGGAACATCCAAACAAGTGGTTGGAAATGTATCCAACTTCAACAAATGAGTCATGATTAGTGTTGTAGTTCTTCTATGGATCAAATCTACTAGTGGTGTAACAAATAATATGCAAGTCAAGGGAGGTGTAACATGTAAAAACAAGGGAGGAACAAATATATTGTGAATATCCTCTATGTTCTAAATTTGACTTAGAAAATCTCCTTTCTATTGGCTCAATTAGTGATAAGTGATACTACATAATCTTCAAAAAAAAAAAAACTTTAATTCTTGAATGATAGGCTATTCATTAGAATGTGATTGAGAAAGGATTCATGAGTAGGACTAATGGCTTGTACAAGTTTGATCCTAGTTCAAGTGAATGTTTGAATACTAAAGCAATAGCCAATATTTCACACCAATAGTTTGGTCATCTTAATTTTGAGGGTCTACATAATTTATCACTTTGAAGAGTACCACACATGAATCCCTATATTCTTATCACCACTCATATGTTCCTATTGTTGAACATGTGGATTTCTTGACTAAACCGATAGGGAAGGTCCATTTTGAAGAATTAAAAATGATGGTAGGAATAAGCAGCTTGTTTGAATTCAACTAAATATTTTATCATATTTTCTATTCCACTAATAATCAAGATTTAACTCTAGGATAGGTAATAATCAAGTGTGAGGGAATGTGCAAGTGAAAGTTACACACTTAACTATAATTTATAAATGATGACAATTTAAAATTTTAATTATTTTTAAATGATGAACATGTTTAATATGATAGCAATAGAGGTTGAGAAAATATAATTATTGGGACAATACATGTATTTGTAGGATATTTCTTATCGGGTATTGATTATAAAACTTTTTTTGGGAGGATTGTTTTTTTTTGGGGGGAGCATAATTTAATGTGAATGAGGTTTTGACTATTTGTGTTTGGGGGGTTTATCCCCTAGGTGCATGTGGTTCTAAAGAATTTCAACTTTTTCATTTTGAAATTGTGAAGGACATTCAACATGAATGTCATGGAGTTATGAAATGATCAATTTTTTTACATTGGATATGTTTAAACACAACAAGAAGTTATGAAGACAACTACTTTGTCTGTTGATGCAAATGTAGATTCTAACCAATAATTATAGATGTAGGCTTAATAGGGAGTTTGTTCAAGTTTGTCATAATCACTTGCAAGATTTTGAATTCAATTGGAATTCCTAAAATGACCCTTAATGGAAATAACAACTAGGGAGTGTTTCACCAAATCTTCATGAATGTAATTAAGAAAGGTTTTATGATCAAGAATTACTAATAACATTTTAAATCAAAAGTGTTTAGAATTGGTAACAACATATCATTATTGATAATACATTTCATCTCCCTCTTTATGAGTGACTGGATAAGGCATAAGTTTCCTTTATTGTTCCCTAAGTTTGTATGTGATAATTAATCAACTAGATTTTGGAGTAGAAATAATGACAATCCCCATTGAGGTTGACATTGATTCAAAACATGAGTAATCATGAAATATTTTTTTTTAATGATTTAAATACAAAATAATTGCAAGTTGAACCTTTTCAGGTAAATTACACCATTTGTTAAATGTATCAACAAAAAATTTTCATCATGAATATAATGTAGTTGATTTCAATAGGAGAAAATTTACGAGAACAAAAAACATCAAGATGAAAAAGATATCATATTTTCCATGTCATGAGAACATGGTTCTTAATGCTAAGTCAAAAGCATTTATTTGTTCACATGAGCCAATAATGGAACTATTATGAAAGAAATTTTCAAAGATTGGAAGGTGGCTTCAACATTGAGCCCCAAGCAAAATGTTTGATCCTTCCAAATCAAATAATGAGTTGAGCTAGTATTGTGGAATAATGCACAATGAATTGTCAATAAAGTTGACAAATCCAATAAAACACTAAATGTCATGAATAGAATTTGGGGTAGCCCAATCCACAATGGTTTGAGCATTACAAGACTCAATGTGAATGCCATTTCTAGATATCATGTAGCCAAGGAATTTTTTGATTTAATTTGATGAAATTCAAAATTTTCCAACTTGGCATGAATTTGAAAAAAAATGTGTGCATGTTTTTATATGGCCATGACTTTATTAATTTTGATAATGTTGGGCCTTGATCTAGTGTCACACAACTTGCTTTGTGCACATATTGGAAAATTGGGTTCTTCATACTTGTATTTATATTTACATATATATTAGAGTTGCATACTTCTATTGGTATAATTTGCATATTAACCAACAAGCAACAATTCTAAGCATAACTAAATATTAAGAAAATGTCCAATCAAATTTTTAATTTCATGGGGGCCAATTTTCACTTTCTAATTGAAAGGATCACAAAAAAAATGTTATTTGCATGAAATCCAATCCCTAAAAGAAAAACCATGTATGTTATGAATCTTGGCCATTTGTTCCCAAAAAAGAAAAAAACCATGAGTTCTTCTAGACTTTTTAACTTTAGATTTTTATATCAAAGGTCCATAATTCCATTTTGGCCAAGGGATGTTGAACCCACATTTTGTAGCAATGTTTAAAATAGACTCAAATTGGTAAATCAAACCCCCATCATGGCCTTACAAATGAAATTGAAAAACCAACCCTTGAAATTGATCAAAATATATTCACATTGTTGAAAAAACCTTATTCAATGTGTTCATAGGTGCTCATGAAAAACCAAAGCTTTAAATTACTAAAAACAAACCTATATTAATGAAACAAACCTTTCAACATGACCTTAAAGATGTTCATGAAAAACCAAACCTTGAGATTGTTCAAAATAGACAAGATTGAAATAGGTACATATGAATTCATTGTCCTATAACATCACAAAGGTGTCCTTCACATATCAATTCTACCTAAAGGTTTAAAAAACTAATCTTGGGTCCTCAAATGAATCTATCTTTGATTCACAATCAATTAAAAGGTCATTTGTCTCCAAGCACTCATTCGCAATGGATTTCAAATTCAACATTTGTTGGAAGAGATTGCTTAACCATGCCGTATTTTTTAAAGGTGTGAAAGTATGTTCTATGATCAATTTTAACCACCTCTAGTGCATTTCATGCCACATTCTTGCCCACAACCACAAAACATGATTTGCTTACTTGACAAAGATGCCATAACATAGAGGGGGTCATTGGTAAATGTGGAAGGATATGATTTATTATCAAAACATTCAAACAAAAGGTAATAAACAATTACTAGATTGAATTCAAAGATTTTGGGGATGGTGTAATACAATTTGGATAGGTTGGGCTACAAAGTTTGGTGAAGGAATTGAAAGAGGATGGTTGAGGGAATGGGCTAATTATGTGCCAACTAACATTTGAACAAGTTGGGCCGCCTTAATACAACAAGTGGCAATTGACCACATTGACAATAAGATTTTTTGCCACAAGTTGAACTTTTCGCCACAACAACAAAAAAGTCATCCTTTTAAGAGTTGTCTATTAACATCATGTTCTACTAAAAAAAATGGAAATGATTGAGCTCTTGATTTCTAGAACCTTAATCTTCGCTTGAAATTTTTCAAGAGTTCTCTTGAAATTGAAAATTGAAAGGCATTTTGATTGGTTGAAATTGGTAGGAGCTTTGATTTTGTTGTTCTAGTTGGCAAATTGATGTAGCTTGATTGTAAGTACCAAAAAATTTGGTTGTACACCCCCATATCCACTACAAGCACAACTTTCCACATCAAAGTCATGGTCATAGCTACATGCTTGTTGTGGCAAGGGCAATGTGCCAAGCAAGAAAAAAAGTCAAAAAAATGTGCAATGGCAATGTGTTGACCAAGAAAAGAAAATCATAAAAATGTGCTCACTCATGCTTGAAAACAACTTGGAGACACAACTACTAGAGAACTTGCAAAAACCTTAGATAAAGCTTGAATACAACTTGCACACAACTCATCTTAGCTTCATTTGAGCTCAAGAGGGCCCTCTCATAATGATCTCACTCTATACTGACCAAGAAAATCTGAAAAAAATAATTTGAACAAAGAACAAACTTATGAACATGCTCAAGCAAAGCTTGAAAAAGCTCAAACTTCGTCTAGGCTACAACTTCACATGGGGCACGAATGAAAACATAGACTAGGGACCAAAGTAACTTTTGCACTGATTTTGATATAAAAACCAGTTTGATCCCCAATTATTTTGGTTTATAATTTTTGGGGTCCCATGTTGTTCTTTTCATTCCTTATAGGGCTCAAACTAGGCATTTAAATCCCCACTTCGACAAACTTTCAAGATAACTTTATTGTATCAAATTTTAAAAGAAAAAGCTAAGACAAGGACCATATAGGTAACCAAACATGAATTATCTTCAAAAACTACAATCAGACAACACGTGTCCAAACATGTTTGGGACTACGCAAACTAGGTGTAAACTGGTATGGCTATGTGTGCAAAAACCTATGTGGAGTACAAGCTTTTTAGGCCTTGCCATGCACTAGTAAATTGGGTACATCATTTAATCTCCATAATAGAGAGAGACTAGACTTGTACTTTGGGCATTGCAGAAAGAACGACTGGCATATGACCATGTGCCACTCTTTTGCTTCGTGCATGCTTGTCAGCAAAAGACCTTTCCCATGTTTTTGCTTGCTTGCATGCAGAGGTGATGTAACAATGCTAGATAGCCTAGCACAAATGAAGAAAGCCTGACTTTCATCTGACAATTTCCATCAAAGTTGGCCCTGAGAAAGAAATTTGGGATGTAAATTGGTCACTTATGTCACTTAGGTCTGCTTAGGCCCGCTTTACACTAGGAGTCAGGGCCAATGTTCAACCCAAATCCAGCATTCCTATTGGTGCAAAAGTTGAAATCAGCCCCAAGGGCTTTACACTAGGAGTCAAGGCTGAAAGAGGAAAAAAAAAAACCTTTTCAATCTGCCCCAAGTTATCAATAAATGCTGAACTTTATGGCCTTGTATTGGCCCCAAGGCTCGAAAAAGGATACCATCAAATTTGGGAGGCCAATGTGCAACCCCTGGGGCCCATGTTCCAGCATTTATTAATAACTTGGGGCCAATTTGCAACCCAAAAATGCTCAAAGTTGGCCTCAAGTTTTTTTTGCCCTGACTCCTAGTGTAAAGTGGGCATTATTCTCATGTGTTTATTCTCAATTTTTCAATTAGTCCTGTCTGTATGCAAATAGAATTATAGTATTAGTGTACTAATATACAGAGCTGTTGAATAGAATAGGCTTGTGTGTGTAGGTGTGAAGAAAAAATGTTATGGCCAACGAAATTGATGAATTTGTTGGTCTGAGTTTTTAAATTAATTCTCTTGAGTAAATTAAGAGTTAAATGTGTACCTAATTAAGGTTTGGTAGGTTTGTGAGAATGTTAAAGGACCAATGGAAATGATAGAAAGGGATTATTATTTTCAATGAGTAGGGTAAGTCCTGAGGAGGAGGGAGTTCTTAAAATAATTGTCCATGAGATGGGAGTCAAGGGCAGTTATTTCAAAGACTCCTTGCTCCAAGGGAGTTACATGACGTAATGCCCTAGTACCAACTAACATTGTTGGATTCCCAATGAAATGCCAACGGATTCACAAAATTCTGGATGAAATGTCACAGCACCCGACAAATAAACAGAACTCCCTCCCCTCTCATGGGAGGGAAATTCCACTTTATAACTTCCATCCTGCTAGTGTTAAAAAAAAACAGCCAAGGGCATTTTACATTCAGCAGAATAGGGGGGGATGTGTGGAGACCTAAAGGTGTCTGTCAAAGGAAGAAAGGTGTTCAAGGTGGCTGTGAAAGGTGAAAAATCATTACTTTCTTCCTTTGCCTTTACTTGTAGTTTTTCTTAGAAGAGTCAGGGGGTCCCAAGTAGAATTCCAAAATTCCTGGTGATATCAGTCCAAGATGGGATTGCTTTATCTTTCTTCTGGTGACCCAACATAATAATACCTAGCCAGAGAGATTGGATTCCTTGGCAACTTTTAGTTTCCAATAAACCTAACAAGCTGGTGAAATCTGCTTGCTGCCTTCAGAAAAGCCAGCTGCCAAAAATCTATGGCAGGAAAATTTCACATATCATATGTGAGAGAGCATTCTAACTCTTCCCAACAAGTGCCAAGCAATGATATATGTACCTATCCACTGAAATTCAAGTCCTTTCTTAATCATGGCCTCACTCCACAGGTTGGTTTCTGTTCACAGGGGATCTACTACATTTTGCTGTGCTTGACAACAATGATTTTTTAATAAAAATATTTGGTGGCGAAAATTTCGGATTTTTTTCAACCTGAAAGATATGATTTCCACACATACAGGATTATTTTTGAAAAAAAAAAAAATGGCCATGTTTCAAAATACTTTTGAGAAAAAAAAACCTTAAATCACCATATTTCTACAATAGATTCCAGATGTAGCCAAAATATGTGATTCTTGAAAAAATTACTTTCATATCTATAGTCAAATTTGGCTAAACCTTTTTTTGGTAAAGGTCACCAGTTTGGCTACATCACAAATCGAACCAAAAATAAAAGGGCTTGAGACCCATCCTTCCAATTTTTTTACTATGATTTTCTTTTATGCAGCTAAAGTTCAATCATAGGAGACTTAAGCTGGATTTGGATATAAATGAAACAAAAATTCAAACATCCTTCTATACCTTTATGTTTACATACTTGAACCATGTATAGAAATCTGGTGATTTTATTTATTTATTTATTATTATTATTTTCAAGCTATGGCAATTCCAAATCCCAACAATCACTTCATTTTATTTATTTATAATTGTTAAAATGTAATTTTGGGCGAAATTTCACCAATATAAACAAGGCATCCTTGTGGGCCTTCCCTTCAGCATTGATTTTGCATCAGTATGGATGTATAACAAATATTAATGGCTATCCAATTGGAGGTTATTAATCTGGGTATATTTTTCTATTGTCATTCCGGGTCAATACAAGTGAAAACCTCTGAATATTGTATACAAAACTATTGGTTACCTTGTTTTCGAAAACTATATTCATCTGGATATCACATTTATACAACCCCTTTTTTTACTAGCAATATCTCACAAATTTTTTTTAAAAAAATCTAAAGATTTCAAAATGCTAAAATGAAGTGATTTTTGAGATTTTGAATCTACATGTTTTGAAAAAAAATCATGTATGTGATGTATATGAAGACATTTATCTACAAACTTGTAATGCAAAGCTTGGAAAACTTGTAATTGAATTAACTCATCAGGGACAGACAAGCTTAATACAAGAGCCTACCTTGATATCAGGCATCTTGAATTTAAACTTTTTAAAACACTTCAAAAAGCCTTGAATTTCATTAACATTTTCTAAATGGCCTTTAATGGGTTATCTTCTCCAAATTGCTGTGAATGCATATAAAAAGGATTTACCATTAAAAGTTACAGATAATATTTGAAGTCAATGGTGTTCAGATTGGATAATGGCAAAAAAATTGATTATCAGTTTCATTTCCTTAAACACAAGATACTAATGACAAAGTGTTGTGTTTGATTTCCTTGTTGTTTCCTAGGACGGATATGATAATATATTGCAAGTGGAAAGATAACAAGGCCCATCAAGTTCAGCAACCATTCAAACTCTGAGAAATCATAATATGTTGAAGACTATTGTGGCATGTGCTGTTGGCCCAGGTGTGAACTTGTCACCCAACTAATTTCTCCTTTCAAACTCATTTTTTGTAATTTAGTTGAATTTACAATGATAAGGATTACTCAAATTTCAATGTTTTGTACACCTGAGGTTTAAAATTACAAAATCATCTCCATTAAATCCTACTCATCAAGGACTTTCCTATAATTTCCCATATGTGTGTGTGTGTGTGTGTGTGTGTGTGTGTGATTTTACTGAATTTTCAATGACAAACTTGTTCAATATTCAATAACTCTTGCACTATTAAGTCTAAACATTATGAAACCACTTTGATACACCCCTGATTGATAGCTTTCCAATGGTACCAAGAGTGCAATGGGAGGCATTGTGGTTTGTGAGATCTCAACATAACAAACAAACAAAACCAGCAAACAATCTTCATTATAAATAGAAGTTGTATCATGTTAAACTCCTTTGAGTAAACACCATTCCCAAAATGCATGGATGATATTTTTTTAATTCATGAATTTTTTAGTTAATTTCATTCGTAAAATATTTACAAAAGAAAAACCAACAAGATGGAAATGATAACCATTTGGACAAGATATGAAATTTGAACTTCTAATGTAAAATTAGAATTGATAATATCTTTAAGATAAATGTTTTGGAAAGCATTGAAAACACAAAAATAATAATTTATTGTGAATGAAAGATTAAAATGTACATCACCAATTAAAAGGTTGATGCCTCCAAATTAAATAGGTCAAAAGGGGCCATTATCTTGGTACACATGTTAAAACACCAATAAAAATTAACAAATCCAATAAAATATTTAGCATCAAATTAATATGGGAATCCAATTCATAATGGCTTGGATTTTACAAAGCTCCATATGAATGCCATCACTAGAAATGACGTATTTGGGATGTTAAAAAAAATCTTTTTTATGAAAATTTCAAATGATTAAATTGACATATAATCCCATTTCTTTTAGTTTTTCTAGATGATATCAAACAAAGTGTTCATCTTTGATATTCTTTGAAGAAGTGAAGATGTCATGAATGTGACAAACCACAAAATCATCCAAGAATTGATGAAAGATACAATCATTACATTTGTAAGACCAAAAGGCATCATAACATGTTCAAAATGATTGTAATCTATTTTTAAATTGGATTTCTACCTATTTCTTCGTTGGATACACACCAACTTGTGAACATCATGAAAATGGATTTTAATCTACATCTACTAGAACCCAATGGATCAAGAAAGACCAAAAATCAAAGTCTACATGTATTAGGCATTTATGGTGAGTTGTTTTACCCGTGATAATCAACAACATGCATTTAAACAAATCCATTTTTTATTTCCAAATATAATTGGGGCAAACCCCTCCATTTATATATTTCATGTACATTCTTTCAAAGTGGCACACATTTAATAATTTACATCAAGCTATAAATGCATCTTCTTGAACTAATCATATGGCTATTGGTTGGTTAAGGCATCCATGCTATTCTTTTTGATAAATTTTTTATAATTTTGATATTGAACAAGAATACCATGTTCTTGTGTTACAAGATTTTATGTTGAAATAACATTAATAACACACATTTCCTTTTGCAACATGTATCAAAACTTTTGTTCCCATGATGAAAGGATTATAGCATTTTGACGTTCCTGCACTATGAAGAAAAGGTGTTTTGGAATTGGCCTTGCAACTCATTATATTTATATGTTGTGAGTGTTAATAGACAAGTTGCATGAATTGCAACTTATTGTATTTATGGTGCAACTCATTGCAATTCAATTATAATTTAATCAAAATAATCATTTTCAACTATTATGCAACTCCATTATAACTACACACATGATGTCATATTGACGTCATTAATTGTCATCCATATATTAAATATGACACATGGCATTATGAAAAATTTTGGACATAATTTTTTTTTTTGGAAATATTGATTTACACCATTCATTATGATTCTTAATGATGGTCCGAAATTGTGACATGTGGCACAATAAAAATTTGTCACATGGCATATTATTTGTATTTTTGAAAAAATGAAAAATAAAAAATATATTTTAGTAGCTAGGCAGGTCATTCATAACCGTAGGAGGTTGGTTGGTAGGCCTTAAGACCTACATACCTATGTATTTACCTAATACTAGTTCACTACTTACCTACTTACTTGCTTAGGTAGGTAAGTAGGCAAGAAAGCACAAAACTAAGTGCACTAAAGAATGACCATGAAATTTTATTTTTTATTTTATGTTTTGCCTTTATGTTAAACTTTTTAAGTTCGTCCCAAAATGGCACGTGTATTTTAATGTGAAAACATAAGAAAAAAAAACCTTATTTACATAGTTTGTAACATGGGATTTGAAAACAAAGCATATGGGATAAATCTTTTAGTTGTTCATTAATTGCAATTAAGTTGCAACTATAACAATTAACCATTCGATGTAAATTAAATCCAAGGTGAAGGATCCCTTTTTTAAAAATGTTTAAACAAAATTTGAACCCCTCCCATTGGTGCATTTGGTGCAATAAAACTCATCAAATAGAATAGTATTGAGAAAGTTATGGCCCCTCAAAATAAAAGGGGTCAAGAACTCAAAAAAACAAAGCCACCAAATGCTACAAAGGTTGATTCCGATACACCCAAAAAATTACTTGTATGTTGCTTTGTTGCTATTAGAGTTTAAGATGATTTGTAAAACTTTAGGTGGTGTTCCTATAACACTTTAAATTGTTTAAAATGAATAAGAAATAAGAAAATTATGAGGTTTGAAAGTGGGAAGGGTCTAAAGAAAAAAAGAAAGAAAGAAAACGTGTTTTGTAAGTTGGAGAGTTTATTTATCTTTTTGTTATTTTTCATTATTCATTTTCCTTTGCACTTCAAAAATGATTTCTAGAACTTGAAGTACCGTTCCCATAACATTTTAAATCACTCAAAATGAAACACACATGATGAAGATATAAATAACTAATGAATATGCATCCTTGTTAAGTTATGAGTAGTTATATTATAGTTATAACATAGTTGAACAGTAGTACTTTAGTAGTGGCACATTAGTGGTCATACTAATTGTATCCATGGGAATCATAATAAAAAACTAGTTGCAAATGTATCCCATAATGGTTGGTGGAGATGTGGACACATGGCATGATTGCATGTATGTGTACATTGTACATTAATTTCAACATAGTTGTTATTTTAATGACACATTTGCAATAGTTTTAAAGTAAATGTCATGTGCAAATACAATGCAACTCCTGAAAAAGTCAAACATGATTAACTACATACGTATGTATGATGTGTGTAAATTACCATATAAAAGACCCATTTTCATCTCACTTGCAACAATAATACAACTAACTGATTTTTTAACATGGTAATTTATTATTAATACATCATATTTCTAAGGATAGTTGCATAGTAGTTGTAATACCCAAGGGATAGTTGCATAACAGTTGTATATGCGTTGTTTTTTGAATTTTAGTTATAGGTAATGTGGTTTTGACGGACATAATTTCTCATAATGCTTACATAACACCAAGTTTTCCTTATGTCTAATGCATGTTTATTCTTTAATCATTGGATTACAAATCATGGTTTGCACCAAACATATTTGCAAAATTGAAACTTATAATCTGATGCTTCAAAATGAAGATTTTCATGTTTAATTTATTTGTGTCCCTTGCATCAAGTAATGTATGTAATTTAATAATCATGGGGTTTGTCAAGGATGAAATTACATTAAACATAGCTTTGATATTATATGGATTAATGATGATTTCCAACATCTTGGTTTCAAATATCATAAGCCTTAAAATAAAATTTCAACTATTGATGGTTTCATTGGGTATATGCATTTTCTTCATTAATTTTGGCTTATGTTGTCCCATCAAATTCTTTTTTAATAAAAATTGAAAATTTTAAAAATGATTGATTTTTTCTGATTATAGGTTTGTTGCACTTCATAATGAATATTTAATAAGAAACATTTTTTTGGGTTGAGAACTAATTTGGAATTTTTTTTATACATGACACATTAACGTTAATAATTTTAAGGTCCATTTTCAAATTAAAATTCATGTTCCCAAATGTTACAAATTTTCATGTGGTGATTTTTTTTGTTTCATTATAAGGTGTAATTTTGCTAACATGTATGAAAGTACACAAGAAGAAATCTTGTCCTTTTCCACACCCACACATTGTAACTATTATTCAATTTGATTGCATTTCAACTACATTTGGTCATTTTAAGTTTACGAGTGGCTTGTTACACTAATTAATGGTCAATATTGGTCATAGTTGTTATGTTCACTATGTTGTTCATTTATGAGTATAATTTGGACCTTGTTTAAATTTTTAATAATTTCAAATTGTTGATGTGGAAATTGAGATAGTTTTTAATTTTACTTACACAATGCATTATATTGGGTTAGTGAGTTTTTTTGACATTTTTTCAATTATCAACATGGTACATGAGTTGAACCATCAACTTTCAACACATTGAAACGATTATTTTAGAATGGCAATTTACATTTACCATAATTTATTAAAACACATGTAACAATTTAAAACCCCACATTTATATTATAATGAATTAGTAATTTTTATACATCTCTTCAATTATTAACATGTGTACATGAGTTAAACCATTCACTTTCAACATGTTAAAATTAATATTCACAAATTGTATCTTCCGCTTATTATAATATAATAAAACACATGCAACTTAATATTTTGTAATAATACTTAAATGGCTTAGTCAAATTTTTCACATTTATTGAACTATCAACATCTTTACATGAATCAAATCATTCACATTGAATTTATTGAAACCACTATTCAAATGTTGCATATTGCATTTCCTACTATATATTAAAACACACATACAACTTAATGCCTCACATTTATATTTGAATGGGTTAGTGATTTTTTTCATTTTTTTGGAACTATCAACATTTGCACATGTGTTGAATTATTCACTTTAGATGTGTTAAATTTATTACTTATGAGTTGCATTTTGTATTCATCACAAATTTTTTAAGGGACATAAAAACTTGGTAGGTCTCACTTTTATATTTGAATAGGTTAGTGATTAAATCAACATGCTTATGCATGCAAAGCCTAAGATGCATGTAAACCTTTAAAGTATAATTGTTTTTCATATATCATTACTAGAATTCCTTTTTTTTTTACTAGAAATTTTTGTAAGAAAAAAACCCATTTTGGATAGGCGTAAAAAAAAGCTCACAGTCATTTTGGACAAGTCATTTTGAACCTATCCATTGTGACTAGGCCATGTATTTTTTGACCAAACCTAAGTTGGCATTTTTGACTAATCATTTTGACTAGTCAATATAATAGTCAAATGATTTTTTGATTGATCAAACACCATTTTGACTAGGCAAATGCCATGTGACATTTAAACAATGGCCACCCAAGTTAAGCCACATGGCATCTAAACATTGGCCACCTAGGTTATGCCACGTGGCATTTAAACATTGGCCATTAGGCTATGCCATGTGGATAGAACCTAAATAACTTAGGTTAGACCTAAAACTAGATGCCTACTCTTAAGGTCGTTATGTTTAGGAACCTACAACCTAATCTTCGGCTTAGGTCTAGGAGCCTATAACTAACATCTAAATATAGAAGCCTAAAGTAGGTTGGGCAACCTAAGTTATGACTTTTACTAGGCTTAAATGTACACCACCTAAATTAAGTCTACATTTAGATGACCTAGGTAGGAAAATTCTATTTCATTTTGAATTTGGCCTTTTAAGTTCAGTCTTTTCAATTGGCTCACCCCAAGTGGCCTTCTTTTTAAAAATATTTTTTATGTTTTGGATGAATGAATCCCCAAATTTAGAATGGATTGAATGTTGTCCTAGTTAGGGATGTGTTTACATGGTATTCATTCTAATGCAATAGGATAAGGACCTAGTAATGATATAAAAGCAATTAAATTATTCATGGAAAATCCAAATAAACACCTTTAAAATAATATCACTAACATTTGGTGACCATGCAGGGGATAATTTGATTAATTGTTAGAGAAATTGCAACGCACCCCCAAACTCCTTGATGGACTCAACTACAAATCCAAAAGGTGAAAACAATGGAAGGATAAGGGGTTGGGGCATGCTCCTTGGTTCGCAACACTTTGGGGTAGAGGGGCGTGCTAGAGCTCTGGGATGGGGACTAGGAAGAATGACAAGTAATTCAATTACTCACACAAACCTATACAAATTAAACAACAAGTTGGTTAGTGCGTAGTTGAAACACTTTTGGTGCACAGACAAGCTTCAAACAAACACAGACTCATAAGACTCACTACAGCCCGGACTTGGGGGAAGCCACCACCTCCCCCTTATAGTATACATTGTGCTTGGCCACATGACCAACACCCAATGTCATTTTGTCCCAAATGGGAGTCCCAAAATTCCCAAAGTTGGGATTCCCGCAACTTTGGGGGCCCATAACTTTGTGTGCAGACCTTCGATTGAGGTGAAATCTAAAGCAAAGTTGTAGCCCTCATTGATAGCTTGCTAATGGTATGTGTCACGCCACCTGTATGCAAGGAAATAAGGGAGATTCTCGACTTTTAATGGTCTGGAGTCAAATTGGTAATTTGACTCCTGACCCTTCTTTTGGCCATTACTTATGTTTTAAGTGCCCAAATGGGTCATACAAACCCATTTAAAACATTTAAGTCCAAGAGCTTTCCAATGGTATAAAAAACTCTTCAATCCAATGAGTTTTGACCCTTGCAATCGCCCTTTGAAAATTTGGAACTCACTTGGGAATGTGGGGGTTCATTCCCTCACACTTTCCTACACTCCCGAGAGCATGACATGTGACTCTCGGGCTTCATTCTTGGCCCGCACCTTTGCCATCCCTTGCCTTAGTCGCGAGCTTAAAGTTAGGGTTGCAACAAATTGGAGGATTCAAGATGTATTTTTCCAAATTCATGTAAAATATTTCCACATTACAATTAAGTTAATGGAAATTGAAAAAAGGAAAGTGGAAATTAATGAAATTGATTTGGGATTTTGCTTAATATATGTTCTTTATAGGGTATTACCTTGTGGATACACAAATTTGATGGGTGCTTGTAGAATTGAAAAAAAACATAGTAGAGTGAATAAGATGATTGTTTTAAAGTTAAACAAATATTAATTTTTCCAAATTTATTCACTTATTATGAACAAGACATGGCAAAATCAATGATACTTCTGGATTATTATAATAATGTGTATGGACATTATGAAAAATGGTAGATTATGACTAATCATAATCATAATTAGTAATCATTAGTAAAAAGGTTAGTCCTATAAAGGGTCGATGAACCAAATGGGAAAAAGAGAAGGTTCATTCGAATGTAGTCGAAAAACTACAAAAAATTTAGAAGTTTGAAGATAAACCCATTTAAGTAGAAGTGTTACTTGTTGACTTGGGACTAGCCAAGTTGTTTACTCAACCAGGAAGGCTGAACGGAGAAGTGCCATTGGGAATGACAAAAGGAAATTGATTTGCCAAGTGGTCACAAAAGGTCAACTAAATTGACCAATCAATATGCCAAGCTAACAAGACCTAGCATATGAACCAAAATGGACACATCAATAGGAGAATCCGATATGATAGGAAGTAAACATATTATGAATGGAAGTGACGAGTCAATAGGAAAGGTCGATTTGATGAAGGTAAGTGAGTCACAAAGAGTTGACAATAGTTTAGACAGGGACAAATCGACTTGTTTAAAAAACCAAGATAAAATGATTACACAAAGTGTGGTGGCAAACCAAGATGGAAGGTTTGAGACGCTAAATGGGTATGGAGTTAATATGAACTCAATAACAAAAGCTATAAAAATAATTATTAATTCAAAATTGAAGTGAAATTGGGACAGTGATGAGAATTTGTCCTCAATTAAAGGGAATGGTGAAAAATTCTTTAACTAAAATGAAAGAAGATTAGGTTGCAAATGTTTACAAAATAACAACAAAGGTTGAAGATTTTGATGAAGTTATGCCAGTTGTTCAAATTCGGGTGGGAAAGTTTGAAATAAGGGATGTGTTACTAAACAATGGTTCCGATGTGAACATTATCTTTGAGAGTTTGAAAAAGAAACTTGGATTGAGAAGACCTAAATTGACTCCATTTGTGGTGTGAATGGCTGCCCAATGGAAGGTGCAACCACTTGGTTTTGATTAAGAACTTGAAATCAACTTGCCAAGTTGTGATTACAAAATTTCAATCATTGTGTTGAATATGGAGAATGGAATGGAAGCTTATTCCATGTTATTGGGACGACCATGGCTAAAATTGGCACGAGCTCATCACAATTGGGGTGATAATACCTTCATTATTATTTCAAGAAAACAAATTGTGACGTTAAGTACAATAAAACGAATTAATATTAATTCATCATTACAACCGAAAAATTTAGATGATGAATTTGATTGAGAAAAAGGATTGTTAGAACGAAAAGAATAACAACTTTATAATACAATACCAAAATTATGGTTTATAAGGGAAATAACGCTTGAATAATTATATTTCTTAAAATAAATAAACATTGGTATGTTACAACTAAAAGACATATTTGGTTATCCATTGTATTTTTATGAACAACAAATAGAAGAAACTTTAATATTGGATGAAGTTGCCGACATCATTGTCAAAGATAAAAAAATTGTTGGTTGGATACACTAGAAGAAAAACATGTATTTTTTATTACTCTTTGTGACTAAATTTTAGTCACAAGAGACATTTTGCAACTAAAATCCTTTTAGTCGCCTAAGACAAGTCGCATGTGATAAATTAGTCGCAAATGACAAAAGGTATTGTATGAAGGAAAATGTTAACAAATACATTTCATCCTTTGACTCCATTGTATACGTATTGTCACATGCGATTAAGATGCAACTATTTTGGTCACAATTGAAGGCAAATCATGTGTTACCACGTGTTTTAATATATGATTATGATTATTATTATTATTATTATTATTTTGAAATAATCTAAAACGTTCAATTCAAATACTTGGATGATTTTATATTATAACACATGACCCAATGTAAATATGCCACATGGCATAAAATTAATTTAATAAAAATGTTAATATTAGGTTGATAGGTACCTAGGTAGGTACATAAATAGGTACCTACAATATTTACCTACCTACCTACCTACCTGCTTAGGTAAAAAATAAAGGTAGGTTCTACCTTCCTAAGTTAAATACCTACTCATATAGGTAGGTACTTAGGTAGGTAGGTACATAGGCCGACCTAGATGGGTAGGTCAAACTAGGTACCTATCTAGCTAAATAAATAAATAGGTTGGGAGATAAGTATTTTAGAATTGTACATTATTATTTTTTTGTTTTGGGTTGAGCTTTTTGATTAGCTCATCCCATGTGCACAAGTTTTTTAATGTGAAATTGGATGGGCATACTCACCTTGTTTATATAGTGTTTAAAATAGGAATGAAAAACAAATAATATGGGATAAGTTTTGAGGTGCAACTTCTTCACAAACTAAGTTGCAATTCCAAAACTTTCTTCATGCCTTACTTTCTTAGTTTTTAAATTTTGAAACAATTCAAGTACTAGATAATTAGATAATCATTTAATTAATAATGATAAAATTTATATATATTCAAATTATAAACTATACACTACAAATATTCATTATTCATTATCAATTATTTAAATAAGTAATACCTTCTTAATATTTAACAAACTAGCTATCTAGTTACTAACAAGTTATTAATACATAACTCATAAATAATAAAATATTTTAAAATATTTTATTACTTTTTAGAATCTGATCATATTATATACAGTATAATTAATGTCAAACTAATTAAATGACTATAATTTTAAATTAAATATTTAAAATATTTATTTTAAAATTATAAATAATGAATTAACAATTTCTATTAGAAAGTAAATTTTTACATGAATTTTTTAAAAAATTATTATTCAACTAATTACATTACTTACTGTATAGTAACATTTATTGTTGTAAAAATTATTATAGGTCAAGTAATTTTTCTCTTTTGGTAATTATTAACTATAAATACAATAATTTGTTAAACATAACAATAATTTTCATAAAATTACTATAAAATATTTATCATAGATGATTAATCACAAAAGAATTTAACATAATATTATTATATAATAATTCCTGAAATTAAAATTAGTAAAATAATTATTTTACCTACACTATAATTTTTCCAAATTTTTAATTCAGGTTTGAAGTTATAAATTAAAGAGTGTGAATAATTATGTTCAATTAGAAAAAAATTATGCACATATTAATTAATTCTTATCTGAAGTAATTGCAATGATTTTAAAGTAATGTCACATTAATTTAATTAATTAATTTCTTCTAATTTAATAATATAAATTATATAATGTATAAATCTATGTTATAACAATAATTATTTAGTGTCACTTAGATTTAATAAACATAATTATTTATAATTATTTATAAAAATGATTTATTATGGATAACACTAGTAGAAAAAACCCTTGAAACTCAATCAATAATTTTTTGAATTAAAATATAAATTTAAGATTCCAAAATAGTAATTCAAAATTCAAATATCAATTTTTAGAT
>Ga0116231_10004565_pt1 | contig 27910 bp, 17 predicted proteins | sample S1TSphgellanicum_2_FD_89695 | JGI IMG/M metagenome (GOLD analysis project Ga0116231, IMG submission 89695) | Host-associated microbial communities from peat moss isolated from Minnesota, USA - S1T2_Fd - Sphagnum magellanicum MG | ecosystem: Host-associated > Plants > Peat moss > Unclassified... | reverse complement strand
TTTTTGTGGGGGTCTGCGGCGTCCCCGGGAGTGCGTGTTCCCACCGTCTCTGTCCCCACCGTTTTTTTTTTTTTTTTTTTTTTTCTCCCCCCCCCCCCCCCTTCTTTCGGTTTTTTTTTGCAAGTTGGAAGATAGAAAAGGGGGGAGAGAGAGAGGAGACGAGAAAACGGAGAGAGAGGGTGAGAGACACAACAAACAAACAGAGAGACAAGAGTGTAATCTGTTTTTGTGTTGCATTTATCAATAAGTTCTGTGTTTCTGTGAGTGGCGATCTGCGGTGCTTGGAGGGCTTCGTCTTCTTCACCATGGTAGGTTCTCTCACTTTTGCACACCTTTGCTGATCCCAGTGTTTCGGTCGCCGCTGCTATGTTTGCTAGTTGCAAGATGTCACTTATTTGAGCGGATTGATGTAAAGATCGGTGTGCGTCGTGCATCGGTTTCTTGATCTAGTACGAAATTTATTTGAGGGAATTTTAGTGTTGTCCCGGTGTGTTAGGCGAGTCTTGGTGGCTGGGAAGTTGCGAACTTCTGCTCCAGCCTTGTTTTGCGATTTTGTCTTATTTTTGTCTTTGTACCTTGCCTTGTTGTCATGTGAAGACCAGTATAAGTTTTGTGTAATCCTCGCCTTTAGAACGTCGTCTTTGTGTCAGGAGTTCTCTTACACTTGCTTCCGGCGAAGGTAGTGCGACTACGAGGCAAGATTGCAACCCATCATAGAAATAGACCACTGGGTCAAAAGTTGCGTGTAGTGTCCGTCTGTCAGTAACACAAGTCTGCGTGACACGAAGTGTTGCGGTTGCCGCTTCTGACGTTGTGGAAACAGAGGTGGAGACTGCAAGCTATGTCCTCGAGGTTATTCGAGGGACAGGAAGGTTACAGTTCGTGATTGCTATGAGCAACATTTTTGTGAACTTTGTGTGCCCTCTCCTGCGGTGTTTACCGAGATCAGCAGTACCATTGTATAGATAAAAGTTGTGTAGAGCTTCTGGGATCAGAATTTCTTTGGCTTGCTTGCTTCTGAAGTTGTGTCAAATCGAAATGGCCAAGATTTCAAGCACATCATGTTCAATCTATTTGTGTTCAATCTATTCATGCTTTGTGAGGGGCAATTTTTGTGTAAAGGGTCTTTGAGCATTAAACAAGCTTCTCAGTGTTTCCCATATGCTGCTTGAACATATCACTGAAGTTTGGGATGTGTCAACCCTAGTTTCCCTAGACATGCAACCTTTCAGCAGTCTTTAATTTGGTAGCATGTAAGCTGTATATTTTTTATATCAGTTTATTGCCTTGAGATCAAAACCCTATTTGGCATGTTACAGGCAAATGCGGCATCAGGGATGTCTGTAAGTGATGAATGTAAACAGAAGTTCATGGAGCTCAAGCGGAAAAAGACATACCGGTACATTGTCTTTAAGATTGATGAGAAATTACAGCAAATCACTCTGGAGAAAACGGGCGCCCCTGGAGCAAGCTATGAGGATTTCACCACAGAACTTCCTGAGAATGATTGCCGATATGGGATTTTTGATTTTGAATTTACCACTGAGGACAACTGCCAGAAAAGCAAAATCTTCTTCATTTCATGGTAAGCCCTTCACATTGGAAGACAAGTCCTGTTGGGAAGCTAAAGTTGGGGAAGCCCGTTTGTGTTTCCACCCATCAACTTCACCTATTAATGTCTATGAGTTGGGGACAATCAATGATGTTCCTCTCTTGTAGTTTAGGGTTGCAACATTTGGAGGTTTTTATTTTTCCATTGCAGAGAGAGATCTTGCAGGGGATACCTTTGTATATTTTCACTTGAAGGTACCTTTTACAGTGAGGTATTGAGGCAGTTCTCTTACCAGCAATTTCCTTTTGACTTGGTTTTATGGGTGTTATAAATTAGTTGCTTCAAGTTACCCCCTTTTTAAAGAAGTGCATGTTTCTTTGATGGTGTGATGTTTTACATCTTGAGTGGTCATGATTTCGACTGCAACAGGTCCCCAGACACATCCCGAGTGAAGGCTAAGATGATGTATGCAAGCTCCAAGGATCGCTTCCGGAGAGAATTGGATGGAGTTCATTATGAGCTTCAGGCGACAGATGCCTCAGAGATGGACATTGAGGTGATCAAAGATCGGGTCAGCTAAGCCTGAAGATCTGTTCCACATGGAGTTGTGGTCAATTTAAGGTTCATTGCTTCACATTGCATTTATTATAAGCTCAGGTGGAGGAGCAGGCTGGCAGGGTGCATTGGGAGTCTTGGATGGAATATTATGGGGTGCCACAATGCCAGAAAGCAAGGCTCATGGCCTATGTCACATTGTCATATGTGTGCTTGTTATGTGGATTTTGTTCAAGCATTGTCTTGCAGCATGACATACTTTGCTCCGCTCTGATGTCTTCTTTGATATTATTGTTGGATAGCCATGCTTTGCTGGCCTGTCAACATGAAGCCACCTAGAGGCTGTACATGATTGTTTTTCTGCGTGCTTGCTTACATTTATGATTGTCAGTAAGCTTCTGAAGGCAAGACACAGACATTTCACATTTTTTTGGAAATTTGTTTTTGGTCACAAAATTGTCAACTTGTGTCCAACAGATTCATGGTCTACACATGTATGATTTTATTTTGAACCAGTTTTTATAAAAGGAGCAATCTGTTAAGATACTTCTTCATGCTTGTTATCAATGTTATCTCTTGGCTTCCTTTCATTCTCGATTAATTTTCCATGCTGCCTCTCTGTGCCTGGTCTTACTTGACTAATGATGTGGCAATGCATTATTTGGCTTGGAACTTAAGCAAATACAACTTCAGCCTCTACAATTGACATAAATTATCTAGGCTATTACCAGGAATAGATCCATAACTATGAAATGTTCTAATGTCAAGATGAGAATAACTTCTTATATTGAACAATGTGATGTCGCCCTTTTGGACTTAACCCATGTTTTTCTGTCAATTTTGTAATGTAGCCAAAGTGGCCATCATCCATAGAGAGATTTAGCCAAATTTCTTTGGCTATATATGAAATAGAATTTTGAAAAAAGATTCTTTGTTATCGATGACTACCTACTTTGTAACCTTGTCAAGAAATCTAGTGATTATTTCCCAAAAAAAATTGTTGAATTCTGAAAATTGAAAATCACTTCATTTTAGCATTTTGAAACTCTTAATGTTGTTTTTTGGCAAAGTTTTGCCACGTAAGAAAAAGGCTCGACTTATCTAACCAACCATTCAAGATTTTGAAGCTCTTGTTTGACAACCTTTGGTTCCAATGTTTTGAAAATATCCCAAACTTTTCATTAAAGCATTCCAAAAAAAAAACATAAAGAACTAGAAGAACATCAACCTGGTTTTAAAAAACCAAAAGACACCACCCACACAAATAAATCTATTTGCCTCTTACCTCCAAAATGTGGGTGTGAAGTTACTTATGATGGGTGAGTGCCACATGTTTGAACTAGCAACATGTACAATAGGAAATGTTCCATGAAGTTTTAAAAAATGAATTCATAATTTAATTTAATAGTTAGCAAGTAGTCAATTTGTTGCCATGACATATGATGTTTCAAGAATTACGCATTGGAGGAGGTAAAAATATTTAACTCATCCCTTTTGTTTGCACATTGCAATTTGCAATATTTTTAATATTATATTAATCATTATAATTTAGATTGTGAGGTTGCCATCATCTCTTTGACCATGGATACTTTTAAAGGGGACTCCCTGGTGGGCCTCTACTTGCCTTAACCTACTTCATGGCATTTCCTTTTACAATGATTTGATTCCTTTCATGTTTATTACTCAATTATTACCCATGAAACTTACATTTTAGGTCTTCTTTGTTTGGTCTATTCATTGGTGGAGTACTTGGCCTCCTTATTAAGCAATTGGTCTTTTTATGCAACCTCAAAAATGAGTTTCTTGGGCCCCTTCAGCTTTCTTAATCATTTTCCCTTCAATGGTTTGTTTAATGCCCACTTTCGATGCCTTAAAGTTTTGGGTATTCAATGAGATCTCCTTCATTCACATGCATTTTCTTGGAGGATTCCTTCAACTTCGTTGTAAAATGTGGGACATGTTGGTTTGTTTCTTAGGATAGATTTGGTATAAGTTGTTTTTGAGTTCCTAAGTTCTTAATTCAATGCTTTGCACAAAGGCTCACCCTACCTATTTCAATGTGTCCTTTCTAGTTTTGGAATTTTGCATCTTGTTATATCATTTGATTCTTTTTTCTTAAGTGTTTGGGTGTGAAGTGGGCGTGTTATAGGCTTAGGCAGTTTGATAATAAAAAAGGAATATAGCTTGTTATCAAGGTTATTTACCCATCCCTTTACTAAGGGGCATTAATTGACCTCAATTCCATTTTTACCATCAAATGGGCACTTCTTGCTTCATCTTTGGTGTCAAAGTTTTTATTGACAAATATTGTTTCCTTCTATAAACATTAGTTCACATCAGCATTGACACTTTTCCTTTTCAACAAAAGTTGAAACAACTTAAGACTTCTTACCTCTCATGACTTAAATTTGTTTCTATTAATGTGAACAACTTATTGAAAAATCATTCAACCGCTTTTAGGATTGTATTTCAATTCATGTATGCCCCATCAAACCTTCAACATTATTTTTGATGGGACATCCAATTAATGTTCATTGAAATCACATCAAATAAGGTTTAGGTTTAAGTTTAGGAGCCTTGTTTTTGAATAATTGGCATTTTTTTATATAATATTTAACCAATCAATAATTGAAATATAAGTTTCTTATGATGCACTCATGGTATTGAATGCAAGATGTCGTATATATTATTAGATCGATGCTTGAACTGTGAAAATTAATGAAGTCACACACATGAAAACATGAACATAAATTAAAATATATTCAATTGCAAACCACAAGAATTAAGTTTTAAAAAACACAAAAAAATCACAAACTTGGCATCAACCACGCTTCTTATTCTTCTATGTTTTTAAAATTCTGTAACATGAAAGTCAAGACTCCAAAGCCACACCTTGGGTATAAAGTCTCAAAACATGAAAAAAGTTTAAACCCCATCCACATTGAATCAAGTTCCAATCACAAACCAAATCCTACATAAAATGAATATTTTAAAATAAAAAATTGATAATGCAAATGCATGATGCAATTTAATCAACTTTTTAAATCTAATATTGTAAAAGTTCATATTTTCCACACGGTACAAGAACAATGGCATGTTCTTCCGTCTTCCACATTTTAGACATCTTGTGAGTTAATTGACATTATTTTTTTCAAAGATGGGGTTCACACCTTAACAAACATTGTCATTGTTGATCCCAACCATGTAGAACAATTTTCACACATGGTTTTGTGACTTTTAAAATGACTCAAATGAAGGAAATGAATTGTTGAAAACAACACAAGGACATCAATTTGTTCCTTCCTTTAACAAAAGAATTTTCATTTACTTGCACAAATAAACTTACATGGTTGTGCCAACAATGTTTGGGGTGTGTAAGGCATGGAAGGTTCACCCTTTTTGGTTTTAACCACTTTTTAAAAACAAGTTTCAATTATATTTCAAAAGATGTGAGCATCTACATGAATTTTAAGTTGAAGAGTAATGGTGGCGTTGACTATTTCTTGTTTTTCACAACTTGCAAACTCCCTACCAGTTACCATTTACGATATCTTACATGTTGGGACTTGAATGTGGATTCCTAATTTAAATCTAGGTTGTCATTTAAATTTAGAACATATTGATTAACTCCAACCCATGCCCTTCACTTCCCCATTTCCATTTTGTGTTTGTTTATACCAACTTTGGGCAATTATTTAAAGTTTCAAATTCATAATCACATTTGGTTATTTGATTACTTGCATATGAAAAAATTACAATGGTTAAAAAATTTCAAGTAAAAAAAAAATTAGAATGGTTTTACAAAACTAGTTTTTTTTTTCATTGATATCAATTGGTCATATATTGTTGTTGGTGTTTTGGTTAAACTAATAGAAATTAATTACCTAAACATGGTAAGTTGTACCACCTCCCAGCTCCTTAAAATTTTAAATATATAAAAAATTGAGCATTGATTATTGTTTTCAATCTCCTCATAATTCAATATGCACAAGTAGAAAACCATGGTTTTTCAAGCTATCCAAGTTGACTAATTGGTTCTATTTTAATAGTGAAATGTTCATTTTGACCAGAGGTCCATTATATGACTAGACATTGTAGTTATTGACTAATTAATTTGATTAGTGTTGATCCAATTAACTACCTATCAAATGGGACATCTAATTAAGTTGAACAAATAAAGACATCCTTGGTCAAGATAACCAATGAAATTTTAATCAAATAAGACATCGAGTCAAGTTGGATAAACAAAAATGACATCCTACCAACCAACCTACCATAGTTGGTACCTACCTATTTACTATGGTACATACCCACTTACCTATCATGGTACTTAGGTACCTACATACTATGGAACCTAGGACATACCTACCTACTACCTACTTTCCTATTATGGTACGTAATTATTTAACTATTACCTACTTACTACCTACTTAATATGGTACCTTGTACTAACCTACTTAAGTACATATTAAGTACCTATGTCATTTTAAGCTAGTTACTATGGTAGGTGGGTGGGTAATTTGGGTTTAATTTAGGTTGGTAGGTAATTAGTTAGATGGCAAATACACCTCTTCAATTAAACTAAGTTACTTACTTAATTATTTTTTAATTGCCATCTTATCTACTTACATAAGTCTATTATATATAATGTAAGATGTCAAATAAAAAAGTTGATAAAAATGATCAACTTATGAAGTTGTAGTCCATTGGTAAGGACTTGGTTTATCATCATGGAGGTCAAAGCTTCAATTTTCAATACTTGTAACTTATGTTCATGTTTAAGCCTAGTTATATTGGGTAGGTTAGGTTGAGTAGTTACATTAGGTTGGGTAGTTAGGCTAGGTTACTATTTAATTGCTTACCTATTTTGACATATTTACACCTATTTAGTACCTACCTACCTATTAATAATTATAGGTAATTATTAATTAAAAATAAATACATTTAAAAACAAATTATTTTAATTTGACAAGTCAAATGATCCATTGCCTGGTTAATCAATATGATTAATCAAATGGCTAGTAAAAAATATGACCACCCAATCACAACAAACATGTTAAAATCAACTTGTTCAAAATGGTAGGGGTTTTTTTGATGGGTGTCTAAATGGATTTTTTTTTCAAAAAAACTTTGTCAAAGAAATCATGTTTTCTACTAATGTTGTATTGAAAAAAAATAGAACGAAAAGATTTATTGTTGCCATCCATCTCAAAAAGTCTTGTCATTGAAATTTAAAGTCATTTCTTCACGTTTGGTGGCAATTTTTAAGCACGCCTAGTTCTTTTACCTTTAACATTTGTTGGTTCTTTTCTATGTTGGGCGATTTTAATTTCAATTATTTTTAAATTATTACATCTAATTAGTTTTTGGTCCTAAAGTAAATTTGGATAAGTTATGGATAACTTTCCAATTATGTTAAAAAATTCAAAAGGACAAAAAAACTATAAAAAAAACTCAATATTTTATTCCCCAAAAAAGATTATTACAAATGTTTAATAATGTCAAATTAATAATTCAATTACATTTGTAAAAACTATTATGCCTTTTGGAATTGTGAAGTAGCTTTTGATCCTTGTCAATATCAAGAGGTCAAAGGGCACAACAAAACACACAAACTTTCATTTCATATCACAAAACATAAAGATGTTCAACTAACCTATTTTTAAACTTTAAATTACATTTGTAGGTTTTTAATATATCAAAACCTTTTTGTTTAGTACCATTTAGTTTCAAGTTTCATGTAATTGTATCTAAGACCTTCATATATCACCTCTTGCCATCCTTGAATTTAGCCCTAAAACATTTGTAAGTTGGCCATAATTTTCCCCTCACACACTAAACTTTCATTTTACCTTAAAATACTTTTCAAACTGCCCCCAAATCTACCCCAAAAACAATGCTTCAAAAAACACATAATTCTCCCCATATTTGTTTAAACAAAGAACCTCCAACTCAGCCCTATTTCATACCTCAAATAAGCCCTCAAAACACCCCCTAATTCATCCCCAAATTTTGGCCTTTTGTGTCTTCAAACTCTTAGCCAAAACCCCCCAATTTGCCCCAATTTTGCACCCCAAACACCCATCAAACACTCTTGAATGAAACTTTCAAACATTTTCAAGTCGAAGACAAAGATACAAGAAAATTCTAATTCAATGTGGAAGAATAAAAAATAAACAAAAAAAATGAAACCTAATCTTTATAAGTTACATCATTTCCTAGGATTAAGGTCATAAAGGGGTAATCTTGCTTTGTGGTCATTCCATTGCTCCAAGATTTGAAACCAAAAAAAAAGGAATTTGAGCATGTGTCAAGTTAAACTAGATGTAATCCAACCGAAAAGAAAGAAAATTGACATGAATTAAAAGATTTATTAACCATTTATGGGTTGCCACATGATAGCCTAAAGCTAGCAAATGAACATTTTTGACATAATTGTGTAATGCCATGTGGTAATCAAAGCCTAAAAAGCTTTAGCCAAGCTTAGGAACTTAACTTAGCTAGTAGGGGGACCTTTAGATTTAGCATAAATTTAGTTTCTAAGCTTAGTTTAATTTAACCAAAATAACTTTAGGTTACTTTAAGTTAACCTATAATAACTTACGAACCTTTAAATGGAAGGTGACGGGTCCAAGTCCTTACATTTATGACTTGAAATTATTTAGTTTTTTGGTTTAAAAGCTTATTTAATTTATTATGGGTTTTTTTTCATCTAATGTGGCTTACGTTAGGCTACTAAACTAATAAAGGTTAAACTTAAACTAAATTTAAAAGCTAAACCTAGATTAAATCTAAAGGCTAAATTTAAAGGTTAAACCTAAAGGCTAAAAATAAGCAAAACTTAGACATTAAACCTAAAAATTAAACTTAAAGGTTAAACTAAAATTAAACTTAATTAAACATAACTAAACCTAGTTAATTTAATCTAAACCTGAGAGCTAAACCTAAAAGTTAAACATAGGACAAACCCATGTATGGGTGGTACCATTAAGAACATCACACCTTAAATTTTTTAAACCCATCCAACTTTTAAACAACATAAGATTCTTTTAAAGAAGACTTTTCAATCCAACTTTTATATCAAAAGATTACCCAAATTATGTAAAATTTGAAACTTTAATTATATTTTTAAAAATTAAATTTAAATGTTCCAAATGAATGGTCAAGAAAAAAGGAAAATAACACATGGGGCTCTTTTATTCATGAACAGAAAAGGAACATGTTAAATTTTTTTTTAACTCTTTTAATTTTAAAATTTAAAAAAAATAATCATTTTCCTATTTGTTCAATAGTTAATGGATTGAAAGAACCATAAAATTTTGAGCAATTATTGAAGATCAAGATTAGAAGGTCTTAAAGCTCCATGCATTCATGTTTTTAAATTTGTAATAATTTTCATTTTAAAAAATTTCAATCAATAATTTGGGCCATACCTTAATGATTGTAGTTGATAAATGAAAAAAAATAAAATTATAATGGTGTAACTTGACACTTAATGATAAGGGGTCATAAATTTTAAGGACACATGTGAATAATGTTTCAAGAACACATGTTAAGGATTTAGGAACACAAATTTTTTACTTATGTAATGTATTTAGGCATTTACAAATTTTTCATAATGTGTACATAAGTCGAGAACACAAAGCCCATGTAGTGCAAGTCAATAATTTTAAAATATTGAATTTATGCGATCAAATTAAATTGGGTTCACCTTTCCTTGGATTTTGGTGATATGTTTCTTAATGTTACCACCCAAGGATGGGTTTGCTTCTTAAGGTAAACCTAAAAATTAAACTTAGGTTGATTAGGGCAAATTTAGGCAAAATTTAATGTAAATGTATTTTAATATTGGTTTTAAAAATAAAGATGTTCAATGACATAATGTTGAATTAAGTTTTTTTGTGTGATTTATGTGCAAAATCACAATATTTAAAATCAATCACAATTGATTGATGATCATAAATTATTCCAAATAATTAATTGTCTTTTCTATGGCCAGCTTGTAATGATAAGTGTGAACATATTGTTTCTAACTATATGTACATAATTGTCAAATTCTTTTCATATAAAACTTTCTTAATTTCTTAATCATTCGATACATTTTACTAGTTGGTCAAACATGGTTTTAAACTCAAACCATGTTCATTAGTCATGTAGTTGTAATTAATATGATTTTAAGTCATGTTACATGATTAAAGACATGAATATACGATTAAAACTTAATCATGATAACAAAAACGTTTAAGTCATGGATGTTGCCTTTTAGCATAGTGATTATTCTTTCACCACTAGCAATGTCATTTTTTCATTAGTTTTCATAACATCATACAAACTTGTACTTTAGGAACTTTGCGATGAAAAATTAAGAGCTTTTTCATTTTTTCATTTGGATTCAAAAACTTGTATGCAAAATCAAAAGTGAAAACAATATTTTTGTGTCATATTCATATGTGATCCAATGAGCTTTCCACTTGCCAACATATGACTAGCCCCAACCCCCTGTATTAAGGTTTTAACATCATTGTCAACATGTTGTGAGTTTTATGATGTTTAAACAAAAGAAAATGAAAAGAAGGGAACTAAAACTTGTTCCACTTGTTTTTGCATGTTTTGTCATAAGATAAACGACACTCACCATTAAAATCTTAGGTCTCATTGAAGTTAGGTTTCAAAAAATCCATTTGAATTTTACATACAAATGATGTATCTCAAAAGTAAGTGCACTAAAAAATACCCAATAACCCCAACTTTGGTTCAACATGCATAGTTGAACCACAAGCTTCAAGGTATTAATAGCTTGGGTTATTACCCAAACCTATGAACTTGGCACATGACCTTGAAATGGTAGTGCATGAAAGAATGCAATGATGTGCTTGAACTCCAAAGTTTCTTGGAATAAAACGACTATTGAAACAACTTGAATTTCATTAGAGTCTCGAGTCTTTGTGAAGGTGTGCCCACATTTAAGCATGCCTTATGTTTCTTTGATCGAAATTAAGGTCAAACCAACATAAACCTTGGAATCATCTATGGCATGTTGGCAACATTTAAACATTTGTGCCCCCAACAAAACCCTACAATGGTGTTGTTGACTTCAACACATCATGTGAAATAACATATATTAAAATAATGTCATGGTTAAGATATTACTTCTCTTATTTTTGACATATGTAACAACTTGAACATTAAATCATGTTTTGTAAACACTTCATTAACCTATAAAGTCATGACACTCCCAAAAGCTTATGATATTTCAAAAGACCCAATTATACATGACAAAGCTCCCACTTGTCATTCATGAAAGGAGAAAAAAAGTATTGATTCCCCTTCTTGACATCCATAGATCAAAATTAACATTGCAAATATTAAAACATTAAAGGTTGAAGATATGAACCTATCCTTTGTCTTCTTTTCCATCTTAGACATAATTTAATTCACCAATTATCACCTTGATAGAATTTCAATTGAAGATTCTATTTCAAACTAGTCTTCTAAAAAATGGTGGTTTAATATGAATGTTAATGGCATTAACTCTTTGATAATGAATAACACTAAATCCTTTTCAAATTGCTTTTGATGAAAATCATTCTTGGTATAAGGAACACTACTATCAAAGAAAGAAGAAAAAATAAATGGGGTGGGGTCAAACTTTTTTTTTAGCTCACTTTTCTCGTTGAAGTTTGTTTTTCTTTCATTCAATCAATTCATTCCAAACTTTCTAGTGATTAGTTTGAAGTAGGGTTGTAAAAAATGACGTGATGTGAGGTTTTTATGTCATTTTTCATGTTACGTCATGATGTGATATCACAACTTCATATCACATAATTAGTCCAAGAACATACCATTAAATTCCATGGATTATTTTAAAAAATGTTCTTGAATATTCTTGGGATATGCAAAATGGACATGGCTTAGACTTACATCATGATAGTCGTGGTTTCAAAATGTTTTTGAAATGAAAAAGTCTCATTTGCAATCTTGTAACTAATGATGCCCAATATAACTTTTCCAACCAGAGCAAATGGGTAACAAAGAACAAATTTAAGTTGTTCAAATTGGATTGAGTTTGAATTTATTTTCAAGAAATATGAGGAGGTAAATTCGTGACATGCCCAATCTGTTGTAGTGCAATTTCCAAAGATCTCATTGTTTTTCCAACAAAGCCATTATAATGTAACATTCATGATTGAAATTGTTTTTGTTGGTCTTGTTATTATAGCACCACTAATTTAAATAGAAGTGGAACTACAACAATTGAGCTTCAATGGAGGTTTAGTGACATATATGGTCTCTTTTGGAGGTTTCAATGTTGTGCAATCCATAATTTGTAAACTTGAAAAGTCTTAAGTAGCTCACAAATCACCATTAGTAAAAGGCCGAACATGATTAACAAGAAGATAGACACAACCAATGAGGGAAAAAAAAGAAGTTATTAAAGACTTGACAATCATAATCACCATTGCAAGCACCATGTTCCACACTCCCCATTAGGAAACACTATTATTACCATAAACACCAACAAAAAGCTAGTTCAAAAAAATGAACATGACCAACAAGGAGATGAAATTAACAAATGAACAACTTACCAAGAAAATAATGATGATAGAATTGAGAACTCTAGTGAGGAGCTTGAAAGAAAACATAAAATGCAAGCAGCCCCTTGCAAAATTTTAGTGAGGAGCTTGAACGAGAACACAAAATGTGACATCTTGAAAACTCTAGTGAGATGCTTGAATGAAAACACACACAAAAAGGAAAAAAACACGAGTCCCTTGAACCCTAAACCCTATGCCCTAGAATGGGAACCAGAACCAGGAGTTAAAAAATAATTTTGGATCTGGTTTTAGTTCTCAAACCTATTTTGGAACCAAGGCATCATTGGTTGCCAACCAACTCTGGTTAGGTTACTCAGGACCCGAACCAGAACCACTGGTTAGGTTCTTTCTTGGGTGGCCAACTGGGGTACCTGCACAACACTGGTTCTGTTAAGTGGTGGTTCGGATAATAACCGCCGGTTCTATAGCAAAGAACCGGAGTGAAAGCAAACTGGCGAGAAGATGTGGTCACAAAAGTGGCGGGAAAGAGGCAAAGTGACACCCAGGCTATGACTGCACCCAGAGCTAGTGAGAAAAAAGTGCTGGGAAGAGGAAGTTATTGCCCGGGCGCTTGCTTGCTAGCCGTAACGAGCGCGGCGACCTCTGGGACATGGAGGGACACACCAAAACCCAAACGCCGCTCTCGACAATCTCTTCTCCTCCACAATCGCATTGACAGTTGAAGAATCATCCTGCATTGCCTTGATCTTATAGCGAGCATTTGTTTCAGAAGTTGGGGCAGTAGAAGTGGGGTTATAAATTTTTTTTTTGGGGGGGGTATTTGTGTTTTCGTTTCGCAGCCTTGATTTTTCCATGTATGTATTATTTGTGGCAGCCATTGAGAGGGGTCGGATGGGTGTGGGGGGCGAAGGGCGGGAGGCGGGGGTTTTGTTCTTGAATGTTAAGATGGGATTCGTGTTGTAGTGTTAATTTCCCTTCCCATCCCTACTTGGGTATTTCTCATTTACAATTTCCATGTTGATGATGATGATGTCCGATTTTTTTGTTGTTTTTTGCATCATCCATCTTCTCGCAAATTGTCATCTAGAGTGGAGTTGTTGTGTTTCCAGCTTGATGCAGGTTTGGAAGGAGTTTGCAACCACGAGTATGGCTCTTATGTGAGTTGCACTGCTGCTGGGATTTGAGGTTCTGTCGACTAGATTAGGAGTTATCTGGCAATGTGTAAAGATTTGTTTTTGGGGGCTTAGAAGGAGAAGAAACGCTGGTTCTACACGTGACAACCAGGATTTGGGTCTTGTTTTGGCATGCTTGCTGTCAATGGGATTTGTTCTTTACTGCATGTATACAAATGCATATGTTTATTCATGCAAATGCTTTTGTTGGAGATGGATTCAGGTTTCTTGGATTGGATTTGATCACATTAAATTACACATGCATGGTTCTTTGGGGGTTTTGGAAGGAAGGAATGAAGGAAGGAGGAATGAATATCTGTTTTGTGAACATTGTGTTCTTGGTATAATCCTTCTTCCAGTGGGGTTTTACTGAATACCCTTTTTCTTTTGATGTTGGTGTTTTGTTTTGGGTTTCAAAGAGCAAGAAGGAACGATGTTTGATCAAGCTTAAAAGATTTGTTAATAGTACAGAAATGAGTGATGAGGTACTACAACAACTCTCCTCGAACTCCAGCTCATTGGACCCCAGCTTGTCAAACAAGCTGGCCAAGTTGGAGGCCAGAATGGTAGGCAAATCAGCCCCGCAGCAGCCGTTGCAGCTGGCAGCAGCAGCAGCATCTTCTATACCGTTCACAATCCGGAAATTTCCGGGTCCATCGACCTCATCTAGTGCTTCAGACAACGATGTGAGAATCCACTCTGTGTCACGAAAGAACTGTTATCTTTTGACTTCCAATGGGTCTAGTATATATGTATTTGTTGCAACAGAGGTTCATACTCACACCCAATGTTTCAACTAATCTCAACTTCAGAACAACAGAGATACACATGCTCTAGATGTAATCATGAAGTTTCTGATCACAAGGCAGCTCGGCTAACTGCCTGTTGAAGGCCTGAAGATGCAAAGGCTTTTAAGTTTGGGAGAAGGGTGTGTGATCATCCTCTGCTGATCTGACCTAGGAATGTTGATTTTCAGATTATGTAACTACTTGGACTTTGCTTGCTGTAGCTCTATGCTGGTCTCTTGGGGTTGTAGACTTCTGCAAAGTTTGCACCTCCAGTTCAAAGTGTTATGAGATGAAAGATGGGCCCTGTGGATTTGGACTTTAGATGTGATGTGAGAAGGGTTGGTCATGTGTGCAGGATGGTGAAGAATTTTTGATTCAACCTAACCTTCGCAGCAATAACTGGGATGAATTGCAGACAAGAAAAAGAAAGATAGGAAATGAGGCAAATTCAGCTGCAATCAAAAACACCTCCAAGGTACTGTCAGAATTGCCCTTTTCTGTTCTCTTACACTTGCAGATGTTTGCCAGAAAGAAATAAAAGGTTACTAACTGCTTTTGAATACTGGTGACTATGGGTCTTGTGTGTGTTATAGAGTGTGACAGTAGCATTTTATTCCTATTCATTTTATTTCTTTTCATGCAGGACTTTCTGATGGTGCAGAATGAGAGGTTCCAAGAGGAGGAAAAGCAGGCACATCTTGTAGTGAGTTATAAGTTCCTAATATATGCTCCTCATGATTGTTTGGATTGGACTTGCGCTTGTTGTAGTGGATCTGGGAAAGCAAGTCCATTATCTTATCTGGTCACATGACAACATGGGCGAGGGATTTTTCTTTGTTCAAGCACTCATTCTGTTTGATGATGGCAGATTAGATTAGGTATTGAAGAAACTGTAAGACTAAGTTCTTTTATCCACACCAGGAAGAAATCACAATCTTAAGGATGAAGGCTTCTGCACTGGAAGAGGAGCTCACCAAAGCTCGGCAAGAAGCTGCAAATTCTCAGCAAGCTTGCAAAAGATATGAAAAGGTACTTGTCATTTCTTCACACTATCTTCTTGGCCTTGAGTGCTAGCCAACATCATGACTGAGGCGTCCTGTTGCATCCAAAAATGCAACAGAAACTGCGAACTCAGCTTTTATATGATGGTTTGCCCAGAATATTGGGTGGATTATTATATGCTTATTCACACCTACTGTAATGGTCAGTGGTGAATGTCATACATGTTGCTGTTGAAAGTCCTTAAACATATGTATGGCTGATGCTGTTGTTCCAATTGCTCACTAATCCTGTTCTTATGGTCTGCTTTTCTCTCTTCTTTAGGGTGGGGTTTCCTGGTTTTCATGTTTACTGTCAGTTTTTGGTTTTTTGGTCAGATCTGAAATACCCAGTTCCATATTATATTGTTGTCTCCAATTTCTTTTCAGATTGCGTCAAAATTGGAAGTAATGAGAAATTCTCCATATTTACAGAGATATAATTATCTGTACTCACTGTCAGGAGCTGATGAAGTTAGTGGGTAGTCATCATTTCACCACATCACTGCACTTTGTGATGAGGGTGACTTTCTGACACCTTGTGAGGGACTCTCACAAGCTTCTGACTGCATGCATTGTTGTTTTACATTCAAACTGTTTATTTCTCTTCAATCTCATAGAAATGGCTTCTTGGCCTTCATTTGCAAATGGTTTCAATAATGCTTGAATCCAGCAAACTTAGAGCATTTCCAGCAGTGCACAGTATATGACTTTGCAAAAATATTTCTTACATTCAAGTTCAGTTGTTTTTTTCTTTTTCATCCCCACCCATAAAATTAAAACTGGGACTGGAAATAGGTGGGAGACTACTAATAGCAAACCACCTGGACCAGTTACTATGATTGGCCAATCAGAAACACAGGGAGCAGCAGTCAGAGCATATTTATTACACTCTTCTCTGGCAAGTGTTAGGCTTTGGTGTGTGTTTTACCAGCCTCAGCAAACTGTTCACAAATGCTGGGCCAAAGCCATTTTGCTGAGCCCAATCAGCATGTTTTGACTTTTCTTCATCCAATTTTAATTTGTAGGCTCACAAACTGAGCACTGGTGGATTTGCTCTTAAGGTCTTTCACTAAATTAGGTTTTCTCAATGCTCATAAGTTTTCTGACACAAATAATTCACTTTGTTCACCAATCCAGTAAGGTGGGTACTGCTTGATTTTGCTGCATTGCAGAAGCTGAAAGATATGGAAGATCAAGAACAACTACGAGGACAAAAGGTTCCTCTTAACATAACATTTCCCAGATAATATCCTCTGCTTGCCTTTTGGATTGAATTTCGATCTTATGCATTTCCATTGATGGTTGTGTACCTTGTGAGAGGGATATAAGAGCTTCAGTGTTTTGTTTGGTGGATGCTCTCTGATTCTATGTGAGCTTTTATTGTCTCAATCATCTTCCCTCTGTGTGTTTCTGAGAGTTTGGTCCTCACAAGTGTATGAATAGAACAGGCATCATCATAAAGAGAATTGGCCATGCAGAGACTGAAGGCGGTGTCCGACCTGCTTATTTCTGTCGGCATGAGTGAAAGGCAAGAGGCTCGCACAAGGCTTCAGCAAGACTGTATCAAACTGGGCAATCTTACAGTCATGAGGTTCAAGATCTTTCTTCATTCTGTCCATCTGCACATTCTTCAGTTGATCTGATTTGGAGTCTGTTTGCCATTTATGGATTGCTAGAGTATTCTTCAGTGAGGTAAATTTCACTGAGATCAATTGCCAGTGTCTTGAAACAGTAGTGCTGAGACATAAGAAGTAAAACCATATTGAATATGCAGGACAAGAACAGTTCTATCAGAGGTTTGGGAAGATGGCCCAGCATTCAAAGATGTACAAAACCGGCTGGTATCTGTAACTCCCCATATTTTGCCTCCATCTTGTTTCTGTTGGACTCACGTTTTTTGGTTCTGTGATCTTCTCTTGCCCTCGTGACCAGTGTTGATATGTCAAACTGTTGTGACTTTTTTTCAGCGATCTCTTTTGGAGCAAAAGGCATCACTTGACAAGAGTCGCAAGGAGCTCAAGAAGCAGCCACCTGGTATGCTGGTGACATCTTTTTTTGGTGCAATTTTTACATGGGTTTGAGCATTTTTACAGGTGGAGCTATATACTGACACAAGAATTTTCTCTTTGTTTTATCTGCATTGTAAGTGGTGGAAGGGTGCAACGGGGATCCTGTAGTGTCTGAGGAAGATGTTCTCTCCATGGAGGAAGTCTACCGCTCACGTCTCCTTGGTGTGAAGCGGGTGAGTTATCAACCCATATAAGATCAGATCCCATTCTTGTACTGCAGAAGATACGAACCTATGTTCAACTGATTCAAGATTCACATTGTTGGGTCAGTAGTTCAAGCATGTTGTGTCATGGTGATGAACTGCAAGACATTCAGTAAGATTGTATTTTCACCACTTCAGGAAAAAGAATTGTGCAGGAAGAAGAAGCTGCAATGCGGGATCTTGCACACCTGGAGCAAGAGAAAAAGTGTTTGATCCGGGAAATGAAGCGCATCCATGACGAGGATGCTTCACCATTCAACCATTTCCCCATCTTGAACAAACGTTATGCACTACTCAATCTTCTTGGCAAGGGTGGTTTTAGTGAAGTCTACAAGGTAAAACTCTTTCTCCTATGTTTTGTCTTTTTTGTTGCGAAAAATGAAACAAAGCTTACCCTCACCAAAGGTTCTTGCAGCTTGAATTAGATTACTATTGACTTTCAATTAGCTATGGCTCATGAGTTCTAGTGGATGACATCACAATCAAGTCTTCCTGTTGCTCCTGGAAATGCTACAAAAACCCAGGATGCAGATTTTAGCCTCAAGATTTTAACCTCAAGATTTGAGCAGATTCTTGTACAGATATCTACATGCACTGTTGGGATCTGATGAAGTCTGAGGAATAATTGGTTTAGGGTTTAGATTGAGAAGAGAAATCTATCAATTGTGGAGTTTTCTTCAATCTTATAGATAGTTTATATATTTAAATTGGGTTGCAGATCTTCTGTAGATTTGTCAAGGTAGCCCTCAAATCTATTAGTTTGGACTTTCTTCTCAATGCATACAACATGACTCCAATGTTCAAAATGTGGATTTTGTCATCAGACATGCAAATCTCCTGTGTATTGGTGACCAGATGAGGGTGAATAATGTGTGGAGATAATGAGTTTGAAACATCAACCACACCCGATGGTTTTTGGTTAATATAACATGTTGTAAACAGGGTGAGCAATATGCAACTCAAGATCAGATGCAGAGAGCTGAGAGGGTGAAGGGTGGAGCAGGCTTTTGACTTGGTGGACTACAAGTATGTGGCATGCAAGCTGCATAGGCTGAATGAGCAATGGAGCAAAGACAAAAAGGAGACATATATCCGGCATGCCATGCGTGAGGTTGACATCCATAAAAGTCTTGTCCACTGCCACATTGTGCGCCTTTGGGGTATCTTTGAAATTGATCACAACACGTTTTGCACTGTCCTTGAATACTGCAGTGGTAAACTTCTCTGCCTTTTATCTACTCTTTTGACATGAACATCTTGTTCTATAATTGTACTACATCAGATGCAAGCTAGGTTAGAAAAAGCTTGTGGAAGCTTATAAAGCACAAGTTGACCCTTTTGCAATTTAACACATGTGCATCAGGCAAAGATCTTGATGTGGTGCTCAAGGAGAACCCTATATTGCCAGAAAGGGAAGCACGGAGCATCCTGGTACAAATATTTGCTGGGCTTGTGAAACTAAACAAGCAGCCCCAGTGCATCATTCACTATGACTTGAAGCCTGCAAATATCCTCTTCAATGCAGTGGGAGTGGCGAAGATCACTGATTTTGGACTGAGTAAGATTTTGGACAATGAAGCTGGGTCCCAAGGCATGGAGCTCACATCCCAAGGAGCGGGGACCTATTGGTAAATGCTTTGGAACATCACCCAAATGTTGTCTTCTTGATGTATGCAGTTTACTAATATACAATAGCATACAAGAAAGAGAGAAACTAACTGTTTGTATTCTCTGCTTCCCTACTGCAACTTATGTACAGGTTTGTGGTTTGTCTTTGGCAGGTATTTGCCACCTGAGTGTTTTGACTTGAATAGGACACCATTGATTTCATCAAAGGTAAAATTCAAATCTTGGCAATCTGTCAAGGACTGGCCTGAAAATTCTTTTTCTGGTGATGTCAATGTGGCAGGAGCTCATGCCAAATTGTCACTGCCCTTGCAGGTTGATGTCTGGTCAGTGGGTGTTATTTTTTATCAAATGCTTTTTGGGAAAAGGCCATTTGGGCACAACCAGTGCCAAGAGCAGTTAGTACGGGAGGATACAATTATCAATGCACGCCGTGTAGAGTTTCCAACACGACCATCTGTATCTCATGAGGCCAAGGTTAGCAGCCTCCTTCTCCTCTGTCCCTTAGTTTTTTCATTGTGTCAAAGTGTTGAAAGAGGTTCAATGATGCACAGAGACTTAGCACTAAATGTTTGGCTTTTGGTCAAATGTTAATACAACAAATATTTCAATACACCATTTACACACAGAGCTATGCAGTTTTTGAAGGCACAATTGTAAGAGCCCATTTGAGAGGGTCTGCCCAACCTTGATATTGGTCAGCGAGACTGATATACAAAGGCATTTTGGGGGATGTTCTAAACAGGAATTTATTAGGCGCTGCCTTACATATGACCAATCAGAACGGCCGGATGTGTTAACGGCAGCACAAGATCCATACTTGTCATATATAAAGAAAAAGCCTTAGTATTCTAGCGATCATGTTGGACCTTTTATTTGTGTCCCCCATTTTTCTCAATTCTTTTCTCTGTGTTATATGTCACTTACAGCAATTCTATGAAAATGCTTCTAGTTTTCTGGTGCTGGATAAAACATGGCACATTAATTGAGGATGGTATCTATTGCAAAAATACAAGTTCTACTTCGGGAATAGTTGCAAGTACAAATGTGACATGCAAAGATTAGTGCTGTTATGGTTGACTGGTATGTAGGAAAATGTTGAAGAGACCTTATAGTTTAGTCCCAACAAATGAGCTGCTTTCAATTGTTATATTTTGTATATTTGTGATGTTACACCTCTTGCAAGATTGCAGACTTCTTTGATTGGTGGGGTTTGAATACCACCTCGTCTTAGACCCTGCATATCATTGGGTGCCAGGAGTTTTGGCTAATTGGGTGTAGGGGAAATATTGGCCTCTTCAGCCCTACAGCAGCTTGGGTCATAAAGCCATCTACAATTTCAATGTAAAGTTTTTGATTTGTGAAGGCTTTTAGGGCACTAAGGGAAGGTGGGGCACTCAGTGGAAGGTGGTGGGAAATAACACTGCAACTTTCTTCTTCCAAACCACTGTTTGATGTGAAGTATAACAAGATGTAGTCTATTATCATTTCTTGTACCCATGATATATCCAAGGGCAAAATAACAAAGGGCTATATTCTCCTTGAGGTTGCAATCTCCTTGAGGTGCACATCACCCATATTTCACCTCATCTGACCTTGCCTCGCAGACACTGGAAAAGTACCTTCTGATTCAATTCTAAACTTTAGATATTAGCACATCATATGATGATAAGCAGGATATACAAACTCTTCATCCTGTTGTTTTTGTGAGGTGTAGATGGATAGCTGCTTACATGTTTACTATATTTATAAGTTTATAATCAGCGCAGAAATATATTCCCCTGGGCATAATCTTTGGAACATGGAGTAATCCTAACTGGGATAAACAAACCCCTCATTTTGTTATTTCAGAAAGCTTGGATTTCAACCAAAGTACAGCCAATGACCTTATAATCTCATGTGCGACAAAGTCAAGTGATACACCCCTCATGAGAGATTCTAATGCAGCAAAAAATTCTAGCAAGAGATTTCAGCACTTATTTCTTGCGGCAGGTTTAGAGCTGATACTTTTGTAGTAGGCAGTACCAAAAGTCATTTGCTGTGGTAAAGAAAAACCAGAAAAATGCTATAAAAACCTTGTGTATAGTAGAAGGTCAGTCTGCAGCTAAGGTCAAACTCTTGTTGCTTGCAAGGGACTTTGTGGTTGGCAGTAGTGTACAAGTTTGGAGGTTTGATTTGTTTTGATTGTAGATCTACAATCATTAATTTTTTCCGAGTGTACATAGGTTTTATAAAAAACAGATTTAGGTATTTCTACTATGTATGTCTCTCTAGTTTTATAGCATCAACAATACCAATTGCTGCAAACTATTTGTTGTTTTTCCATTTGTAGCAGTTTGAAATCTGGAATTTGTATCGGGGTTCAGAAAGGGTCAACATCACACTGTCAGAGCTTGGAAACTCAGGTTTGTTGTTGTGAGCTCCAGAGAATTCATGGGTGTGTAGCTGGCAGCTGCTGAGTCCTCTTCTTCATATGATTGTTCCTTCCATTTCTCATCCTCATTTCGCTTGCACAACAACACCGAATCCAGGTATTCCTTCCTGCACAATTTCTTTTCCAGGTTTTCTCAGAATCTAAGATTTGCCAAACTTCCAACTTTTATTTGTCAATTTTTTAAAAAAAAAATTTGATTAAAATTTGCAAAAGATTATTTGTGAAAAATTGCCAAAATTTTAACAAATGATTATTGTCACTAAGATTTGCAAATTGACTGCAAGCATGCATTGATCACCACAAGTGACCACATACTTTGGAATGGTCTTGAGCTCAGGACTGCCCATTATGTTGGGTAAGGAACTAGACAAGCTGGGTGGCAAACCCAACAAAATGGGCAAAGGCCGAGACCATTCCATGACATTAAGGTCTGGGGTCATGGTCACATGAGATTCAACGAATTTCAAAAAATAAAAACAGAATAAAATGATGTTCAACAGAGATTTCGGTAACTATAATTACAAGTGTGATCATCACCTGAAGATTATGCCATATAATGTGATCAAGGAAATGACACCAAAATCTGCTGGAGCCCAGACCTTAATGACAGCACTTTGGATTAAGCCATGACATACATATGTATGTATGTATGTATGTATTCATTCATTCATTCATACATAATACAAGTGCATGCAGGGGGTGTACTGGAGTTGGTTGAAAATACTAACCTCACTTCCATGGAGTCAGTGACAGGACTTTGATCAAACTGGATTCGGCAAGGAGTCCCTTGATACAAGAGCAATGCCTGTTTAAACACAGTGACAGTCCACGGTTGGCAGATGCAGGGGAAAGCAGATCAGGATTCAGAACCTGCCATTAATCTGGATTGATCATGGCTGAGAATAGGAATAGTCTTTTAAGTAAAAAGAGAGAGAGAGAGAGAGAGAGAGAGAGAGAGAGAGAGAGAGAGAGCCAAATGATAAAATAATATTTTATAGCAAAAATAGTGATTACCAAGTACCTACATGAAGATGGATCCATGACATTTAATGAGCTGTGAAAGCATGAGAATTAGCGGTATAAATTATAACAAATTACTTGAGGAGTTGTTCATTAGCATGGAGATCATCCATCATCATGTATGAAAATATGAATTGGAAGGTGTTGGCCAGGAGGAGGAGGAGGAGGAGTATGGGGATTGATCATTAAATAGTTAGTTACCTTGAGATAGTTGTTGTGGTCAAGCGTGAAGCGGTGGTACATTCCTGGTGGTAGTACAATCAAATCTCCTTTCTTGATCTCAATGCGGATCCATTGTCCATCGAAGTCTCGCACGTCTTCGTATCCTGGACAACAACAACGATTGATTTCAGAGGCGAAGATAATTATCGACCTCGTCAGCTGGTCCACGGATCACTAGAGGTCCATATAAATTCTCTGTTTCAGCTGGCGATCGATTTCCAAAGTGCAATTAGCTGTCGTCATTTTGGAGAAGAGATTAATGTAGTAGTAGTAGTAGTAGTACCTATCCCATCAAGGATGAAGCGAATCTCTTCCTGCTCATGCAAGTGCTCCGTGAAGAACTTTTTGGTAAGAGCTTCGAAGTTATTCAGCTTCCCTGGCGCCACTGTTAGCTCCTCCTGAACCATTTTCACAGCCATGCAACAAAACCATCTCTACAGCTGTCAGTTATAGATCATCATAACTTACCTCCAATATGTAATTGACCATCACATGCATTGCTGAAACGCCCCGCGGTCGGTCGATTCAATGAATTTTCTTCAACAAGAAGCTGCTATGTCTCAAGAATTCACTCTCTCCTCTCTTACATGCAAACTTTGGGAGATTCTCAAGTCGCCCAAGTTCAATAAATTGCAAATGAAATTGAACACAAATCGCAAAATGATGACCATTGGAATCTGCTTAATCCTAGCTTCAGCCAAACAAAAAACAATCTAGAGTAAGCAGCACTCGAGAATACTGTTTGAGAAAACACTAGATGTCATTGACTTGACAAACAAAAGTCATAGCTCTTATACTGCAATAAATATATTTCACTCCCTGCAAGAGGATCATGGAGTGGTTCTAATTAGCTGTCATGAATAGTTCTCGATTCACCTCATAGTTATATCCTCTGTCGTCTTTGATGTTGTTGAGGAATTTGTTGGTTTGGTAGTCTTCAGTCTCAATCTGAGTCCATGTCAATACTCCTAACTCTGCGTTCACAACCGATCATGATCAATCCACATGAAGCATTAAAAAGCATCAGAAACAACCTGCAGCCTCCGTCTGCTAGCTACACCAATTATGATCTCTCCAGCAGCTGAAGAATTCACGTCAGATGTGGTAAAATCTTGAAAGCTGCAAGGTGTAGCTCTAAACTGTATAGAGATTATAATCACCAGCTAATATTTAGGAGGAAGATGCCAACGGAGTACGAAGATTGTGCACGTGGTGATATTCTATTCTTGGAGCTCAGAACACGAACATACCCTTCAAATGTTCGACTGGAACAATTCTGTTGGGAGTGTATTCATGTGGAAGGTCGGGAGGATCGTCGGTGGGGTTATAGTACCATGCTCGAATTGGCACTGATGCAGCAGGATTCTTACCAGATTCCTTCACACATCAAAAAAAAATACAACGTTATGATTCATTGAATCTACCGACAGTAGTCACAGGGTGCGTGGTGGGTTATAACTCCTGCAGATCATCCTTTTTCTTAACTAGGTACCTGAAGCACGCCGATCTTTTCCACAGGAAAGTGTGGTTTCTGACTAAGGATTGTTGTCCCCGGAAGCTTTTCTTTTTCCCAAAAGCTAACAGATCATAGAGTTTATCTCCTCGTTGTCTACTGGCATGAAATCTTATCTGGGAAATCTAGATATAATTATGAAGGCTTTCGGTGCAGTTGAGCATGAAAAAATTACCTGCTTCCGGTCAATTCGAGGTGCAGAATCGACAGCCATGGGAAGATGGTGTAGCACTACGACTACTGTAGCTAGCGGCTGCTGCTGGATCCCTTATTAGCTGATGAGATTTTTACAACTGCACAGAAGATAGAAACGAGACTTAACGGGACTGTAACATGGTTGCCTCATCAGCCACAGAAGAGTCAAAAGTTTCTTCACCTTGCCGGCGCCTTTATAGCCGGCTGTTCACAGCTTTGAACACATAACCTAAAGATGTGAGTATTTTCCGTTGGCTGCAATTACGTTTGCAACATCATATGAACTAGTGTAAAAAATGTTTTCATTGAGGGAGTATATCATCTGAAATCTAGTGAAGCGGCCAACTGCAACGACACCATATAAACTCGAGTTCCAAACCGAAAACACCAGCACCACATCTTGAACTAGACAACGTGCTACAATAGACTTATAAACTGCAACAGTAATATTATTCCACCGCTACTAGACGTCTCGGAACCCATGCCGGCGTGCAGAATAGGACCACTTGCTATGCAATTTTCCAGTGCATCCACTGCTGTAACTCATCCAAGATTTCCTGTGAAGAAGCTCTTCACATACTGAGCGTCGTGGAGATGCTCTTATACCACCCCACCACGACTTTGAGAATATATAATAAGCAGAGCAAAGGCGAGAGAGTTTCCAAACTACCTGGTACCTAGATTTGTCCTTAAACGATGGTCCCTCAACACAGTGCCTAGTAACAGTGAGAAACACCACTAGGTGCGCCGCGGGATGGTACTTTGGAGTGCCGCGAATTTCTCCACCGTGCCATCAGAATATTAAGTTTAGATCACAAGTCCAGCCGAACGTTTCAGAAATTGTTCCAGCAAACGATTTGCTGACAGACTCCCATAACAAATTGCCTAAGTACTAGGTACAACGATTGCAGAAGAAGGAACAGTTCTTCCAAACGGCTGCTGGAGCAGAATTGTAGAAAATCTCTGACTGGCTGGCTAGCGGCAGGAAGTATAAGCTGCCCGCGAGTACTACGCTGTCCTAGTATTTATCTTGAAAACGATTCTAGTGTTTCGACAAGCTACCTCGTGCGTGCACAGACTGAACTCGACATGAAATACAAAAGTATAAGCCAAACTATACAAACACTGTATCTAGGCACAAGTACCAAAAGTGTCCACAACACAAATTCTGATGCATTCCACAACCACGCTCGTAGTGTACTCGTAGCGATCCGAGAGGGACAATTCCTCTCTTCACGACCCCTAGAAATATGCTAGCTAGCATCAGCCTCGGGTTTCTTGTGAGACCCGCTCTCCCCCCTCCCCCGCCCCGTTGCTGCGGCTCATATGACTTTTTCGGAACTCGTGATCATCATGGCCCTGCGTTGAAATGCGCTTTGCGAGTTCCCGGGTTTTCCTACCTTCTTCACAGGTCAGCAGCTTTCTAACACTAATTTAACACCAATTTTATATAATTTAAATTGTGCACTCGAAAGTCAAAGTCCCAGAAACTAATATAAAAAAGCTTGAATAACATGACCAGATGATTAGTTAGTTTCAACTAACATAATCAGGTGGTTAAAATGAGTTTGGATAACATGATACTTATAGCTTCCTCTTTTGCAATTAAAGAGCTTTTTTTTCTTTCTAATATAGATCTCAACAAGGGGTATGTCACACTGTGGCCTTGCCATTTACATTAAAAAGTATCTTAAGGGAAAAGAAGAAATATAGAAAATCAAATATTTCACTATGCAATTTAAATATAACCTTTAAAAAAAAAACCTCTAAAAGAAACCAAAATCCTTCAAGATATTCAAACTCTATAACTAATCTCAAGTTTCAACACAAGCCAAAATATCATCTTTCAAAAGTCCTTGAATAAAAATAGACCTATTATTACCTAGGGGCCAAAATCCCTTAAGCTACTATACTCTATAATGAATTATCTAAACATAATCTCACTACCAAGGGCCAACAACAAAGTTGAAAGAACTTAGCTGCAGCACTAAGTACACAACAAGTTTCTAGATCAGGCTTTAGAGAACAACAATAGGTTCTGTTTTTATCTATGACCAAGTTTAGATCCTTTTTTGTGTTGTTCTAATAAAAAAGACAACCTGCTTTTGGAACTGCAATCATTTATGGGCACGTTGTGCACGCGCCTGGTGCAGTATGCATTTCTGGAGATTCCGCAGCTCTAGGGTGAATTTCCAGGGTAATTAATTTTCCAAAAGTTTCCATCTGGACGCAATTCCAAGGAATTTTTATGCATGGGGTGGTGGTGGGGTGGGGTGAACCAGTACCTACACTGGTAGGCACCACAGTTTAAAAAGCCCAAACCTTTTTTGGGGCTACTTCTGAGTCAAAAGTATTTAAATATTGCAAAGAAAGACTAAATCAAGGTTTCTCAGTCAAAATTTAACATATCCTGGGTTATTTACATATATAGCCACTAATTTTAAGAGATCTCACTCAAGAAAAGAAGATGAAGGTCCACTAGTGACATAGGTGCTGGTTTAGACTGGTCAAATTTTAATGGCTTCAAATTACAAACAAACCAGAGCTAACCTGCACACCTTTCATTTGCCTTTTCATTTAACAATTGAAGTAATTTAGCAAATGGTCATTGGATCTCCTAGTACTTCAACAAAAGGTGTCTTTGTATGTCAAGTGATTTCCCTCAATTTTGACTGAATTTTCTGGTTGTAATGACCAGGATCTAGTGGGGATGCAATAAATTCAATAGTTTAGTGGACTACATTCATATTTTATAATAGTAAATGTGTTAAAAAACATTCTTCTTTGGGCATCAACTTAGGTTTTTTTCTGGTTGTAATTTTTCTTTTCTTTTCCCGAATGAATGGCCTGTAGATTTTCCAAGGTCAATGATCAAAAAAATTCTTCCCTGTCCCCCTGTAATTTGAAAGGAATAAAAGCAAGGCACCTTGGGCCCTCCTATTGGCTGAAAGGAAAATGAATCCCC
>Ga0116231_10004564_pt1 | contig 27912 bp, 23 predicted proteins | sample S1TSphgellanicum_2_FD_89695 | JGI IMG/M metagenome (GOLD analysis project Ga0116231, IMG submission 89695) | Host-associated microbial communities from peat moss isolated from Minnesota, USA - S1T2_Fd - Sphagnum magellanicum MG | ecosystem: Host-associated > Plants > Peat moss > Unclassified... | reverse complement strand
TTCCAAGTTCTCAAAATGACCCCCCCCCCCCCTGGCCCACCCCCCCCTTTCCCTTTTTTTTTGTCGGTGTGGGGGGGGGGGGGGGGGGGGAGGGTGGCACGAGTCTTCTGCTCAAATTCTTCAAGGGTGTATCTGAGTGAGTCTTAGGAGCACCTCAACCAACAGCTCATGTTTAATCAGTTCTTTCTTCAGAAATTTTGTTGCCAGTGCTTTTCAATGTGTATGCTGAGAAGTCTAAGAGTTATTCTCTTTGGTGGGTGACAAGACATTTTACATATACTGGACTACTGGAGGTGGCACTGATCCTAGATTGTTGTATCACAATGTATGAAGTCCCATTGAGCACAGACTAAAATTTGTGAGTGGGATTGCAGATGGAAAGTTATGCTTGACAGATCTTGGGCAATGGGGGGTCATCTGCAGTTGCCACAATGTGCATATGTGTGTGTCAAAATTCACTCAGGTAGGTATTTGGCACTTGCAATCAAGCAAGTTGTGACTAGTTTTACATGTACTTCTGATTTGAGGTTTTGGAGGATCTGTGTGTTTGAATGGATATTATACATTGGAACTTATAAAATGGACATCATACATCGGAGCTTGTCCATTTGACTTTTGATGTGTTTCCAATGCAGGCATACACAGTGTCTTAAATCCTGGTGAAGCAGTTTTAAAGGAAAGTGGTGAGAACTTGGTGCAGTGGAGAAAATTGTTCTTCTGCCAATATGAGGTCAGTATGAAGCATGCAACATTTTCAATGTGTTTAACCACTCTGACATTTCTCCTCTAGAGATAACACCCATGCTCACAAGCATATGTTTCCATCTACAATATGGGTTTGTGAGCTTTGTACTGTAATGCACTGATCCTGATCTTTGCTCAGGTAGAGAAGTATGTGCTGCTTTAGTGACTTCTCCTACTGAGCAATTTTTGGCTGCAGGTGAAGGTGCCAGATCGCAATGTAGGCTGGGATTGGCGTGACCTAGATCTGTCAGAGGCAGGACAGGCAAAGTACAATTTTGTTGTGACACAAAACTGGCAAAAGGAGGTTGATGTGTTGAGTGGTGGGAAGCTATCAGTTCTGAAAATCCAAATGACCCACGTCTGGGATGCCTTGCTTGCCTCTGGAAATAGTTCAATGTTGCATGCCACAAGTCAAGAGTCTCAAACATGAATTATCCATCGAATGCTGCACCGCATGATGTCAGCAGTCTTGAAGCAAAGGAGACATTGCTGAAAAGCTTTGGTAGGGCAGGATACCCGATGGCCAGTATGGGTGTGCAGTTTGGATCAGGCCAAATGTTTTCAGATTCTGCTGTTGCACAGCAGCAACAGCAGGGCAAATCAAGGAATCAAGGGGTGAAGCCTAGCAACAATCCGTTGTTCCACAACTCCTCTTTGTTAAGAGGGATACCAATGAACGAGTACATCAATATGATCAATGACAGACATCATTGATTTTTTGTGCCTTTGGCACACCAGTTGTTGGGTGGTGGGAAAACCACAAATGGGCTACATTATACACCTAACAGATGGGATGATGGGCAAGAGCCACCGTGGCTCAAGGAGAAAAAGAGTTCGTTGTCTAGTTTTGAATTGACGCCTGGTCAACCTTCTCAGCAACAGACACAACCAACTGGGTATTCATTTGTGGCCTCTTTGGCTTTACTGCCCACCTCAGCAGTTGCCCACCATAAGGCTCTTCTCTTTGATCAAGTTGTGCAGAGAGGTACACTTCAGAACAATTCATTTTTGATCAAGCTTCCAAAAGTTCTATGTTTTGGTTCTCTCTTTTCCCTTCCTCTTTTCTTGTTGGGTTTTTTTTCCCTCCCCCTTTTTGTTCTCTTTTCATGTTCCTATTTTCTTTCAGGGTTCCTTCGTCCTTTTTTTATTTTAGGTTTTGTCGAGGTTGCATGGCTGACTCTTCTCATTACTGCCAGTATGCTGCGTGGAAATAAAAGAGGAACACCCATAAAGATCTGTACGATTGGGTGTTTCTGTCGGAGACCAGTACTGGAACTGTTTTCTTATCCTAACTTTGATTGGTTATGGCAGTATTGGATGCCAGGATGCAGCAAGATATGCAGAATTCAACTTCCAAAAGATTTTCTGATATTGCTGGGCATATTGGTGAGCATCAACATTTGACCAACAGAAATCTTCTGCCTGGGTATGAAGGACCAGGAGGAGGATGCAGATTGGACTCATCTCCTTTGAATGGGTCGAATGGGGAAGTAGACAGGGGTGGGATGAATGTTCCACTGATGCAGTTCCTGAGGCAATTAGTCAATACGTACTCTACCCAGCATATAGAAAGTAATGCTGAACACCTGCAAATGAAGTTTCCTCCACCGCTGCTTGATTGCAGGGATCCTCAATTGAACAAGCTGGCTACAGGCATGGAGAGCATATTACATAAAGAAAAAGGGAATTGATGTGTGGGCTTGGAACTATTTACCACATGCTGATCAATTGAGAAGAAGTGTAACTTTGGAGAATGGAACCGCGTTAGATAAACTAAGTTCAGGCACATAGGTTTGTCAGGAAAACTTTGTTTGTCTCTTAGAAGAGTCTGAGCAGCCCAATTTTTGGCTAGATATATGACAGGGTTTCTTGGTGCTCCCTTTTGGAGAAAGATTGAGAAACAGAAACATTGTTCTTCAAAGCTTTGTTGTTGAGTGTTTATGGATTGTCAAGTCTATCTTCCATCACTTCACTCTGCACATGTTTGCTTGCTTGGGAAGCTACAAATGGAAACAAAAACTTGTAGTATCATGCCTGATTGTTATGACTACGTGGGACTTCAATGACTGTTGTTTGACAATAGGTATTTTTTTCCTGAATTAATTTCTGCAAAGCTTTAGGGTTTGCAGCATCGATCAACCAGCAATATTGTGGCAGGCCTATGTCAGATCATTAGTCCCAAACATCAGAATTGTGCCGATGTCAAACATGTTTTGAAATCTTTTGTGATGCAATGCATGTCCTCTATTAAATCTCCATCTACTTCTTTTTGTTAATGTGATAATTGCAGCAAGACTTCAAATGCACAGCGTTTGAACCCTGCTTTTGCTAATGACAGCTATTAGGCTTTACTGGATTAGTTTGAGAGTGAGCGACTCAGTTCTCTTGTGCACTTTGCATCTGAAGGCAAAACGTTTCCAAATTCTTGAATCAAGTTCTCAAGTGACTGTGCTTGCATGGGCACTTTGCTGGGAATTCTATCTTCTGGGTGAATAGCAAGGCACTTTGTGCAAAAGTATCTCTCCTGTGATTATGGAATGAGAGATGGAGAATTACGAGCAGAGCTGAGCAAAGCTTTACAAAGCAGAGCAGGAGCTGTGGAATAGTAGAAGGCATGATAAAGGAAGACAAGAAGCCTGGTAGCATGGAAGAAGACAAGGCTGCACAAATAGGTGATGAAAGTAAACACAGCACAGCAATTGGTGGCATTACTCTTGCAAGTGCTCTCTTGTAGCATCTGCATCATTCAGTAAGGTCAATTTTCTGAAATTCTAGGGCATCATCACAATTCAAGCAAGAAATGTAGCCAGGAGATGCAACTTCATTGATCAGAGGATTTTGAGTCAATGTTGTCACTCTTTGCAAACGTAGATTCAAGGTTTTTTCTCCTCATGTTTGATATCACCCAGGGTTTGGGGAGTACTGGAAACTAGAAGGGCATTCCAGTTCCTTCTTACTTTAATCAAGAACTTTCCTATCTCATAGGTTCTTGAATGCTCTTTGAGCATTATGAACTTAACAAACATATTTGTTGTCTGACCATTAGCAACACTCCTCAAGAAAACCAGAGACTGTCAAACCAACAACATAACAGCTAATAAATGATTACCACATTTCATTCAAGCTGAAGTGTTGACACATGGAAATGATTGTGGAATCTGGGAATTCAAACCTACACCCTGCATAGATCTCCAATCCAGGTAGCATCAATGAAATGGCAGACCACAATCTAGTGCATATAGCTTGGCATCTAACTTCAATTTCCTCAGTTGAATTGCATGGCCATAAGAACATCTCCAAATTTCAAGGTAAGCAGAGTTTGTGAATAAAAGACAAAAGACTCTTGTAAGGGCTGTACAAGGGTGTGGGATCTCTATTGCCATTCCTTTCCCTTAATGTATGAGGAAATGGGCTTCAAAAAAATCAGTGGTTCCTGAGTATGCCACAAGTCACCAAATCATGCATTAGATTTGAAACTTCAGTCAAACCAAATTACAGGTTCATATTTTGGAGCTCAGAAAATGCAAAATAGCAATGCACCATGAAACTCCGTTTTCTGAATTCTTTTAGCAGCCATAAATCAAGGTCCACTAGCAATCACAATAAGAAGAAAGAAACTATTCAGAGGTTCGAAAATCATCCTACAATTTCTGGCAAGCACCCAATAGTCCTGGGATCATTCAAAATCACTTGCTACCCTAAAAACAACATAAAAATTAAGGATGGTTTTGGATGATTAGCAAATGCAGCAGGGGAATATGGGAAGTATGCATAGTCATGGAACACAAAGAAGAATGATGCCCAAAAGCTCAAACTCATTATAAATTGCTTTGTAAACCCAATTATGCTGGGAACATCATCCAATTGTTTGCTAACCCACCCCACCTCCCAAACAAACAAACAAACAAACAACATCAAATGCATGTACACACACCCAGAGCATCTTCCAAGGTGGGATTCATCAACAAATGGAAACCAGGAGATGAGGAGGTATATATAGTACATGTAGCCCAAATAAGGTGCCATTTCCCTTCGCTAGATGCTTCAATCTTGATGAGTGAAAAAATATATTTGCACGTAGAAAACTCATGTAGTCCTACCTGATGGTTGACAAGAAAGCTAGCTTGATTGAGTGAAGGCACTTAAATCAGCAATACATGTAGTAGCCACAGTAGGGTCATTGACAACATTGAGACCAAGTAATGCAGATGTTGGACCCAAAAATCCAATGGACTACAAAACAACAATATTTTTGGTCAGTTTTTTGTGAGGGTCACTTGAATAACTATTGGATATTATAGGTTCATTTTCTCATTTATCTCAAAAACCCTTGAGTATCATGGTCATCCCCATCAATTCAACAACAATTCACTAGCATGTGCCTTTTCATGTCAATGTAGGTAGTTAAGCTAATTGCAACATGCCTTATTCATTTTCCTCATTTTTTATGTTTAGATTTGATTATTCAACCATCTTTTAGGTCAAATTAATTTATGTTCTTTATTTTTTTAACTATAAAGTCAAAAATATTTGCTAAGATAAAAAAAAAAGTCATCAAGATTTGTATATCCTGAAACTTAAAACAAACCATGCATACAATGTATGATATTATAAACAATGAATTTCATGAATTGATGAATATTATAATAGCATTATGTAGCATAAATCAAAAGGGACATTTCTCGTCATCTTAATGCTAATACAATCCTATGAATGTATATTGTAGGTTAGATTACATTGATTACAAACAATTATAAATAAATAAATAAATTTTTGACATGAATTGCAATATTTCATGCTTACAATAAACAATAAAAATGATTCATGAATTAATTATGTTTACATTCATGTTTACAAAATATGTGATTATGAATAAATGAACCTTGATCTAGTTTGAAAACAACTTGAAAATAGAAATGAACACAATTAAGGTTTATTGTTACAATCTTTTATTTGAATAAATTCAATTTCTTGTTGTGCACATATTTAAAATTCAAGGGATTCATCTAAATTGTGTATGACTTATGAACATCGCCTAGAGATGCAACGAAATTAAATGCATAAATGACTTGCAAATGAATCTTTTATTGAATATGAATGTCGACTAAATAAGCAAAAAAATTATGCAGCAAGAAATATGCAAAAGAATTTCTTACAACTGGAAAATAATGATTGAACAATTGAAAACATATATTCAAAATCACGTGTAATGAAAATTGAATAAGAAAATGTCTGAAGATTACACATGTTAACTTATTTCAAATCATGAAATGCTAAAAATGTTATTGGTGCCATATATCCAATCATGTCGCTTTCATCAAATATATGATACGACCTATTTTTGTTTAACAACAAGAATGGATGAATCAATTTGATTTGTTTGTGATAATCTTGTTCTCATATCATCCTTGCATAAATACTTCCCAAATGAATTACCTCTACAACCCATGAGGTGAAAATTACCTCTTGCAAACCTCTCACTAATCCTTTAAAATCATTATGTGTTTCAACTCCCATGCAAGATTCTTGAATGTATGTTATTTTTCAATTGGGGGAATTTTGTGACATCCACCTTTATTGTTAGACTCTCCACAATTCTCAATATGTACAACATGTTTTGAATCATTTCAAAAAGTTTTGTACAATGGGCCACCTTAATTCACCATTGCAAACGAGTTATACATGGGAATACTTCCAAAAACATTTCATTCCTTGACTAGGAAAAAATTGGCTATGACAACATTGGCCCAAAATAGTGGATGGTTATCTATTGTGAAATTCGGACAAAATCATACAATTCATTCCCATAACTATGTATTTGCTGCAATACTAGCCCCACATGTAGCCTTTCTCCCTGCTAACATTACAACAATGGGGTGTTTCAAAGTTTCAATTGTTGGGGCCTTAACATCAATTCAATACATTGCAATTACAAATAAATATGTAGTTCACAATGTTGCACTTATTAATATATTGGATTTCTAAAAATCTAACAATTCATGTTACAAACATGTGGAGATTACAATTCCTCCAAAAGGTGATTTTTCATAATTTTAATGTATTTTATATGATAACCCCAATTATTTCAAAATTATTATTTAACATTTTCCTCTTTCTAAAGAATAGTTCATACAAATTTGATCATTGACAAGCTAAATGTTTTAGACATGCTTAATAGTTTTGTGGATACTACAAATTCCTTGGAGATTTCAAGAAATACACATACCAACCTCACTCCAAAAGTTATTGTCAATATGGAATACAAAATGTTCATCAACAATTCATCATTTATCTTGGATTTGGCTCCTAGATTAATTCACCAAGAGTCCACAAGGTAGGTTATACAAATCCTTATTGACCAACCTTAACCTTATGAAAAATCCACGATGAATCCACACTACTACAAAACATGGGTGCAGTTCACTAGTTCATGTTCATTAGACCAATGAATTCATTACTTCGCCACTAGGTCCCATTACAATTCACTCAATATTTAGTGAAATCAATTAGTGTAAAAAAACACCTTTTGTTGTAACGCCACTATGAAAAATCACATTTGTTGAATCCACATTACCTTACAACTAAAATTCAAAAACAACTCATACACAACTATCATGCAATTATCCCTTTAGAAATATGGTGTTTTAATAAATAAATTGCCACATCAAAAAATCAATTAATTGTATTATAGTTGTAAGTGAATTGAAAATGGGTCTTTTATACAATAGTTTATACACATCGTACATACATGTGTGGTCAACCATTTTTTATTTTTTCAAAAGTTGCATTATAGTCACATGTGGTAACTACTTTAGAATTGTTGTAAATGTGCCATTAAAACAACAATTATGTTACAACTAGGTACAATGTGGATAGATGCGATCATAACATGTGTCCACATTTCCATCACCCATTATGGAACACATTTGCAACTAATTTTCGATTATGATTCCCATTGATACAATTAATACAACCATTAATGTGCCACTACTAAAATACTATTATTTAATTATATTATGAATATAATATGACTATTTATAACTTAATAAAGATACATATTCATCAATTATTTATATCTTCATCATGTTTGTTTCATTTTTAATGATTTAAAATGTTACGGGAATGCTACCTCAAGCTTTAGAAATCATCTTTGAAATGCAAAGGAAAAGGAATAATGAAAAAATAACGAGGAAAAAAAAAACTTTCCAACTTTTAAAACATTTTTTTTCTTCTCTTTGCACCCTCACTACTACAAAATGTGGATGTGGTTCACTAGTCCTCATTCATTAGACCAGTGAATTCACTGCTTCTTCATTAGTCCCCGTTCATTACAACCAATGAATTCAATCAAAATCTAGTGAAATCACTTGGTGTATAGGGACACATTTTGTTGTAATGCCTCCTACTTTCAAACTTCATAATTTTTTTATTTTAATTCATTTTAAATGATTTAAAATGTTGTAAGAATGCTTCTTGAAATTCTACAATCATCTTTGAACTCTAATAATAACAAAACAACATACAAGGATTTTTTAAAAAGTGTTTGGGAACTGGCCTTTGTACCAATCAGTGGTTAGTTTTTTTGAGTTTTTGACCCACTTTACTTTGGGGGGGGGATAACTTTCTCAATTATATTATATTATATTTTAGACGATTTTTTGTGTCGTAGAGGCGCTAATAGGAAGGATTCAAATTTTGTTTGGACAATAGAAACAATGGAGCCCTCCCCTTGGATCTAGCCTACCTTAAGCGCTTAAGTGTTATAGTTATAACTTAATTACAACTTAATTTGCAACTAAAAAACAACTTAAAGATTTAACCCATATGTTTTGTCTTCAAATCCCATGTTACAAATTATATTAAAAAAGTTTGTTTTCTCATATTCTCACATTAAAATACAAGTGCCATTTTGAGATGAGTTCAAAACAGTTTAACCTAAAGGCAAAACATAAAATAAAATAAAATAATTTGATGGTTATTTTTTAGTTCACTTAGTGTTGTGCTTTCCTACCTACTTACCTACCTATGTAAGTAGGTTGGTCTTACTTGTCTACCTACCTATGTAGGTATGTAAGTAGGTCCTAGGTAAATATGTATGTATGTAGATCTTAAAACCTACCAACCTACCTACCTATGGCTATGTAAAGCATATATAGATATTAAAATAAATAAATATTTATTTATTTATTCCAAAATATTATTAATATGTCATGTGGCATATATTTTATTGTGTTACATGTCACAATCTCGAACTATCATTAATAATCATAATGAACGATGGAGATCAATATTTCGAAAAGAAAAATCATTTTTATGTCCAAAAATCTTCATAATGTCACATGTCAAATTTTAATAAATGGAGGAAAATCAATGATGTTAACATGACATCATGCGTGTAATTAGATTGGAATAACATAATATATATGGTGGTTGTAATTTTGTAATTCATGCAACTTATTTGTTAACATTCATGGCATATAAATATAGTGAGTTGCAAGTGTCTTTTATAACTCAAAAATTAAATTGCAAGGCCAATTGCAAAATACCTTTTCTTCATAATATGGTCCATTGTTCAACTGATGTCATTAACGATTATAATTGTGATATTTGGAAATACTAATTTCTTGAACTATTCCCTTATGGCCGTAATGGTCTAAATGAGCAACATCCAACCAAATTAAGATTGGAAGTTTACATGCCTAATTATCTACAATTATCCTCAAGGCAATTTGTTCAACACCATGCATTTCCCCTAATATCATTTGATTTATTTGTTTGCAAGCATGCAACCATTTCTATTTATGTTCGTTGCAAAGTTTGCCTTGTTGATGCCACGCAAATAGCCATTGTAAACCAAGAAAACTTTACTTTCCAAGTTTGAATTACTACCCTTTGACCTACATTAAATTCATAACAATTTGCTTATATTTATTAAATCATCTAATTACATTTGATTGTGGTGTTACAACCTATTGTTGTATGTAGCTCAATTATCAAAACTCCCATCACACGTGCTTTCTCCAAAGTCTAGTAATGCATTTGTAAGTGCCACCTATCAATGGCCTGATATTTGCATTACAAGGTGGGATTTGTGTTAAACTCAAACATTATTGGGGTTCCGATGAAAAACAACAACTGACTCAAATACATATGTTTTCACAATTAACAACTTTGGGCCAACCATCCACTTTTTCAATATCACTCCAAATAGTGTCAATAATCATTCATTCCTTTCTTAATATGATCTTTACCATTTCGGAATTGTAATATCAAATGAACCAATTAATGAATAACAATTCTTCACATGATAGTTCATAAAGGTGTCTAGGGTGTGTCACCAATTATGTTGGGGTGATTTCCAATGACTAGATTCACTATATATTGGACACCACCATCCTACCAAGCTCATCTAAAAGAACATATATATCAACCAATGATCTTGTCACTTACACCCAATATTTTGACTAGATCATGAATATTGTCATTGACGCATTAATGGGGTGGGATAGCAAATTGCAACATCCTACTCCAAATGGTGGATTATTCAACTTTTGTAAAGGGTTTTTTGCATTCGTGGAGTCCCAAGGATTTGACAACCTCCACGCCCACTAGTTGGTGTATACCCATGGCATGCCAACCACTACCACTAGGTTTCTACAACTTGTTAGAAATTCAAACTCCCCATTTATGACCCACCTCATTGCACATCAAACAACATGTCTCCAAATAAAAGTACCCAATTCGAAAGGGGCTATTTGTCCTAACCATGGTGGTCTTCTCCAAGTGTTGGTCTTACTTGTTTCTAATTTCAAAAGGCTCAAGCAAAAGGCATGTGTTCCTATTGTAGCGAGTTGTCCAACATGTAAAACTTGTTTCACCAATGAACATCTCTTGAAGCAAACAACTACCAAATTGGTGACCCTCATAGGTATTCAACTTGAAACTCTCAACCCACTAAGATTGAAAACCTCATTAATACACCAAATTCGTTACCTTTTCCAAAGTCCAACACCATCAAAGTGGACTTAATCGTATTAACTTTAACATTATTAAAATACCAAAGCCATTTTTGTGCTCATTCAAAATCTTGTTTCAAGACGTCAACATGCACACCTTTTGGGATAGTGGGTTGCTTTGCTTACCCCCAATCCACCACTTCAATGAGAATGGTTAATGATGAATTCAAGATCATTCCATAATGTCAAATTGGCCACAAATACATCAATGGGTACTATTTAGTAATCACTGCCGTATTCAAATGCAACCATGACATATTTTGCTTCATTGGTGGAGATGGACCTAATGCAACATATTAAATTATGAAGTATAAAACCAAAAACCAAAATGAGTTTGAGAATTTGGTTGCCCTCCATTTAAGTGCATTTGACAAATGAGTTAGTCAAAAGTCTAACCCTCTTGACAATGTAGTTGCTAACATAAAATAACATAAGAGGATATCAAACATGATATCCTCTTTGTTCTTTAAACAAGATGGGTCAAAACAAATAACTAGGAGCCAAAAAACACATCGAATATTAAACATCATTAGTCAAAATCAAACATTTAATTGTTATTATCATTTTAGACCATAGTAATCATAGTGAGTTAATCCTTTTACCCTCATATGAATGTCAAAGAACTTAGAGTAAAAAGTCATTTGATCCAATTTTAAGTTTTGGTTTTGATTTATGTAGTTTGAAAATGTACACCTTATGCATCAAATGGAGTCAATTTTACAAAGGACTATCAAAAGTACTCATATAATAAAAGAATTTTCATTGAAAAAAATATAGACCCTAAGAACATATTAGCCACAATCCAAAAACTTCATACTTTTAAAAATGTGCAATTCTAAAACTTTAAAAATTCAAAGAATGTTTCAAAATTGTTTCAGAATTTCAAAGCTTCAAAAGTACTTTACCCCATATAAATGGGTTATAATATATATGATATATGAAAAATAAAATTAAAAATTAAAGTATAATAAAATTAAAGAAGGTGAAATTTTAATTTTTGGTGGTGACTTAAAATTTTGATCATTTTTCAAGATGAAACATTGAATCTATAAGAAATATGCGCATTTTTTTAATTTCATATTTATTCAATAATGATTAACAAAAAAAAATTCATGCATTGGGGAGCATTTAAATTTTTTTAGTGCAAGTTACAAAAAAAATATTCAAAAATTCATTTTGCATGTAAAAGTGTATTTTGGGAAAAATGACATGTAGTCATTTTCCAAAGTAATCCCTTTGGCTCCTAGTTACAGGTTTTGACCCAAATATTGTGGTTTTGATGGCATGCCTATGTCGACTTCAAGGTGGTCCTTTTTACGAGTCTCATGAATTTGCCATGTTATTCTTCAGGCACTTTTTAGATACTTCCATGATTGCAAATATTGTGGAGGTTTCACTTGTAAAATCAAAAAATGGAGATGTGGTTATTTACTCACCCATAATAGATTATTCATGCCATCCAAACTCATTGGAACACTTGTCCCTTATGAGTTCACCTCAATTTACAAAAAAAAAAATTCCATCAAATAACCTTACACTTAATGGGCTTCCCATTCATTAATGGTTCAAACCTTTAGATGCATTGTCAATGTCCTTAAAGACCTTAAATTCTAGTTGGCAACGACCAAAATTATCTCATGGTTGTTGTCCAAATGGGATTTTCTTACACATTTATTTACTTCACAAAACATTAGATGAAACATGCCTAAAACCATCAAGTGTTACATTATTGCCCAAATAGTGGGTTGGATAAAGCTTGTTAAAGGGTGTTTAACATCTTTCCTAAACTTGAGACTTTAGGAAAAACAAAAGACAAAATTTGTAATTTTGTCAATTTCGTGATACCTTTTAAGTTTCTTATGGGAACTAATGGTGACTGCCACTATGCTTCACATGTTTGTTTTGTTTTTTCTTCACAAAATAATTGACCCAAAAAAATAAATTACCAAAATTCCATAAAACTACATCGCTTACAAAGAAACTACAAAAGAGAAAAAAAATAAAATCAACAACATGATCCTCTTACACACATCAACAATAACCATATAAGATTTTTAAAAATGGTAAACAACCCCCAACAAACATTGTTCAAGATATTTGTTGGTTGACAATGTTCATTGCTTTGCAGAGTTAAGTGATTATACTATAAGGTTTGATTAGTTTGGCTTTACTTTTAGAATAAAACAAAAATATGAATGTTGTTATTCGTAGCTGAAAACTATGTTAATGGTTGGTACTTTCATTTTCTCTTGAGAGGTGTTAGGTTTGAAGTCAATGTTGAATAATAAAACATGTAAAAAAAAAAATTTAATAAATAAATTGCAAAACATGTAAAACACACAAAACTACTCAACATGGCTATACATATAATTACATTGGATGCAACAAGGGCACAAAAAGACAAAGGCTAAAAATGCATTGGACAAAGCTCATTTGGAGTATTTTGCATTTATAGAAGAAATAATAAACCACATTGTTTGCTAATTCCCCAACCATTTTCACACATTTTCATTAAAGAATACAATTTACAAAAAACAACAACAAATTTTTTTGACAAACACAACCCCATACAAAGCAAAGAGGAAATATTTTTCAAAAAAAAACCCCACAAAATCTCACACAAGTGCCCCCCCCAAAACTTGTTCACTTAGAAAAAAACTTGTAAAACACATGGAAAAAACTTACAAAGCATAAAACATCCCCACACCACCATCACCATGAATGTTGCCACCCACCAACAAACACCAAACTCCCATCTTGTTGACGAGCTAATTTTTTTTGCCATGACCTTGAATCTCAATTAACCTAAATAAATTAAAATTTGCCTAAGCGTAAACACCATCCTTCATTGCACCCCAATCACCCAAATTTGAATTTGATCAAAATTTGCTTGAACCACTCCCATGTAAATGGTGCGATTTTATGCAATACCTTGAAAATGATAGCCCTTCCCCTGTGGGGATAAGGCCCAACAAAATGATATACCCATTACCCAACACAATTCCATGAAAATGAATTAGATGTTTGGTAATAAATTTTCCTTGCTAACCCATTTTTGAAAACCGGATTATTCATGATTGGTCAGGCCTTTCAAAATCTCCAAACACAATAGTCAATTACTACCATATGTTCAATAATAAACAATTTAATGCAACAAAAAATCTATCATCAAATATGCCTTCTCTTAAAAGGGTGTTTGATTGTCAACCCTTGTTTGATTATTGGTCTGCTTTCCCTATACCTCATCTAAAATCATGGGTACACAAGTTCTTCATGTTGCGGGTGAAAACCTTTTAGTATTAGCTTCATAGCATTTGGTCTTCCAACATTATTTTTCACATCAAAGGTTACTTATTTAATGTTTCCTGATCCTCAACCATAAACATGAAATTGGGATTATAAAAAGTCAAAATTAATCTTGACCAATTATGGAATTTTGACTACCCAAGTATTAATAATCTATTAGTCAATTATTGATTTACAAAATAACAACCTAATTGTCTAATATTGATTTTTTAAAAATAAACTAATCAAATGAATTGATTAACATTTATGTAAGTTATCAATCTTAAAATGCTAAACATGTTCATGATATAAAATTTAATTAAGAAAACCTTATAACTACTTAATAATTATAAGATTATCAATAAGATAACTGATGAGTATTAATAGGTTATTTGATCATTTACCCTTATGCATAATTGGTGCTTATTTCCCAAAATATTGATAATTCTAATCAACAAACGAATTTTTATTAGAAAACCTACATGGTGATGACGAAAAAATTGATAACTAATCAACACTAATCAAAATGTACTAATAGCAAACCACTTGGACGAATCAAAGGCAAATGTTAGACACGTTCTAACTTTTTCTAGCCTCAACACATTGAGAAAAATGTTGATCCTAAACAGTAAAAAATTGGATGAAAAAAAATCAAAATTGTGGGGTTTAGATTAGGAAATTGTTTGTGGCTCAGTATAATTGCGTAGTTTGTAGTGGCTAGTAAAGTGCATAGAAATGTTGTGCACGTGTAGAAAAAAATGTAATAAATATGATCCAACTACAATTCAATGTTTCTGATTGACCCATCATAACGATTGGTCTAAATGGTTTGCTATTAGTAGTAATTCCCTACCTATTTGTTATCCTAGTTTTATGGTTAGGGTTGAAAATAAATAAATAACTAAACTTGGATGTGAAAAATATTTTTACACGATCACATACTAAGCACCATTGGAAATGTTCTAAGTCCTGTAAAGGCAAACAAACATGCAAAGTCACATTGTTATGCCACAAGATTTGATTGCGGATCTAATGGGCCAAAGTGAATTAATAGCCACCAATGCACCAATTCGCCATTATGTCCACTGGATGGGCTACATTTCTTCATTCGGTGCTAGATGGGGTTAATCACAATCCATTTCTTTTTTATGTTGACCAATGTACTTATTTTAAATTTTTTTTTTTGGTTTTTGGTTGTTTTTCCCTTAGACCTAACCTCACACATAGGTACGCTACTCACCTTCTTACCTTCATAAATACTGCACCAACATTGGTACCTTATTTATCCCCTACTGGCATAGCTATCCTCATAACTAGTTATCCTATTAACCCAACTACTATACTAACTACCTACCTTACTAACTTAACTACCCTATTAATTACATACCTTATTAACTTAAACTTCTTTACGAATTTAACCACTATACTAACTACCTACCCTATTGACCTAACTACCCTACATACATAACCACCCTATTGACATAAGCACTTTAAAAACCTAATCACTTTGATAAGGTAACTTATTTCTTATGTACTAACTTGCCTATCTACCTAACTACCTTGTTAGTGTAACTTTCTTCCTACCTACTAATTTGTTTACCTACATGCTTCCTACCTTACTAACCTATCTACCTTGCTCCTTGAACTTCCTTTCTACTTATTAACCTACTTACTAACCCAACTACCTACCTATATACCTACTTACCTACCTATGCACCCAACTTCCTACCTATCCATTATGCACCTACCTATTTAAACTTTTTATATAGCCAAATACTTAATTAACTACCTATTCATTTTTTCCAACCCCACCCCCCCAATCCTACCTATCAATTTATTAAGGTTTGCCCTAGTTCATGGATGATGAACATAAGTCCCCATATGTAGGTATTACAAACAATTTATAGTGGAAACAATGCCATAATTGTAACCATTTTGGTTTAGTTAATGCATATTTTACTAAATTTTGTTTACTTAATTTATTATGGAATGGACATTACAATACATTTTTTCATGTAATTATTATAAGTATGTACTATTGGATTATGGTTTAAATTTAAGGTTGGGACACATAAATTAATTAACAAGTTTTTCACAAATGTATAGTAATTGACCTAAACTAGGCTAAATTTGGGGGGAAATTTTAGAGTTTACACATATGTGAAATAATACAATTTCACTTTATATGTTCCTCAAAGAGAATAGAAAAATTTAGGTTGGAGAGATCGCACAAAGGTAGGAAACATAAATTTTCTTTTGGTTTTTTACAAAATTTATTTGATTATTTTTGAAGATCAAGGTATATTTTTTAGTCAATAAATATTTATAGTTTAAAAGCTTTAAAATTTAATTTCTAAATTTTTTCCCATGTTATTTTATTTTTTTGTTTTGCATTATATAATTTGTATAATTTGTATAATTTTTTGGGTTTAAGGCATATATCATTAAGACTTTTTTTGGTTAGGGTTTGTATAGTTAGGGTTGTAATAGGGCCTATGGCAAAATATCATTTGGATTTTTAAGGTCATGCCTTATGATTTAATGTATAGGAATTTGGTTCATATTTTTCAAGGCTTAAGGTTCATACTTTAAACTTTGTTCATTATATTGGTTTTTTATATTATCACTTGTTTATATGTATACCATAATTATTAATCTCCTTTGTTTCCATATGTTCCATAGTTGTTAAAGTTTAATATTTTCTAATCCATTTTTGTACGAATTATGACCTTTTAGGGTTGTGTTTTCAACTAGGATTACAAACTTTGGTGGAAAGTTGTCATCTTCTATTCCTGAAGGTATGCATTTGTCTATTGTTACTTCTTTTGTTTTCTGTTTATATTTTCATAATTCAAATTTTTTTCATTTCCTAGTTATTTGATATAAAATGGGCGTCAAATTTCATTAAGTATACAATCATAAATAAAGGTTTTATACCTTTACTTGGGTATTTCATATTCAATATCTTTTTGTAGTTTGATTTTTTCATATCCAAATGTGAATAATGCATTTACGCCCCACAACCAACATGGGTTTTATGGCCTAAAATAGGTATTGCATTTTGCACCTCTCAAATAGTGTGCATTAATGATCATTATGTGGGTATTGCTACATGGGGTTCTCAGACATTGTGAGTTTAAGGTACAATTTGGGTATTGCATATGTGAACATTTTCAATGATGGAAAGTTTAATAACTCAATGTGGGTATTGCCAAAGTTTGTTTTAGTATATGGGTTCATAATGTAAATATTATACATGATGTACATTGGAACAATAGGTATTTTACATCATGATGTAACTATTATAATGGGAATTCCAAGTCACAACATTGATTTTAAGGGAGCCATGTAGGTATTGCATTTTGGGTTTTGCTCAATGATGAATGTTTATATAATTATAAATTCTCTTGGTGCATGAATTTGTTCTAGTTCTTTCAATCATGGGAAGGGTTTCAAAGTTCCATTCCATTCATGTCCAAAACCCCACCAAATCCGCTTTCTTAAACAAGGACTTGGTGTGGACGTTTGGGATACGCCACAGAGGGCAAAATAAAGTGACTATTCAATTTGCTTATGTTCCATATGTTCACATCGTAAAATTCTTAGAAGGTGAACGAGGGGATATGAACACCCTCGTGGACTGGAATGTTTATAAAAATTTTCCAAGCCAAATGGATCTCAAGCAAGCAACTATTAGAAACCACTTCGGGCATACGTGGTAAACATTTATGGCATTAACCTTTTTTATTTCTTTAATTCATATACCAAATATTCAATCATTTACGTCTTGAAAGTTTTTGGTTTAAACATTAATGTGAATATGGACCAAAGGAATATCGAGAAAACTCAATCCACACTTTATTTACTAAATGAGGATGCTTAACATCATTTTCAATCAAAAGTTTATACACATGGTCTGATATGGCTAAGATCATGATTTATCATAAGGCCCATACACGAACTAATAGGTCATTCACACATGGTGAGCATGACCTGGAATCCATTTCTCATGTCTTGTTATGTTCCACGTATGTCACAAGCATTGAAGGACCACATATGGGCCCAACTAAACTTAGGTTACATGGTTAAACAAATATATCACAAACATAAAACAATTTGGTGGGAATGGGTGAATGCGGGTCAAAGCATGACACAAGATGATTTCATTCGACTTCAAAACATTGCATATTTGGATCAGAAACATATGAAAGGGAGTCGGCGTTCACACACCAACCCTACAATTTCAATTTAGTCTTGGGCTCTCCAACATCTACAAGACGTGTTCTTTTTCCAAGATGTTAGTGAAATCAATGGGACTCAAGTCACATTCACCATAGGTATTCAAACACCAACTCAATGTGAGTCCATGCTATCATATGGTCATAATAGTGTTGTTTCTATGGATGCCACATTTGGCACAAATGACATGAAATTCCATCTATTCACCTTGACAGGGTTTGATGATCATTGCATGGGTGTCCCTTTAGTGTGGATCATTACAAGTAAGCAAACAGTTGAGGATTTGATCGAATGGTTGAAACCATTAAAAGATAAGATGTTATCACACGTGCCACATTGGAAACCATCATGCTTTCTCGTTGATGATGCACCGCAAGAATTGAAGGCATTATGATTAGTTCTATATTTAATACCTATTTTGTGTTTATTTCCTTAGATTTTTAAAATATTTTTCATAATTCTTTTGATTATTTTAAGTGCATTTTATGTTGTACTGACCCCATTCATTCATGGTGATTTATTGCATATGTGTCCCTATTAAGGTTATATGGGGTATGGACAAGGTTCCCATGTACCTTTGTTGTTGGCATGTTCTCAAAGCATGGTGCTTACATGGTATTGAAAAAATAAAAAATGTGGAAGTGTGGGGTGGAATCCTCCAAGACCTTTGTGATGTGATGTACATGTCCATCAATCATGGAGAAATAATTGATGACTTCAAAGAACATGGGAAGGTTGTTGTGAGAGAAAGCCTTCACAAACATAGGATTAGTGATGCGTGGACAAATTACTTATGGACTTATTACCATCAATTTAGTAAGTGATAATATTTATCATGGTTTAATATTCAAAATTATTTTGTAATAATGTTATTCATCCTTGTGCATTGTGTTTATGTTTGTAGAATTATGGATGATGGGTGTTCGAAAAATGCCCCATTCCATCCAAAACACCCAAGCGAACATTGAATCATATCATGGTGCATTGAAACATTGGTTTGCTCTTGACACAAAAGGCTTTAGAGGGTGTAAGATTGATTGGTTGGTGTGGTGATTAACAACAACCATTGCACACCACTACATGCACACATTAGAAATGAAAAAAAAGGGTTTCATAAAAAACAAGGTTATGGAGGCCATTATTACATGAAGTGTGGAAAAGACATGTTTTATTCCATTCACCCGTGTGTACCAACCAACCCTTGAGAATGATGGAGCTTGGGGCATATGGAGCCAACGCCTTCCCAATGTCACTTATGTGGTGAAATTCCCATTCACTGAAATATTTTATTGCACATGTGAATGGGTATCGCGAGGGAACATGTGGAAACACCAAATTGTGATCATTTTCACATGCATAAACATTTCTCAAGAAGATATCATTCATTATTGTGAAACATGGTATGGATCACATCATGGAGGGTTGGGTCACATGTTTGTGGACCCACGACATATTCTAAATGATATGGAATCCAATGATGATGACGAAAATGAACATCTTGAAGCTGATGATGGGATCATAGAATTCGATGGGCTCAGGAGCATGGAGTAAAGTGACCTCCCTATGGATGCCATTGTAAGGTTTAATGACAATAAATTCATCAACCCCAATGGAAAGGGCTCTTACACAGTTGATCATTACAATGCAAGAGATCACATATGAATGTAAAACATGTGATGTGACACTTTGTGAACATGCCACATCACACATGAGAGTATTGGCATGTAATATTTGTAACATATGCCTCACAAAGGCAAATGCAGTTTTACACCCAAGATTAGTGTTAAACCATGTAGAAGATAAATTGGGAAATAATGTCAAATAGTTCAAAGATTGGCATGAAACAATGTTCAATCACATAAATGTACGTACTATTCAACACACCCATGAAGTCTTTGGTATGCCACAAAGGTTATTATTGTTTCCAAGTAATAAACACAAAAAGTTTGAAATGTAAAAACATAAGGATAATGATAATATTAGTGTTAAATGCAGGTATTGTAATTAGGCGCCAAAATCCTAGTTGGTAGAGGTAAGTACAAGTGCAAGTATTGCAATTAGGCCCCAAAATTATAGTTCATAAAAGTAAGTACGGGTGCAGGTATTATAATAAAGCCCCAAAATTCCAATTAGTAAAGGTAAGTATAAATGTGAATATTGAAAGTTTAAATGAAGAATTTAACCCTAAATGTAATACCCACATGCATGGTCGTTTCAAAATAACCGATATAGATGGTTTGGATACCCTTAAATGAAAACTTAACCTTAAACGTAATACCCACATGCAAGGTCAGTTTGAAATAACCCAACCCTATATGTAATACTTGCATTCAAGGTTAGTCCAAAATAATGCATGTGGGGTTTAGGGCTTTTTAAAATGAAAATCCTACCCTAAATGCAAAACCTTCATGTTTGAATCACTTCTAAAATAATTAGCTAATTTCAAAATAGTATGCTAACAAAAGTGTGTATAGAGGTTAGGGTTGTTGATTAGGAGTTCCATGATTCTTACTTTGTTTCATTGAAATTGAGAAAAGGTTGTATTATTTATGGAACAAATAGTACAATGACAATTGTGATCAAGTTTATATTGATGTAAGAATTTTTCATGGAAAAGTTGAACTTGCAATCTATAACGTGGAATAATTATCTTAAATAGTGAATTCAATAACTTATTAAAACAAAAATATAATTAAGTTAATCAATGAAATATCAAATTAATCAATCTAATTTTTAAATCCAACTTTTTATTATCCAAGTAAATAAAATTAAGCCAAATGATTAATTAATTAATTAAAATAAATAAATGATCATCTAATTCTTGATGATTAATCATTTAAATTATTTGAAATATTTTTCCATTAATTATTTAATTATATTTTTTTGATAGTTTATTAATTATTTAAAATAATTTATTAATAATTTATTAAATTGGGGGGAAATTTTTATGGTTGAAACATATGTGAAACAATACAATTTCATTCTATATCTTCTTCAAAAAGATTGGAAAATTTAAGTTGGAAAGATCACACAAAGGTAAGAAGCAAACCTTACGTGAATACCCAACCCTAAATGCAATACAAAGTTTGTCAAAATGAAAAAAAATTTTAAAAATCATGCTTAAAATTTCTTCAAATATGTTGATATTTATGTTTTTTCCCTTTTAAAGTTGTAAACTCATTTCAAAAAATAAATAAATAAATTAACCCATGGTTATGTATATTGCAATTATTTTTAATGAACTTTATTTTTAATGTGAATCAAAAATTCCAAAATATTAGTAGTTAGGTATGAAAATTTTCATAAGCTCTTGGAAACCATGCCAAAGTTTGTGTGGATTTGGAAGCGTTGTGAGGGCCAAGTCGTTATGTAATGTTTTCGACACTTTCAGAAGTTGAAACATGATTCAATTGTCCATGAAACACAATAATGTTAAAAAAAACAATAATAAAAAATCCATAGCCTTGACAAATGACTAGCTTCAACAAAAGTTCATCACCAAGGTTGTCAGATTGATTAAAATGTTAACATTGACTAAATTAGACAACCTAGCCTAACATAAGTAATAGGTTAGTTAACTACTTGTTAAGTAACTTAACTAACTACCTTGTAATTTAGCCTAGGCATACCTAATAAGCTACCTACGTAATATATGCCTATTATGTAGTTTACTCACTAGTGTAGGCTTTATAGGTTAATATTTTAGATGGTCTAGGTAGGTATTCAAGGTGGTTAAGCTTACTAGGTAAACCTATTAATTATGTAGGTAGTTTTTTAGCCTAGGCCACCTAAGCCTAATAAACATTTATGAAAATTTAATGTCTATTCCTTTTTATATTATAAGATATAAAATTTGAACTAAAAAAACTTATTAAAAAGAAAGCACATTTTTTCATATAATTGTTACAAATATATATTATTGGATTACGATTCAAGTTTACAATTTGGGACATAAATTAATTAACATTATTTTTACAAGTCTATAAGAACTAAAATAAATCTAGGTGCATTTTGGGGGGAATTTTATATGCAAAGAAATGAAATATATATATTTAAAAGTGAAAAAAAATCAGCTTGGAGATATTAACAAATGGTAAGAGACATACTTTCTTTTGTGTTTTGTTACAAATTTTATTTAATTATTAAAAAAATTAAGGCCAAACTTTTAGTTGGTGAAAATAAGTATGTGTGTGGATATTGCAAATTATATGAAACCGTAACCCTAAATGTAATAACCATATTCAAGTTCATTTCGAAATAACCCATAGGTGATTTAAGTAAAACTTTAAATGAAGGCCCAACCTTAAATACCCACATGTAAGGTCGTTTTGAAATACCCAATATGTAGTTTAGGTGCACCTTTGAATGAATACCAAATCGTAAATACTTGCATGGAAGTTGATTTTGAAATAATTCATAGGTGATTGAAGTAAATTTTATGTGAAGACCCAACCCTAAATGCAATACCCGCATGTAAAGTCATTTCAAAATAACTAATAAATGGTTTGGGTACTAAAAATATGTCTTTTTATATGCATGAATTAATTTGATGATAATTAATTTTCATGAATAATTATTTAAAATAATGATTTGAATAACTTATCAACGTAAAAATGTTTAATAAAAAAAATTAAATATAAAATTATCAATTTTATTTTTAAATTAAAATTAAAATTATTTGAATAATTAAGGTTTAACCAAATAGTTAGTTAATTAATATTAATAAATAAATGATTGTTTAAATATGATAATCAATCATTTACATTATTTGAAAGAATTTTTAAATAATTCCTTAATTATGACATTATTTATTGATATTTAAATTATATTATTATGTCATATGGGTCTGCTAAATATTTCATTCGAAACCTATATGCGAATATTGCTAAAGATCCCTAAAATCATCAATTATTTATGGACCTATATGCGAATATTGCAATGAATGTAAAAAAATCAACGATTATTATGGGACCTATATGTGGGTATTGCATATGTGGGGTAATGGCTTTATGGAATTTAGAATAGAAAAATGATGTATGTATTGCATGTTTAGAATGTGGGTATTATTAAAAAAATCTTTAGGTGATGTGAATCCTATTACATTAAATGTAGGTATTACACAATGTTCATTTTGATCTTTGTAAACCCCAGATAAATTAATGTTATCTATTCATTAAGTTTTGATTCTTACATTTAAAATATTAAAAAGATTATGAAAAGAAAACATATATGATTAACCATATACCCATCCAACAAGTATGATTAGAAAAAAATATAATATATTGATAAAAGATGTACAAAAATGGGTGGATCAAAAAATGTTAAAAAGCCCAATGAAAAAAATAAATAAATTATAATATATCAAAGGACCAAAGTTCAAAAATTGGGTAGTCCAAAAAATGAAAGGGTTGAAAAAACCTAGCTAATTATATAAAGTGGAAACCCTTAAACCATATCATTATTTACAATCTCGTGTTTAGTTCGATAAATAGTTGTTGCATTTGTAGCTTTTGTTGCATGACAAGTAATGTATAGATGGCAACGTTGCATTTCAACTTGAATTGCATTTGTAACAAACTCTTCCTTTGTTGTGCCATGAACCTATAAACACTTTAAAACCATGAAATTAAACGTTAACACACCTTGGATGAAACAAAATTATTTTAAAAAATATTTCATGCCATCTTCAATCATTGTGCATATGCAGAACGAATGGATTGAATCATCTTTTGTAAATCTTCATTCTTTTCCATTCGTGATGTTGCATCTTGAAACACACTTCTCATGCCCCAGGCATTAAAACCCAACACTTGTAATAATTATTTTAAAGCTAATTTAACCAAAGTTGGTTTTGGTAATGTTGGACATTTTTTTTGCGATAATTAACAATTTATCCCACTCATGTTGGGTTTTGGCATGAGTGCAATTAACAACCTTTTGATCATTCCACCTTTGCATGACCATGACATTTCCCAACATGCGAATGTTCATTTTAACATGGTCTTGACGTCGGGGACCTCTTTAAAAAGTTGAAAGCCTCCCAAGTTTAGCCTTTTCTGTCACCAAGCCATGCACCTCCTTCAAATGTTTCGTCAACAATCATTTGGCACGATATGTGACAATGCAAGTGCCAACTTTAAACTTCCATTTTGACCCAACTTTCATCCATTTTTTGTCCTTTCGAGCCATATTAGGTGGACAAGGGGGTGCCGGTGGCTGAAAAGCCTAGTTGGTTTCAACTTCCGGACCTAAACCAAAAAATCTAAAATAATAAGTCCTTACTTTATAATAAAAAAATCCTAACCCTAAAACCTTACACATAAAAGTTCAAAAAATACAATGCAAGTATTACAAAACATAAAATCACACAATTAGATGCAACTCTTGTAAACTCTAATAGGTGGTTCAAACTGGTGGTAAATGGTTGCAATCACACGTGAATGTGAACATTAGACGTTGTACTTTCCAATGCGTGAAGATTCAAGAGAATGGTTCTGGCACATCTATGAACTATGGGTCACCAGTGAGGAGCTTAAAAGAGTTAGAGGAGGTTGTGGAAGAGTGCAATTCAATTCATCTCTCACCCACTTATCGCTCATCCATGCTTGGATTCGGTATTGTATTTCTTCTTGATGGTGGGTTTGTTATGAATGTTCTAGAACTAGAGGTGACTTAAGAACTGATAGAATTGGTAATGAGAATCAATCATGATTGTGTAACACTTTACAAGCTCAATGGTGACAATGCTCAGTGGTGTCTACAAGAGGTTTTTAACTATGCATGGTATAATGACATCCCAAATTTGATGAAATTGGCGGTGGAGATGGTGAAGTCATTGGTGGTGTGTCCGATGTCACCATTCGTGAACAAGGCTGCAATGGATTTTGCATTCATGAGCTACCACACCATGCCACAACTTCTCAAACTGCTCTTGGAATTTAACCCAAACTTTTACCACTATGACTCTTTCTTAAAGACCAAGATCTCTTTGGCAGAATTGGAAGTTTATTGACATGCATGGGTAATGATGCAAGAGAACATGCCAAATTGTTTTTGGAACATCAAAGGATATAAAGAAGCTGAATTGCCAAGCCTCTTTGGGTGTACCTAAAGATGAGTTTCAATGCTATTCATAAGCGACAAATAGCGAATGCACACTTCAAAATCTGACCAACCAGTGGAAACTAGATGCTCATGTGACTGGATTGAAGTCACCCTGGTTGAAATTCAATCCATGGAAAAAGAATTTCAACCAGACATCGCAAAAGATTGAACTCGAAGTTTTCATGGAACCTAGTGTATTCCTAAACAATAGTCTTACCCTCAAAATTTTGAACCTCCAGTTTCATAGTGACAATGCTGGTAGTGATGCTAGTGTTGGGATTTTGGGCCAATTCTTCTTGTTAGGGGTTGCCTTGACAGCCACACCATAGGTAGACCTGCAGGATTTCATGTTCACAAAGCTTGGGCTTGGCTCTGCAAACCCAGCCTTATGACATGTTGTCTGGGACCACATTGGGCACCAGTGCTACTATCCCCTTGGGGAAAGGTGTGCCAACAGTAGGATTTACATCCACACAGACCATTTTTCTCACGTCCAAAAGTTTGACAGATTGGAAACATGGGCAAACACATGGAACACAAAACTGCCATAGTTCCAAGTCTGGCACCTTCTCTTGGACATTGAAGAACTTGGGTGGAATTCCATTTGACCGGGAAAAGCCTTCTTACCCAAGAGGCTTCAAGAAATCTAGGTTGGAATTACCCTTGAATGAAGATGGCAGTGTCACATTCACAGATAAAGAGTACCCAGACCCAATCACATGGAATTTCAAACATGAGTTGGAAGGGACAATGGTGGTTTGGTGCCTTTCAATGGAGGTGTATGTGACCATCCCCAACAGTAGTCAATCCAAAAGTCGATCCATAAGTGCAGGAAATACTCTCAAGTTTTGCTTTGCAAGGCACTTGAAACACAAGCTCAGCACTGACTACATGAGAACAAGCTTAGTTCTGCAATGATTTATTTATATTTCAAGTGAAATGTTTGTATGTGCAATTGCATGAAATCCTCGGCACAATGGGAATTTTCTTTTGTATACTCAAAATTGATATTTCAGCACTAGAACTTTGGATTGCCCTAGAAGCTAAAGTCCTTGTGCTGTGGGAATATGTTAGCTAAGCACTTTAGGAACTCTAACCTAGTGTTAGCTAGAGCTAAGATTCTAAATCAATGAGGTTGTGTGTCTATTCAATGCTTGAGATCTTGATGTCATGATTTTTGTGTTCACTTGCAGCATATGAAGAATGGGTTGTGGAGGTCCGAAAGTTTGAGCTTGTAGTGAGGTCATGTGATCATCTTATTTGTGTTTTTCTCCATTTGTGTGTAGTGTTGTGATGAGCCAGACTGCAGTTCAAGAGTCTTCTAAATTTTTGCTTCCCTTGATTCAGCAAGCTGTAAATGTTTCTTCTAATAAAAATGTGTAAAGCTTTACTGGAAGTGATGTTAGTTTTGACAAAATGCCAAAGACCTTGGTATGATATAAACAAAGGATCTAAGCTTTTGGGCATATTGGGACTTGTAGAAATCAAAGTTACACAATTAGGGGCCAGCTCGTTTTGTTCTACACTTATAGCCACATAGGGTGAAAACTATTTAGATGGATAGAGCATGACTTAAGCAAGTGGGAAAATCTGTTTGGCATGTGTATACACAAACTTGAGAGGTTTTGGTGCTCAACCACAGAAATTGGGCACATTACTATCCGTATAGGAGAAGGTTTTGCTATGAGGGCCTTCCAGGTTTGAGATTCTCAAGGTCAATAGGTCAGGAGGTCGAAAATTTGGAAGGCCCCTATAGCAAGACCTTTCTCCATGTAAAGCAATAATTTATTTTTTTTGTTTTTTGAAGCAACTAATCATAAAACTGGATCTTTCCAAAATTTGGAAGGCACAATACAATCCTTTCGAATTGTGGAAGATCCAGTAAAATGGAGCTTAATCTCAGATGAGTCTGAAGTAAGAGAAAGTCAAACAGTACATATTGAGACTTGAGAGCGACCTGAAAATACAAAGGAAAAAAGTGCCAATGCTTTTCATATGGAATACCTTTTGGAAAGATTGATTTCAAACATGCACAGTGGATTTGTGAAGGTCACAAATAGATGAAATGCAAAAGTACACTTTCACAAGTCTCAAGACCTCTTGGAGCAATGGCAATGGTGAGAAGTGCTTGGTGATCATCAACTGATTGCAAATGGAGCCAACAGATGCAAAACGGTGTCAACAGTTTATTCCTGCTTACCTTTAGCATAATGACTTGCCTGTAGATCTCAAGTCCAAAACACCAGAGACATGAATACTCTTAACCCTTTACAAGGTTTAGGGTTGGGTTACAATCACACCTTTCAGGATATGAAACCTGATAGCACATTCAGATCTTATATGAATACTGACATGCAGGAATCTCACTTGATGGCATTAGGAATCTCCTTGTACTGAGTCTCTAGAAGATAGCCATGTCAATCTGTTGCTACTTTGAGAATCTGCTTACCAACATTACCTCCACTCAAGAGCTTGACAAATGCACCAACAGCACTCTCTAGTCCTTCATCAATATCTTCAATGT
>Ga0116231_10004562_pt1 | contig 27930 bp, 22 predicted proteins | sample S1TSphgellanicum_2_FD_89695 | JGI IMG/M metagenome (GOLD analysis project Ga0116231, IMG submission 89695) | Host-associated microbial communities from peat moss isolated from Minnesota, USA - S1T2_Fd - Sphagnum magellanicum MG | ecosystem: Host-associated > Plants > Peat moss > Unclassified... | reverse complement strand
CTCGCGATGCGCCCGCCCTGGAGCATGATCTGGCGCGCGCAGCGCGCCGCCAGGCCGGTGTCATGGGTCACGAGGATCAGCGTGGAGCCCGATTCGCGATTGAGCTCGAACAGCAGGTCCGAGATCGTCTGCCCGGTACGGGCATCGAGGCTGCCCGTGGGCTCGTCGGCCATCAATATCGCCGGCCGTGCGACGAAGGCCCGCGCCAGCGCCACGCGCTGCTGTTCGCCGCCGGACAGCGTGGTGGGGAAGTGCCCCAGGCGCCCGGCCAGGCCGACGCGCGCGAGCATCTGCGTGGCCAGTTGCACGGCCGCGCCGGTGGTCGCCGCGCCGGCGCCCGACTCCGTACCTGCACCCGCACCCAGCTCGAGCGGGAGCATCACGTTCTCCAGCGCGCTCAGGTGCGGCAGCAGCTGGAACGACTGGAACACGAAACCCAGCGTGCGCGCACGCAGCGCGGCGCGTCCGTCCTCGTCCAGCGCGAACAGATCGGTGCCGAAGTACGCCACCGTGCCCGAGCTGGGCAGGTCCAGGCCGGCGAGCAGGCCCAGCAGCGTCGACTTGCCCGAACCGGAGGCGCCCAGTATGGCCAGGGTCTGTCCGCGCTCGACGCTCAGGTTGATATCATCGAGTATGGTCAGTTTTCCCGTGCTGTCGGCAACGACCTTGCCCAGGTTTCGCGCCTCGAGCGCATGAGCGGTCGCCGTCTCGCGGGGGGATACGGCTGGCGCAGGTACGGGGTGCGGGCCGGGCGCGCCCTGGCCGGCGGTGCTGGTCGCGGATGTCGTGTCCATGGTGCCCTGGGTATGCTCGTCGTCGCCCTGATCCTGGCACTGGGCGCCGGTACCGCGCGCGCGTCGCCCAAGGCGATCGTGGTCGTCGGCGACAGCCTCTCGGCGGAGTACGGCTTGCCGCGCGACAGCGGGTGGGTCAAGCTGCTGGCGGACCGGGTGTCCGCCACTGCACCGCAGTATAGCGTCGTCAATGCGAGCATCAGCGGCGACACGACCAGCGGCGGACGGGCCCGCCTGGGCGACCTGCTGCAACGGCTGCACCCTGCCGTGGTCATCATCGAACTGGGCGCCAACGACGGCTTGCGTGGCATGAGCGTCGAGGCCATGCACGCCAACCTGCAGGCGATGATCGAGGACTGCCGCAAGGCCGGGGCGCGCGTGCTGCTCGTGGGCATCCACGTGCCGCCCAATTACGGGCCCGCGTTCGAGCAGCGCTTCTACGGGGTCTACCAGGACCTGGCGCGGCAGGACCACGTCGCCTTCGCCCCCTTCCTGCTCGACGGCTTCGCCGAGCGCCTCGAGTGGTTCCAGGCCGACCACATCCACCCGCTGCCCATCGCCGAACCGCACATGCTCGACAACGTCTGGCCGCACCTGCAGCCGCTGCTCGTGCGCTGAGCGCGGGCGCCGGCCCGGGCTCAGGGCTGGGCCGGCGGGCTCGCAGGCGTGCTGAGGTCGGCGCGCGTGATGCGCGCGCCCAGGCGATCGCGCAGCGCCCGGACATAGGCGGAACGGTCGGCGCTGGCGAGCACGTCGCGCAAGGACTTCTCCTGGGCGGCGCGCTCGGTATCGCTGGCGGCCGCGGTCGAGGCGGCGAGCACGTGCACCAGCGCATAGCCGCCGTCGGGCTGCTTCACGCCGATGTACGAGGGCAGGCGGTCGGCCGGCAGTGCCATCGCCTGCTGGATCCCGCTCTCGGGCAGGAACTGGGTATCGCGCCGCGACAGTTCATGCACCGGCTCGAAGCCCGCGTCGTCCGGGGTCTTCTTGAGCTCGGCCAGGCGCGCCTCGCCGGCCGAGCGGGCCAGCTCCGCCGCCGCGCTGCGCTCGAGCTTGGATCGGATCGCCGCGCTGACCTCGGCGAACGGACGCACGGCCGCCGGCGTGTAGGTGTCCACATGCACCGAGACCAGCGCATTGTTGCCGATGTCGATGGCCTTGGTGTTGTGATGCTTTTCCAGCGCGTCCGGCGCGAACACCGCCTGCAGCACCGTGGGCGTGAAGATCGACGCCTTGTCCGGCTGGGGCGCGCCCTGGCGCGTCAGCGCGTCGACGGTCTCCAGCGGCAACTGGAACTTCGCGGCCGCCGCGGCCAGGCCGTCGGCCTGTTCGTAGACGAAGTTGGTGAACTGGTCGGCCATCTCGGCGTAGCTTTTCTGTGCCGCCTGCTTGCGCATCTCGGCCTCGATCGACGCGCGCACCTCGTCGAACGGGCGCGTCTGGGTGCCCTTGATGCCGGTCACCTCGATGATGTGGTACCCGAAGTCGGTCTCGACCACATCGCTGATCTGGCCGTCCTTGAGCGCGAAGACGGCATCCTCGAAGGGCTTGGTCATCATGCCCCGGCCGAACCATCCCAGGTCGCCCCCCTTTTCGGCCGATCCCGGGTCCTTGGACTTTTCGCGCGCCAGGCGCGCGAAGTCGGCCGGATGGGCGCGCACCTGGCGCAGCAGGTCCTGCGCCATGGCCCGCGCCGCGGCCTTGTCGGGCGCCGAACCGTCCTTGCCGACGGTGATCAGGATGTGGCTGGCACGGCGCTGCTCGACCCCGGCCCAGCGCGCCCGGTTGGCGTCGTAGTACTCCTTGAGCGCGGCCTCGGTGATCGTCGCGCGCGCCGCCAGGTCCTGCATGCGCAGCACCAGGTACTCGACCCTGGCGTGCTCGGGCGTCCGGTACAGGTCGTGATTGGCGTCGTAGTCGGCCTTGACCGCCGCGTCGGTGACGACCGCCTTGGCCAGGTACTCGTCCGGCCGGAACAGCAGGCGGCGCACCTGGCGGCGCTCGTTTTCCAGGGCCAGCATGCGGTCGACGACCGAGCGCGGAACCATGGCCCCGGCGCTCAGGCCCGATTCGAGCGCCTGGCGCCCGGCATCGGCGCGGACGCGCGCCTCGAACGAGGCCTCGGTGAAACCGCGCGAGGTGAGCAGGCGCAGGTAGGTGTCGTAGTCGAACTTGCCGTTGAGCTGGAACTGCGGGATCGATCCGATGATCTCGCGCATGTGCGCATCGGAGACGGTCAGGCGCAGCCGCGCCACCTCGTGCTCCATCGCCTTTTCCGAGAGCAGGCCTTCCAGGGTCGAGGCCCGCATCTGCGGCGTGTCGAAGATGCGCGTGTCGACGCCGGGGCCGAGCATCTGCGACATGCGCTCGACGCGCTCGCGCTGGGCGGCCTCGAACTCCTGCTGGGAGATGGACTCGCCGTCGATCTTGGCCACCGCGTTGTCGTCGTTCACGAAGCGCGTGAAGCCGTAGACGCCCGAGAAGATGAACGGCAGGAAGACGACGATCGAGAGCAGGGGCATCAACCAGCGGCGCTGGCTACGGATGGCATCGAACATGGGACTCGGGAAAAAAGAAGGCGCCGTCTACGCAAAAAGGATCGTCGCGCAAACCGGCTTTGGCACCCCTACGCTCACCGGCGGGCATCGGGCGCGGCCGGATCGGGTGTGCCGCCAGATGTTATTGCCGCAGGCGCACGACCAAGGACTTCGATCATAGCAGGGACACGGACCGCGCAGCGCCGGCCGCGGGAACGCGCGCCGTGCCGCGGTGCGGCGCGGCCGGTGGACCGGCCTCAGGCCGCCTGTTCGGCCGGCGCCGCCGGGGTCGCCATCACGGCCTGGAACGCTTGAATGCGCCCGGACAGGTAGAGCGCATCGCTGGCCACGCCCGAAAAGCGGCCCGAACCCCAGGTGTGCAGCCAGGGCAGCCCCAGGAAGTAGAGGCCGGGCTGCTGCGTGACCCCGCGCCGGTGCTGCGGCTGCCCGCGACCGTTGAAGACCGGCGCATCGAGCCAGGAGTAGTCGGCGGCAAAGCCGATGCACCAGATGATCGCGCCGATACCCGCGTGTGCCAGCTCCAGCGATGCCCGTTCGCCCGGCGGGACCCAGACCGGCTCGTAGCGCGCGCCCGGCGGTGCATCGATGCCGTGGTCGGCGATGTAGCGGTCGATCGAGGCGTTGATGCCGTTGTAGACCGCATCGGCCTGGTCCAGCGCCGCCGCCAGCGTCGGTGCGAAATGCAGCGTGGCACCGTCGGTATCGAGCAGCCGTCCGTAGAGCTGCATGCCCTCGCGCGCGAAGCGGCGCAGGTCGATGTCGCGGCCGCCGTCGCGGCCGGTGACGTAATGGTTGGTGTTGTCGCGCACGCCCTCGCGCAGCGGATGGTCCTGCACCGGCATCTCGTAGTAGCCCATCTGCGCAAGCCAGTCGACGACGTCGCGGCCGCGGTAGAAGCGCGCGCAGCGCGGCGCCTCGCCGACCGCGAGCACCACCTGGCGCCCCGCCAGGTGCAGGTCCTCGGCGATCTGGGCACCCGATTGGCCGGAGCCCACCACCAGCACCGACCCCGGCGGCAGCTCGCCGGGATTGCGGTACTGGGCCGAATGCAGCTGCGTGATCGAGCGCGGCAGGCGCTCGGCCAGGCGCGGGATGATGGGCACGTGATAGCCGCCGCAGGCCAGCACGACCTGGTCGGCGGTGAAATCGCCGCCGCCGGTCTGCACCTCGAAGCCGCCGCGCGCGCGCGGCGCCACCCGCCGCACCGCGACACCCTCGCGGATGGGCGCGGCGCAGCTGCGGCGGAATGCCTCCAGATACTGCAGGATCTCGTCGCGCCGCATGAAGCCGTGCGGATCGCCACCCTGGTACGGATGCCCCGGCAGCTGGCATTGCCAGTTGGGGGTGACGAGGCAAAAGCTGTCCCAGCGCTGGGTGCGCCAGGTGTGCATCGCCGTGTGCTTTTCGAGGACCAGGTGTTCGACACCCTGCTGCGTCAGGTAGTAGGACAGGGACAGGCCGGCCTGGCCGCCACCGACGATGAGCACGCTGTGGTGTGTTGACTGCGTCATGATTGCCCCTCCGGGATCCTACTTATCGAACCCGATGACCTCGACCTGCACCCCGGGCGCGTGCGCAAATCGGGCCGCGTGCGCCTCGATCTGCACCAGCTGCGCGGCGGCACGCGGGCAGGCGAATCCGAACTTGGCCTTGACCCGGTCCGAGGCGATGCGCGTGGCGGTGCGCGCGCGCTCGAGGAAGTCCGCGAGCGCGTAGCGCCGTCCCGGCTCCAGGTACTCCTTGACGACCAGCGAGGGGGAATAGCAGCGCGATTCGCTCCCGTCGGGCCAGCGCACGCGGTAATGCATCTCGGGCATGCGGCCTCGCGCGCTCAGGCCGGTTGCGGCGCGCGGTAGAGCGCCTCGTGGCGCTCGGCGCTGGCCGACCAAGAGAACCGGCGGCACACGGCCGCCACGGTCCCGTGCCGCCCGCCGGCGATCGCGCGCAGCAGGCCGGTGGCGATCGAATCGACATCGAGCGGATCGGCCCACTGGACGTCGCCCTCGGCGAAGTGCTCGGTGAACGGCGCGCGGCGCGCGACCAGCGCCGGCGTGCCGCAAGCCAGCGCCTCGAGCGCGGCCAGGCCGAAGCCCTCGATCAGCGAAGGCATCGCCACGACGGCGGCGCGCCGGTACAAGGCCGGCATGTCCGCGTCGGGCAGCGGACCGGTGAGGATCACCGCGGCGCCCGGCCCGGGTGCGGGTCCGGGTTCGGTTCCGCGTCCCGCACCCCCCTCGGCGAGCTGCAGGTCCGCCGCCGCCGCGGCTGCGCGGAAGGCCAGCACCTGCGGGCCGTGGTCGAGCAGGCTGGCGCCGCCGGCGATCACGAGTTGCAGGCGCGGCAGGCGCCGACGCGCCAGCGCGAAGGCCTGCAGCAGGCGCAGCGGGTTCTTGCGCGCCTCGATGCCGCCCACGAACAGCACCACTGGCGCGCCCGGCGCCAGGCCGTGACGCCGGGCCACCTGCGCGTCGGCCGGGTCCGGCCCGGGCGAGAAGCGCTCCAGGTCGATGCCATTGGGCACCTGGACGGCGGCGATGCCGTGTTCGGCCAGCAGGCGCTCGCGCCACACCGAACTGACGCACAGCACGCGCGCCGCACCGCGGATCGAGCGCTCCTCCCAGGCCTGCAGGCGCGGGTCGCTGTAGCGGTCCAGGTGGTGCACGGTGCGCAGGTAGCTGCCGATCGCGCCCTGCTGCACCAGGTCGGCCAGCGCGTTGGCGCCGATGCCGTCGTGCGCGTGCAGCACGTCGTGGCGCTCGGCGCGCGCGCGTGCCTGCAGGTGGGTGCGCAGCGCCTCGATGCGCAGGCGCACCTGGGCGGCGACGTCGGCGCCGCCCGGGCGCAGCGTGGCCAGTTCCACGCGGCAGGGCGTGGCGCGGAAGAAGCGCTGGCCGGGCAGCGCCGGCGCGATGATCACGACCTCGTGCCCGCGGTCGCGCAGCGCACGGCCGAGCTCGAGCACGTGGACCACGCCGCCGCGCGGATTGATCGAGTGGGTGAGCAGGACTATCTTCATGGCGCCGACGGCGCCGGCGCGCGCGCGCCGAGGAAGGCCTGCTGCGAGAAATCCCACAGGCACGCGTCGTCCCCCGCATGATGCAGCTGCACCCGGCTGCCGGCGCGGACCTCGCCGACCACGGCGGCGCCGATCGCGCGGGCCGCAAAGCGCGCCAGCACGGCCGCGACGTGCTGCGGGGCCACGCTCAGCACGAAGCCATAGCTCGGGAACGACAGCAGCCAGCGCAGCAGCTGCTCGCGCTCGTGGCTGCGCAGGCTGTGCGGCCGGGGGATGGCATCGACATCGATGCGGGCGCCGACGCCCGAGCATTCGAGCAGCATCAGCGCCGTGCCCAGCGCGCCGGCCATGCTGATGTCCTTGGCCGCCGCGCACAGCCCGGCCTCGGCCAGCTGCGGCAGGATCTCCAGGTCGGCGCGCAGGCGCTCGCCCGGCGCCTCGGTGGAGGCATTCCAGTACGGATACGGCGCCTCCCAGCGTCCGCGCAGGTCGATGGCCATGACGAGCGCATCGCCCGGGCGCGCGGCGAAGCTCGACAGCAGGCGGCGCGCGCGGCCGATGATCGCCACGGCCAGCTGGCTGCGCGCGCTGCGGTCGTTGCTGTGGCCGCCGACAATGGGCACGCCGTAGCGGCGCGAGGCCTCGGCCATGCCCTCGAGCACGGGCGAGCCGGCCAGCGAGCCCTTGCTCCAGATGGCGTCGACCACGGCCAGCGGCCGCCCGCCCATCGCGTAGATATCGCTGACGTTGACCATCACGCCGCAGTAGCCGGCGAACCAGGGCATGGCCTCGACGAAGTCATCGACGAAGCCCTCGATCGCGAACAGCAGGTGGCCCTCGCCCCCGGCCTGCGCCTCGGGCAGCGCCGCGCAATCGTCGCCCACCGCGATGTCCCGCGGCAGCACGGCGCCCAGGCTGCCGAGCACGTCCGGTACCGCGCGCTTGTGGCCAAAGCCGCGGCTGGCGCGCAGCTCCGCGCACAGTGCCGCCGCATTCATGCGTTGCCGCGGCGGCGCGGCGCCGCCCGTTGCAAGCCGGTGGCGGGATCCCGCACGGCGGGGCTCACGAGCCCGCCCGCGTGACGAAACCGCCGTACGGATCGGCACACGGCGGATACTGGTGCAGGTCGGCCTGCATCAGGCAGTGGTCGCGGCCGTGGACCAGCACCGACTGCAGGGCGCGCCAATGCAGGCGTTCGAACAGCGCCACGTTGGGCCGCTGCACGTGGGCCAGGAAGCGCTGGCAGCCGCGCGCATGCGCGCTGCACACGGCCATGCGGACCAGGGTAGCGCCGATGCGCCCGTGCTGGCGCATGGCGGCGTGCACCGCCAGGCGCGAGCCCCACTAAAGCCCGGGCTCGGCCTCGTGGATGCGGACCGTACCGACGACTGCATCGGGGCTGCCGCCGAGGCTGGACACGGCGACGATCAGCTGGGACCGGTCGTCGATCGCATCGCGGTCGTCGCCGACGAAGATGCCCTGCTCGATACAGAACACCGCCCGCCGCAGCGCCCGCGCCTGCTCGTGTTCCCAGCTGCCGGCGGCCCACTTCACGCGAAACTCGCAGGGCACGAAGCCGGGGGCCGCATCGAGCGTGACCGGGCCGGCGTCCTCGAACCAGCGCATGCTCAGTCCTCGTAGCGCGACAGCGACGAGCAGGCCGCGCAGCGGCCGCAGCCGGCCTTGATGTCGCGCGAACGCAGGCCCGCCCGCGCCAGCAGCGCACCCAGCGGTTCGAGCACCGACTGCATCCAGTCGGCCGCCGGCGCCGGATGGTCCTCCAGCGGCGTGCCGCTGATCGGGACGAACGGCACGACGAACGGGTACACGCCGATCGCGACCAGGCGCTCGCACATGGCCAGGATCTGCTCGCGCGTATCGCCCAGGCCGGCCAGCAGGTAGGTGCTGACCTGGCCGCGGCCGAACACGCCCACCGCGGTGGCGAACGCCGAGAGATAGCGCTGCACCGGCACCGAGGCCTTGCCGGGCATCAGGCGCCGGCGCAGCGCCGGGTCGATCACCTCGAGGTGCATGCCCAGGGTGTCGATGCCCGCCTCGTGCATGCGCGCGAACCAGCGGTCGTCGTCGGGCGGCTCGCACTGGCCCTGCAGCGGCAGCGCCACCGCCGCGCGGATCGCGCGCGCGCTGTCGGTCAGCACCGCGGCGCCACGGTCGGCACCCGGCGGCGTGCCGGTGGTCATCACCATGTGCTTGACGCCATCGAGGCGCACGGCGGCCTGCGCCACCTCGGCCAGCTGCTCCGGGGTCTTGTGCGCGATGGTCCGGCCTGCGGCCAGCGACTGCCCGATCGCGCAGAAGCGGCACGCCTTGGTGCGGCTCTCGTAGCGGATGCAGGTCTGCAGCACGGTCGTGGCCAGCACATCGGCGCCATGGAGCGTGGCGATCTGCGCGTACGGAATGCCGTCGTGCGTGCGCAGCGCGTAGAAGCGCGGCTGGCGCGGGAAGGCGATGCGGGCGATCGGGATCGCACCGCGACGCAGCGTGCTGCGGCCCTCGGCGTCCGGGGCATCGGCCAGGAACGGCGAGTCCCACGCCGACGCGGTGTGTACCGGCACCATGATGGTATGGCCGTCGACGGTCACGGCCTTGTGGTCCGAGGGCCCGGCGCCGCCGCGCCGGCTCGGCGCCCCGGCCTGCGGATCGACCAGGCGCAGGCCGCGCGACTGCAGTTCGGTCATCAGGCGGCGGCTATCGGGCGCCACACTGGGATCCGCGTCCGCGACGGTGCCGCCGTCCGGCGCAGCGGCGGCGTCAGGCACGGCAAGCGCGGCGGGTTCACGCATCGGGTTCATGGGCCTCCCCCGCCGGCAGGACCGGGCTGCGCAGAGGCGCCGCAGCGGCCACCGGCATCGGCGCCGTGGTCTGGGCCGGCTGCTCGTTGATCAGCAGGCGCAGCAGCTCGGGACGCGCGTAATGCCCGACCGAATCCATCATGCGCTTGCGCTTGGTGATCAGGCCCAGGTCCAGGTCGGCGACCACCATGCCCTCGCCTTCGGTCAGCGGCTCGCCCAGGTAGCGTCCCTCCGGCGAGACGATCGCCGTATGGCAGCCGCCGCGCAGCGCCTGCTGCAGGCGCGGGTCGGCGGTGATGGACTGAACCTGCGCGTCGGCGAGCCACCCGGTGGCGTTGATCACGAAGCAGCCGGATTCGAGCGCATGGTGACGGATCGTCACGGCCATCTGCTCGGCGAAGATCGGACCGACCAGCGATCCGGGAAACTGGGCGCAATGGATCTGCTCGTGCTGCGCCATCAGCGCGTAGCGTGCCAGCGGGTTGTAGTGCTCCCAGCAGGCCAGCGCACCGACCCGCCCCACGGCGGTCTCGACCACGCGCAGGCCGGCGGCGTCGCCCTGGCCCCAGATCATGCGCTCGTGGTAGGTCGGCGTGATCTTGCGCCGCTTCAGGCGCAGGCTGCCGTCGGCGTCGAAGACGAGCTGCGTGTTGTACAGGCTGCCGTGGTCGCGCTCGTTGATCCCCACGACCACCACGGCGCCGTGCGTGCGTGCGCAGTCCGACAGCGCCTGCGTGACGGGGCCGGGCACGGTGACCGCGCCCTCGTAGAGGCGCAGGTGGTCCTTGCCCTGCTGGCACGGCGGCTGCACGAACGAGAAGTACGGGTAATAGGGCACGAAGGTCTCGGGGAAGACCACGATGCGCGCGCCGCGGCCCGCCGCCTCGGCGATGGCGGCGCAGACCTTCTCGACCGTGCGCTGCGGCCGTTCGAGGTCGGGCGCGATCTGCACCGCGGCCGCGCGCACGGTTTCCGGGGTCGTCATGCCGGCGGCTGCCCTACAGCGTCCAGGTGTCCAGGATGAACGCGTTCTGCTTGCGGTGCAGCAGGATCAGGTCGAGCACGTCGAGCGGGCTGATCGCGCGCACGCCCTCGATCAGCGCGCCCTCGCCGTGGCCGTACAGGGCCTGCAGCGCGAAACGGCAGGCGTACACCTTGCCGCCCTCGGCGATGAACTTGCTGATCTGGTTGTTGAAGTTCTGGTGCCCGGGAAAGGCCTCGTCGCCGAGCGCCGGGAAGCCGCGCTGCACGCCCAGCGTCACGCCCGGGCCGTAGAGCAGGATGCTGGTCTCGAAGCCCTTGCGCTTGAGGCGCGTGGCCTGCAGCAGGTTGACGAAACCGATCGAGCCCTCGAAGGCCACGGTGTGGAAGGTGACGAGCGCCTTCTCGCCGGGCTCGGCCTTCACGTCCTCGAATACCTTCTCCTCGTAATCGACGAGGTACTCGCCCTTCTTGTTGGCTGGCTTGGTCACTTTTGGCATGCTGGATCTCCCGGAGATGATGACAAGTGCGCGCTCGTCGAGCGGAGCGGCGCCGCGGACACACCTTCATCGGTCGCACGCGGCGTGCCATCGGCCGCGCCCGCGCATCCGATCAAGGCGCGATCAATCAGTCGCGGCGCCACGGCCCGACGGCCGGCGCCTGCTTGGCCACGGGAGCGGCGCGGGCATGCGCGCGCGATCGCGCAGGCCCATGGCGGCCCGGAGCGCCAGCGCGGTGCATGCGCGACCCGATCAATGCACCCGATCATTGCGTCAGATCGCACCATCGGCGCGCAGCGGGAAGTGGTCGCGGCTCGGCGTTCGGTGCTGCTTCCGAGGGAAATCACGGTGGCGGCGCGGCGCGCCGCAGCGCGGGCGCCGCTGGCACGGAACATGCGATCAAAAGCCAAAGGCATCCGATCATGAACCGATGAACGCGCTCACCGTGCGCTGGCGCCGCCGCATCGAAGCGAGCGACCGGCCGGCCTACCTGCTGATCCCCGACCTGATCGAGGAGGACCTGCGCGCGCAGCGCGTGGCGCCGCGCGAGCGCTTGCCGACGCTGCGCGAGCTCGCGGCGGACCTGCGGCTGCACTACACGACCGTCGCGCGCGCCTATGCCGAGGCGCGCAAGCGCGGCCTGATCGACTCGCGCACCGGCACCGGCAGCTTCGTGCGCGGGCGCGGCACGACCCTGCCGCTGCGCGACGGCACGGCCGCCGAGATGACGATGAACTTGCCGCCCGAGCCGGCCGATGGCGCGCTGCTCGCGCGCCTGCGCGAGGGCGCCGCCGAATTGTTCAGCGGATCCGATCCGTACGCGCTGCTGCGCTACCAGGATTTCGGCGGCTCGGCGCAGGACCGCGCCGCCGGCGTGCAGTGGCTGCGCCGGCGCCTGTCGGGCATCACGCCGGACCGCGTGCTCGTGTGCCCGGGCATCCACAGCGTGCTCGCGGCACTGCTGTCGCTGCTGGCCCGACCCGGCGAGACGGTCTGCGTCGACTCGCTGGTCTACCCGGGCCTCAAGGCGATATCGGCGCAGCTGGGCATCAAGCTGCACCCCCTGCAGCTGGACGAGGATGGCCCCGACATCGATGCGTTCGAGCACGCCTGCCGCACGGTCGACCCCAAGGCGGTCTACTGCAACCCGACCCTGCTCAATCCGACCACGGCCACGATGTCGATGGCGCGGCGCGAGGCGCTGGCCGACGTGGCGCTGCGCTACAGCGTGCCGATCATCGAGGACGATGCCTACGCGATGCTGCCCAGCCGGCGCCTGCCGCCGGTGGCGACCTTCGCGCCGCAGCTGACCTATTACATCACCGGGTTCGCCAAGTGCCTGGGCGCGGGCCTGCGCAGCGCCTACGTCTGCGCGCCCAGCGCGCGGCTGGCGCAGCGCCTGGCCGGCGCGCTGCGCGCGCTGACCGTGATGTCATCGCCGGTCACCACGGCGCTGCTGACGCGCTGGGTGGAGGATGGCACGGCCGACGCGATGCTGCAGGCCATCCGCGCCGAGTGCGTGCAGCGCTACGAGCTGGCGCGACGCCACCTGGGCGCACACGCGTTCGCGGCGCACCCGGAGGGCTTTCACCTGTGGCTGCAGCTCGACGCCGGTTGGAGCAGCGTCGAGTTCGCGTCCTACCTGCGCACCGAGGGCGTGGGCGTGCTGGCGAGCGCGGCCTTCAGCACCGACGGCAACCCGCCCGAGGCGGTGCGCGTGTGCCTGGGCGGCCCGATGAACCTGGACGATTGCGAGCACGCGCTGCGGCGCATCGCCGAGACCCTCGAGCATCCGCTGCACCCGCACGCCACGGTCAAGTAAGCAGTGCCCGGCGCGCCACCGCTCGGTCCCGGGCTCATGCGCAGGCTCACGCGGCGTCGGCGGGAGGGCCGGCCAGGTATTGCTCGTCGCTGACCTTTTCCAGCCAGTTGACGTTCTTGCCGTCGAGCGCCTCCTGGATGGCGATGTGCGTCATCGAGGTGGTCGGCGTGGCACCGTGCCAGTGCTTGTGGCCGGGCGGGCACCAGATCACGTCCCCGGCGCGGATCACGACGATCGGCTCGCCCTCGCACTGCGTCCATCCGCAGCCCGCGGTGACGACCAGCGTCTGGCCGAGCGGGTGCGTGTGCCAGGCCGAGCGCGCGCCCGGTTCGAAGGTGACGCTGGCGCAGGACACCCGCGCCGGCGCCGGAGGCGCATTCAAGGGGTCGATGCGAACGGTGCCGGTGAAGTATTCGGCGGGTCCCTTCTGGGACGGCTGCGAGCCGGCGCGCTTGAGTTCCATGGGTAATCTCCAGGGTGTGGGTTGGAAAGGGGGTAAGCCTGCGCAGCGCGCCCGCGGTTTGCTGCCCACGGCAACGCGGCCCCCGCGCCGTGCCGGCAGTTCTCCCCGCCGCCGGCCGATGCACGGCACTTTAGACATTTCCGCGGATGTCGCACAGGGGGGAATCTGCACGATGAACCAGCGCGAGATTCTCCCTCTCCCACGCCGTGGGAGAGGGCGGGGGAGAGGGTGGTAAAAAGGAGGAAAGCCGTAACCGTTCAGCAGTTCCTTGAGTACCCGTGCCCGCGGCGGCGCCACCGCACGCGACCCGGTCGGCAAGCGCCGGCAAAGCGCCTTCCAAGCGCCACCACCCTCATCCCCTCCCTTCTCCCGCGAGCGGGAGAAGGGAGTCAGGGCTCTGCGGGTGCACCACAGCAATGGTCCGAAGGACCAAGAAGGCGAGGTCAAGCATGAAAGCTTGCATTCAAGGCGTGCATCCCGTTCTTGCATCGAACGACGTCAACGCATCGGTGAATTTCTTTCGTCGTCTTGGCTTCCAGCTGTCCTTCCAGGACGACGGTGTCGAGCCCAGGTACGCGGTGGTGCAGCGCGACGGTATCGAGCTGCATATCCAATGGGCCGGCGTGGATCAGTGGGCACATCCCGTCGATCGCCCGGCATGCCGCTTCAGCGTCAGTGACGTCGACCAGCTCTACAAGGAATTCATCGCCAACGGTGCGATCACTGACACGAGCACTGCGGGCAGTCCCTGGTCGGCGCCGGCCGACACGCCCTGGGGTACGCGGGAGTTTCACCTGCGCGACCCGGGCCAGAACAGCCTTCAGTTCTATCGCCTGGTTTGAGCTTCGCAGGAACGCCTGGAACAACGCCGGATTCAGCAGAGGACCGAAAGAGGCGGCCATGGCAGCCGCCCGACGGGATGGAACGCTCGGACGCCGCCTGTCTTCAGGTCAAACGCTTTCTCCCCCTTGATGGCGACGACGATCGCCGGATAAACTCGGCCGCGGCTTGCGGCAAGCGCGTTACCGGTACCGCGTTGAACAGGTGCACTGCCCGCGTTGCGCGGAAGATCCGGACGCCGGCTCTTGGGGTTCCTCGATGTCGAATCACCAGTCCGACCGAACTGCCTCTCCGGCGTTACGGAGCGCGCGCTCGCGCCGCGCCGCCGCCGCCATTGCATGGGCACTGCTGGCGCTGGCGCAACTGGCCCTCGGTTCAGCGCGGGCGGTTCCGCTGGAGACCTATGGCCGTCTTCCGGCGCTCGAGGATGTCTCCTTGTCGCCCGATGGCTCCCGCATCGCGCTCGTCCAAACGGTAGGCGATGAACGCGTGATCGCAGCCGTATCGCTGGTCGATGGCAAGCCCATGGCGATCATGAAGATCGGCGACGTCAGAGTGCGCCAGGTGGCCTGGGCGGACGATCGCCACCTGCTGATAACGATGAGCAAGACGCTCGATGCCGACCGGGCCGAGCGCCGGGAATACGAGATCCCGCACATCGCCCTCTACGACGTGCAGACGAAGGAAACGCTGCCGGTTCCGGATGCCAGCGCCATGGGATATGGCAGAAGTCTCTTCGTGACGGGCAACCCCATGGTGCGGCGCATCGACGGCAAGACCGTCATCTTCGTGAGCTGCTTTTTCGCAGGCAGCCCGGCGTTTCCACTGATCGCGCGCTACGACGTCGAATCCCGGGAATCGAGCGTCTGGGTCCGAGGGTCGGACAGCATCAGAGCCTGGCTGCTCGATGACCGGGGCGCCATCGCTGCGCAGGAGTATTTCGCCATCCGGGAGAGCCATTGGGTCGTGAAGATCCTCAAGGACGGCTCGTACGAGAACGCCGCCGAAGGCATCGAACCGATCGATATTCCCAGCTTCCTGGGATTTGGCCCCGACGGCGGCACGGTACTGCTGCGCGAACCCAACCCGGGGGGAGTGAGCGTGCGGGTGCTGCCGCTGCACCCTGGCGCCACGCTGCCGGTTCTGGGCGACGGCAGGCCATTCGACATGATGCTCTACGACCGACTCAGCGGCCGCATCACCGGCGGCATCCGCATCGACGACGATGCGCACTATGTGTTCTTCGATCCGAAGGTCCAGCGCCGCTGGGCATCCGTCGTGCAGGCGTTCGAGGGCGCGCGCGTGCAATTCGCGTCCGCATCCGAGGATTTCCGCAAGTGGGTGGTCCGGGTCGAGGGTCCCGCCTTCGGTTACCGCTATCAACTGATCGACTTCGACACCCACAAGTCGGCTCCGCTGGGCGACGTGTACCCCGGTGTGACCGAGCCCTACGAGGTCCGCCGCATCACCTACAAGGCGCGGGATGGCATGGCCATACCCGCCTACCTGACGCTGCCCCGCGGCCCGAGCGCGAAGAGCCTCCCACTCGTAGTGCTGCCCCACGGCGGCCCCGCCACTCGGGACACGGCCGACTTCGACTGGTGGTCGCAGGCCCTGGCCGATCAAGGCTACGCGGTGCTGCGCTCCAACTACCGCGGCTCGGCCGTGTCGGCGGCAGCCGTGACCGATGGTTACGGCCAGTATGGGCGCAAGATGCAATCGGATCTGTCCGATGGCGTGCGCTACCTGGTCAGCGAGGGCATAGTCGATCCGGCGCGCGTGTGCATCGTCGGCGCCAGCTATGGCGGCTATGCGGCCCTGGCCGGCGTGACGCTCGAGCCGGGCGTCTACCGATGCGCGGTATCGGTGGCCGGGCTGTCCGACCTGCGGGCGTTCTTGCACTGGATCGACAAGAAGTCCCGCATCGACGACTTCCCGGAACTGGGATACTGGAAGCGCTTCATGGGAACCTCGGGGATCGACGATCCGGTTCTCTCGCAGCTGTCGCCGTTGCGCAATATCGATGCCGTCAAGGTCCCGATTTTGCTCATCCACGGCCACAGCGATACCGTGGTTCCCTACGCGCAGAGCCAGAGCATGTACGACGCGCTGAAGGCCGCGGGCAAGGACGTCAAGTTCGTGACGCTCGACGGCGAAGACCATTGGCTGTCGCACGGCGCCACGCGGATCCAGATGCTCCGGGAAACCGTCGGCTTCCTGCGCGATCACAATCCGCCCGGGTTGCCGGATGTTTCGGGGATCACTACGCCGCAAGCGCGCTGAGGCGCCCTATTCGCCAGTTGCTCGCACTCGATCAGTAGCTCTGCCCGCGGACCGAGCGAGGCGGATGCAAAGGGGGGTAGACAGAAAAAACGGGCCGCGAAGGCGCGCTTTCCTTGGATGTTGGCGGAGTGGACGGGACTCGAACCCGCGACCCCCGGCGTGACAGGCCGGTATTCTAACCAACTGAACTACCACTCCAAAAACTTCCGCAAGCCGACAGGCTGGGCACAAGAACCGCCGGCAGCACGCCGGCCGTATTTCGCGGCGCGGTCCCACCTGCTGAACCGGGCCGGCACCGCGACCGCGTCATCCGTCGCCGCGCCCTACCGGCAATCTGGTGGGTGCTGAGAGGTTCGAACTCCCGACCTACGCCTTGTAAGGGCGCCGCTCTACCGGCTGAGCTAAGCACCCCGCGCCAGTTTCTTCTTTCACCCGCGAAGCCCGCTAGTTTAGCGCATCCTTCAGGGCCTTTCCAGCGCGAAACTTGGGCACCTTGGCGGCCTTGATCTTGATCGGCTGGTTGGTGCGGGGGTTGCGCCCGGTGCGGGCGGCGCGCTTGCCCACGATGAAGGTTCCGAAGCCGACGAGAGTGACCGAATTGCCCTTCTTCAACGACGTTCGGATGCCGCCCAGTATCGCCTCTAGGGCCCGTCCGGCCGCCGCCTTGGAGATATCCGCCTGGCGGGCAATGTGTTCGATCAATTCCGTCTTGTTCAAGTTAGCCCCCTCTATTTTGCTGCGTTGGTCGCAATTTTTTTGGTCCCACGCATGCTCGCCATGCGCGGCCGGATTCTTTCTTCCGCAGGTGCGCCGACCGTCTACGCGAAGGACGCGGAAGCCTTCTATTCAACCGCTAGCCCCAAAGGGTGTCAAGGGCGCGAATCAACGATGCTTGCGTCGCGCGCACCGCTGAGCACCCGCAGGCCAAAAAAAGCCGGCCTCGCGGCCGGCCGGCTGATCCTCCGCGGTTCAGTGCTTGATGCCGGCGACCGTCGCCGCAGGATCGGCCTTGACGGCCTCGGCGGCGGCGACCGCGGCCGCGTCGTCGTCGGCCAGCGGCACCGGTTGACGCTCGAGCGCGACCTTGAGCACCTGGTCGATCCACTTGACCGGGATGATCTCGATGCGGTTCTTGACGTTGTCCGGGATGTCGGCCAGGTCCTTGGAGTTCTCCTCGGGAATCAGCACGATGCGGATGTCGCCGCGCTGCGCCGCGAGCAGCTTTTCCTTGAGACCGCCGATCGGGAGCACCTCGCCGCGCAGGGTGATTTCTCCGGTCATGGCGACGTCGGGGCGCACCGGAATGCCGGTCAGCGTCGAAATGAGCGCCGTGGTCAGCGCGATGCCGGCGCTGGGACCATCCTTGGGCGTGGCGCCCTCGGGCAGGTGGACGTGGATGTCGCTCTTCTCGAACACCTCGTCCTTGATGCCCAGGCGGCGCGCGCGGGCCCGCACGACGGAACGGGCGGCTTCGACCGATTCCTTCATTACGTCACCCAGCGAGCCCGTACGGATGATGTTGCCCTTGCCCGGCATGATGGCGGTCTCGATCGTCAGCAGTTCTCCGCCGACCTCGGTCCACGCCAGCCCGGTCACCTGGCCTACCTGCGCGGTCTTCTCGGCCACGCCGAAGCTGTAGCGGCGCACGCCCAGGTACTTGTTCAGGTTGTTGGGCGTCACGCGCACCTTGCCGGTGCCCGGCTTGAGCAGGGCCGCCTTGACGACCTTGCGGCAGATCTTGGAGAGCTCGCGCTCGAGCGCCCGAACGCCGGCCTCGCGCGTGTAGTAGCGCACGACATCGCGCACCGCGGTGGCGGTGATCTCGAGCTCGGCCTTGGTCACGCCGTTGTTCTTCATCTGCTTGGGCAGCAGGTAGCGCGTGGCGATGTTGACCTTCTCGTCCTCGGTGTAGCCCGACAGGCGGATGACCTCCATCCGGTCGAGCAGCGGCGCCGGGATGTTCATCGTGTTGGCGGTGGCGACGAACATCACGTCGGACAGGTCGTAGTCGACCTCGACGTAATGGTCGACGAAGGTGTGGTTCTGCTCGGGGTCGAGCACCTCGAGCAGCGCCGACGAGGGATCGCCGCGGAAGTCGGTGCCCATCTTGTCGACCTCGTCGAGCAGGAACAAGGGGTTGCGCACGCCGATCTTGGCCAGGTTCTGCAGTATCTTGCCCGGCATCGAGCCGATGTAGGTACGGCGGTGGCCGCGGATCTCGGCTTCGTCGCGCACGCCGCCCAGCGCCATGCGCACGAACTTGCGGTTGGTCGAGCGGGCGATGGACTGGCCCAGCGAGGTCTTGCCCACGCCCGGCGCGCCCACCAGGCACAGGATCGGCGCCTTGACGCGGTCGACGCGCTGCTGCACCGCCAGGTACTCGACGATGCGCTCCTTGACCTTCTCCAGGCCGTAGTGGTCCTCGTCGAGCACGCGCTGGGCGTTGGCGAGATCGTTGTTGATCTTGCTCTTCTTCTTCCAGGGCAGGTTGACCAGGATGTCGATGTAGTTGCGCACGACGGTGGCCTCGGCCGACATCGGCGACATCAGCTTGAGCTTCTTGAGCTCGGCCTCGGCCTTCTGGCGCGCCTGCTTGGGCATGCGCGCCAGCTTGATCTTCTTGTCGAGCTCGTCCAGGTCGGCGCCCTCCTCGCCTTCGCCCAGCTCCTTCTGGATGGCCTTGACCTGTTCGTTGAGGTAGTACTCGCGCTGGCTCTTTTCCATCTGGCGCTTGACGCGGCCACGGATGCGCTTTTCCACCTGGAGGATGTCGATCTCGGTCTCGAGCTGCGCGAGCAGGTGCTCGAGGCGCTCGTTCAGGCCCGAGATCTCCAGGATCTTCTGCTTCTGCTCGAGCTTGAGCGGCAGGTGCGCGGCGATCGTGTCGGCCAGGCGGCCGACCTCGTCGATGCCGGCGATCGAGGTGAGGATCTCGGTGGGGATCTTTTTGTTGAGCTTCACGTACTGGTCGAACTGGGCCACGATGGCGCGGCGCAGCGCCTCGAGCTCCGAGTCGGCCCCGGTCTCGGGTTCGATCGGTGTCAGCTCGCACTGGAAATGCGTGCCCAGGTCCTCGATGGAATCGATGCGGGCACGCTGGGTGCCCTCGACCAGCACCTTGACCGTGCCGTCGGGCAGCTTGAGCATCTGCAGGATGTTGGCGACGCAGCCGATCTCGTAGATGTCCTCGGACGAGGGCTCGTCCTTGGCCGCGTTCTTCTGCGCCACGAGCATGATGCTCTTGCCCGCCTCCATCGCGACCTCGAGGGCCTTGATCGACTTGGGGCGGCCGACGAACAGCGGTATCACCATGTGCGGGAACACGACGACATCACGCAGCGGAAGCAGCGGCAATGCCGAGGTTTCTGACGGTACGGTTTCGTTGGGCACGATGGTTTCCTGCGGTTTCAATACTCGAGATGTGGGGCCGGGTCGGCGCGTTTCAAGCCATTGGGGTGCGGAATGAATCTAGCACGCCCTGCCCCCCATCGCGGGCGGGGAAAAGAGCCCCTCAGGCAGCGATCTTTCCCCTATGGGGGCTCGGGTACCCGGCGACGGTGCACCGCGCCGCCTGGCGGGGCAGCGTCGACCCGCCGTGGTGCGCGGCCGGGCGGGGCTCAGCGCGGCGCGCCGGCCACCTTGGGCTGGTCGGCGTAGAGGACGATCGGCTGGCCCTCGCTGACGGAGTTCTCGTCGACGACGACCTTGGCGACGTTCTTCATGCTGGGCAGCTCGTACATGATGTCGAGCAGCACGGCCTCGACGATCGAGCGCAGGCCGCGCGCGCCGGTGCGCCGCTTGAGCGCCCGCCGGGCGATCGCCTCGAGCGCGTCGGGGCGGACCTCGAGCTCGACGCCCTCCATGAAGAACAGGCGGCGGAACTGCTTGATGAGCGCGTTCTTGGGCTCGACCAGGATCTGGACCAGGGCCTCCTCGCTCAGCTCCTCGAGGGTCGCCGCCACCGGCAGGCGGCCGACCAGCTCGGGGATGAGGCCGAACTTGATCAGGTCCTCGGGCTGGGCGTCGCGCAGCAGGTCGCCCACCGAACGGTTGCTCGGGCTGGCGATCTCGGCGCCGAAGCCGATCCCGCTCTTCTCGGACCGGTTGCGGATGATCTTCTCGAGGCCGTCGAACGCACCGCCGCAGATGAACAGGATGTTGGTGGTGTCGATCTGGACGAAATCCTGGTTCGGGTGCTTGCGGCCGCCCTGCGGCGGGACGCTGGCGATCGTGCCCTCGATCAGCTTGAGCAGCGCCTGCTGCACGCCCTCGCCGGAGACGTCGCGGGTGATCGACGGGTTGTCGGACTTGCGCGAGATCTTGTCGATCTCGTCGATGTAGACGATGCCGCGCTGGGCCTTCTCGACCTCGTAGTTGCAGTTCTGCAGCAGCTTCTGGATGATGTTTTCGACGTCCTCGCCGACGTAACCGGCCTCGGTGAGCGTGGTGGCGTCGGCGATCACGAAGGGCACGTTGAGCAGGCGCGCCAGCGTCTGGGCCAGCAGGGTCTTGCCGGAGCCGGTCGGGCCTATGAGCAGGATGTTGCTCTTGGCCAGTTCGACTTCGTCCTTGGACGACAGGTGCTTGAGGCGCTTGTAGTGGTTATAGACGGCCACCGACAGGATGCGCTTGGCCTTTTCCTGGCCTATGACGTACTGGTCCAGGATGGTGCAGATCTCGCGCGGGCTGGGCAGGTCGGAGCGGGCGACGCTGCCGGCCGACTCCGGCGCGTTTTCGTCGCGGATGATGTCGTTGCACAGGTCGATGCACTCGTCGCAGATGAACACCGACGGGCCGGCAATGAGCTTCTTGACCTCGTGCTGGCTCTTGCCGCAAAAGGAGCAGTACAGCAGCTTTTCGCTCGAACCCTTCTTGTCCGACATTACGCTTGCGCCTCGAGTCGGTTGCGCGCTGTCGCCCTCAAGCGGCTTCAGCGCGCTTCACGAAGATTTTGTCCACCAAGCCATAGCTTACTGCATCGTCGGCCGACATGAAGTTGTCCCGGTCGGTGTCCTTGGCGATGCGTTCGGCGGTCTGTCCGGTCAGGCCGGCGTAGATGTGGTTCATGCGCTCGCGCAGGTAGAGGATTTCCCGTGCCTGGATCTCGATGTCCGTGGCCTGGCCCTGCGAGCCGCCCGAGGGCTGGTGGATCATGATGCGGGAGTTGGGCAGGGCAAAGCGCTTGCCCTTGGTGCCGGCCGCGAGCAGGAAGGAACCCATGCTGGCGGCCATGCCGACGCAGATGGTGGAGACATCGGGCTTGATGAACTGCATGGTGTCGAAGATGGCCATGCCCGAATAGACCGAGCCGCCCGGCGAGTTGATGTAGAGCGAGATGTCCTTGTCGGGGTTTTCCGATTCGAGGAACAGCAGCTGGGCCACGACCAGGTTGGCCGTCATGTCGTTGATGGGCCCGACCACGAAGATGACCCGGTCGCGCAACAGGCGCGAATAGATGTCGTAGGCGCGCTCGCCCCGGCCGCTCTGCTCGATCACGATGGGCACCATGCCCAGCCCGACCGGGTCCGTGAATGCCGCCTGTGGCTGCTTGGTCATCGCCTTATCGCTCCTTGACACTGTCCATGAGTTCATCGAATACGAGCGGACGCTCGCTGACCTGCGCGCGCTCGAGCACCCAGGCGACCACGTTGTCCTCGACCACCGAGGCTTCGACCTCGGCGAGCCGCTCGCGGTTGCCCAGGTACCACTGCAGCACCTCGGCCGGCTTCTCGTAGCCGCGGGCGATCGATTCGACCGCTTTTTGCACCTGCTCGGGGCGCGCCTGCAGGTTCTGGCTGCGCACGATCTCGCCCATCACGAGCGAGAGCCGCACGCGCCGCTCGGCCGCCGCGGCAAATACCGAGGCCTCGGGCAGCTGCTTGCCGCCGCGGGAGGAGATCTCCGCCTGGGCCATCTGCAGCAGGGCTTCCTGCTCGGCCGCCACCAGGGCCCGCGGCAGCTCGAAGCGCGCCGCCGCGGCCAGCGCGTCCATGACGCTGTCGCGGGTGCGCGCGCGCAGGCGCGCGGCGACCTCGCGTTCGACATTGCTGAGGACCTCGGCGCGCAGGACCTCGACGCTGCCGTCGGCGATGCCCACCGAGCGGGCGAAATCGGCGTCCAGCGGCGGCAGCACCCGCTCTTCCACCGAGAGCACGGTGATTTCGAATTCGGCGGTTTTTCCGGCCACCGCGGCGCCGTGGTAGTCGTCCGGGAATGGCAGCGGGAAGCGCCGCGTCGCGCCGGGCAGCGCGCCGCGCACGGCATCCTCGAACGCCGGCAGCATGCGCCCGCGGCCCAGCTCGAACGGATAGGCGCTGGCCGATCCACCCTCGAAGGCGACGCCGTCGATCGTGCCGCGAAAATCGACCGTGACGCGGTCGCCGTCCTGGGCCGCGCGCGTCACCGCGACGAAGCTGCCACGCTGGCGGCGCATCACCTCGATGGTCTTGTCCACCTCGGCCGGGCCCACCGCGCAGGTCGCACGCTGCACGGACAGGCCGGCGACGTCGACCGGACCCACTTCCGGGTAGATCTCGAAGGTTGCCTGGAAATTCTGGTGCGCGGCATCGCCATCGGTGCGCGCCTCGATCTGGGGCTGGCCGGCGATGCGCAGCTTGCCCTGCTCGAGCGCGCTCGAGAGCAGGCGCCCGACCTTGTCGCTGAGCACCTCGGCCTGGACCTGGGCGCCGTGGGTCTGGGCGATCATCTTGACGGGTACCTTGCCGCGGCGAAAACCGGGCATCGAGGATTCGCGCGCCAGGCGCGCCAGGCGCTGCGCGACTTCTGCCGCGATCTCGGCCTTGGGGACGCTCAGGTCGACGCGGCGGGCCAGGGTGCCGATCGTTTCAATGGTCTGTTGCATATCTTTCAAGCCGCCGGCGTGTCGCCGCCGGAACCTTCCGGTGGTCGGGTCACGCGGCCTGGGGCCGCGGACGGGTTCATCTGATCCAGAATGCTTGCTTCGTGGTGCGAAGGGGGGGACTCGAACCCCCACGCCGGTGAAGGCGTCAGGACCTAAACCTGGTGCGTCTACCAATTTCGCCACCTTCGCGACGCACCGCTCGTCTGCACGGGAGCCGCGCCGGACCAAGCCCGGAAAGTGTGCAGTGGCGTCGAGCGCAATTCTAATCCATACCGAGCAGCGACGATCCGCAGCCGCCCGCCGCGTCCCGGAGCGCGCGCCCTGCCGTGCTAGCTTTGCCGCCTGGGGCACGCGCCGCGACCCCGATCAGCGCCATAACCGCCGCTGCCCCGCGCCCCGAGTCCGCCTGGAGCTGGCCGCATGACCCCCGACGAGTACTGCCGCGACCGCGCCGGCGCGGCCGGCTCGAGCCTCTACTACAGCACCTTGTTCCTGCCGCCGCGGCAGCGCAGCGCAATTCTGGCGCTCAATGCCTACGGCCGCGAGCTGCGCGACTGCGTCGACGCGTCCAGCGACCCGGGCGTGGCCGGCGCCAAGCTCGACTGGTGGCACGGCGAGCTCGAGCGCCTGTACGCCGGCACGCCCCAGCACCCGGTGACGCGGGCGCTGGCTCCGCACGTGCAGGACTTCGGCTTGACGCGCGCCCGCCTGCTGCACGTGCTCGAAGGGGCACGCCTGGACCTCGTGCAGACGCGCTACCTCGACTTTGCCGCGCTGGCGCGCTATTCCCACCTCGTCGCGGGCGTGGTCGGCGAGACGACGGCGGCCATATGCGGCGGCAGCGATCCGGCGACCGCTGCGCACGCGCACCGGCTGGGCGAGGCGATGCACCTGGTCACCCTGCTGCGCGACGTGGGCGCCGACGCGCGCCACGGCCGCATCTACCTGCCGGCCGACGAGCTGCAGGCGTACGGCGTCACGCCGGCCGATCTGCTGGCCGGGCGCTACGCCGAGGGCTTCGAGGACCTGATGCGCCTGCAGGCGCGCCGTGCGCGCGACCGGTTCGCGCAGGCGCTGGCGCTGTTGCCCGCGGCCGAGCGCCGCGCCCAGCGGCCCGGCCTGATCCTGGCGGCGATCCATTCGAGCCTGCTGGGGGAGCTGGCGCGCGCACGGTTCCAGGTCCTGCACCAGCGCATCGCGCTGACACCGCTGCGCAAGTTCGCCATCGCCTGGCGCACCTGGGTGCTGGGGCCCCCGGGACACCTGCGCTGGACCGGCGCCCAGGATCCTGCGCTGGCACCGCGGCAAAGCGATTAACATCACCGATATGCCTACTTTTCGACCCGAGCTGGAACTGCTGGCACCGGCGGCCAATGCCGACATCGGCATCGAGGCCGTGAACCACGGCGCCGACGCGGTCTACATCGGCGGGCCGGCCTTCGGCGCGCGCGTGAACGCCGCCAACGGCCTCGGAGACATCGAGCGCCTGGTGGCCCACGCGCACCGCTACAACGCGCGCATCTTCGTCACGCTCAACACCATCCTGCGCGACGACGAGCTCGAGCCGGCACGGCGCCTGGCCTTCCAGCTCTACGAGGCCGGGGTCGACGCGCTGATCGTGCAGGACATGGGACTGCTCGAGCTCGACCTGCCGCCGCTGCAACTGCACGCGAGCACGCAGACGGACATCCGCACGCCGGAAAAGGCGCGCTTCCTGCAGGACGTGGGCTTCGCGCAGATGGTGCTGGCGCGCGAGCTGTCGGCCGCGCAGATCGGCGCGATCGGCGCGCAGGTGCAGCGGGCCTGCCTGGAATTCTTCGTCCACGGCGCGCTGTGCGTGGCCTACAGCGGCCAGTGCTACCTCAGCCACGCCCAGACCGGCCGCAGCGCCAACCGCGGCGACTGCTCCCAGCCCTGCCGCCTGCCCTACGCGCTGACCGACGCCCAGGGCCGTGTCGTGGCGCACGACAAGCACCTGCTGTCGATGAAGGACAACGACCAGACCGCCAACCTCGAGGCGCTGGTCGATGCGGGCGTACGATCGTTCAAGATCGAGGGCCGCTACAAGGACATGGGCTACGTCAAGAACGTCACCGCGCACTACCGCCAGCGCCTGGACGCGCTGCTGGAACGGCGCGGCGACCTGCGCGCGGCCAGCAGCGGCCGCTGCGAGATACGCTTCACGCCCGACCCGGCGCGCAACTTCCACCGCGGCAGCACGGACTACTTCGTCACCGGGCGCAAGGACGACATCGGCGCGTTCGACAGCCCCAAGTACGCCGGCCTGCCGATCGGCCACGTGGTGCGCGTCGGCCCGGACAGCTTCGAGATCGCCGTCGATGCGGGCGTCGGACCGCTGCACAACGGCGACGGCCTCACCTACTACGACCGCCAGCAGGAACTGGTCGGCGTCCCGCTCAACCGCGCGGTGCTGCTGCGTCCCGCGGCGACGGAAGGCGAGCCGGCCGTGTGGCGCGTCGAGCCCAACGAACCGGTGGGCACGCTGCCCGACCTGCGCGTGGACCTGCCCGTATCGCGCAACCGCGACATGGCCTGGAACCGGGCGCTCGAGGGCAAGACGGCCGAGCGGCGCATCGACGTGCACTGGCGCCTGGCCGAGGGTGCCGAAGGCCTAGCCCTGGTCGTGCGCGACGCCGACGGCCACGCCGCCACCGTGCCGGCGCCGCAGGAGTTTCCGGCGGCGCAAAATCCCCAGCGCGCGGACGCGGCGCTGCGCGAGTGCCTGGGCAAGCTGGGCAACACGATCTTCCGCGCGCGCGACATCGAGATCGACTGGACGCCGGCGCGCCACATCCCGGCCGCCGCCGCCAACGCCTGGCGCCGCGCCACGATCGAGGCGCTGGAGGCCGAGCGGGCACGCGCGTTCACGCGCCTGCCGCGCCACGCCGCGGTGACACCGCCGGCAACTTATCCCGAGAAAAGCCTGAGCTACCTGGGCAACGTCGCCAACCAGCGCGCGGCGGCCTTCTACGCGCGTCACGGCGTGCGCGTGATCGAATCGGCCTACGAGGCGCACGAGGAACTGGGCGACGTGAGCCTGATGATCACCAAGCACTGCGTGCGCTGGTCGCTGAGCCTGTGTCCCAAGCAGGCCAAGGGCGTCACCGGCGTGCAGGGCACGATACGCGCGGAGCCGATGACCCTGGTCAACGGCAAGGAGCGCCTGACCCTGCGCTTCGACTGCAAGGCCTGCGAGATGCACGTGGTCGGGCGCATGAAGAAGGCGGTGCTGGCGTCCACGCCCGCGGTCCCGGTGCAGTTCCGGGCGCTGGAGCGCCGGCGGGCAGGCGGGGCCGCGAAGCCCGCGCCGGTTCCCCACTCCGGAACGGTCTAAGGCGAATCTCCTGCCGTCTCCAGGCGCGTGCAGGAGGGGCCAGACCGCCGAGCGGGACGCTGCCCTACCAAGACGGGGGGCAACGCGTGAGTCCGCTCTACGGCGTAGAGCGACAAGTCGAACATCGAGCGAAAAGCGGTCCCGGTTCTTTCTTCACGACCCAAAGCAGACTTCCCGGCACGTCCGCTTCTCGGCGTGTCCCTGCTTGCGGCAAGCAATGCCGCAGGTCGCGCTCATCCGCATTAGTCGACTGGACGCCTCGTCCTCGTATGGCTCCAACCCACAATGCAAGCTACAACGATCGGAATTATCGGACCCACGACAATCACCGTGCGGCCGCGAAACCACTGGCCTTCATCGAGGTTCTTGCTGGCTTGCACATACGCTGTGAATTGAGCCAGCGGATAGTGCCCCACGAAATAGACCAAGCCGACAATTAGCGGGGGTACCCACCACGGCCAACCGGATAGGCGAAGGAGCGCGAGGGAAAAAAGTCCCGTCACTATCAAATTGAAAAATACTGACAACCCGACGCTCGGATCATCGGCTGGGCCGATGGCGAGAATCATGAAATAGACGGGCACCAGCGCAATTGCTAACGCGACCTTCATGCCTGCAATGTCCGGTTCGGGGTTAATTGGCAGCGATCTTCAATGTCGCGTCATGGCCGATTGCGCGCTTTGCAGCAATTTGTTCAATCAGAAATTAAATATCCGAGCCATCTCGAAAAAGACACCCCAGATCGCTACTACGCCAGCGCCATTTGCAATTCCTAGCCAATGCCGTCGTAGAACCGACTGTGCCCTTCCTGAAAGACTTGCCGATAGAAGCCAAAGCAATAGGCATATCGAAACGACGACAGCGACCGCGTTCGCCAAGTAACCGACGGCTATACCGATTCCTAGGACATCGCCTCGTTTCGCAAGGTAGCCACCAATCGCGGCGGCCAAACAGAGCAAATTGATTGCCGCGATCCCGACGTGCCAGCGCGAAACCTCACGCACACGATCCAACATTTCACCCTCTGTTACTGATTCGGATGACCGCTATGGAAGTATTCGTAATTGGGGTCGTACTCGTCCGCTCCTGACCGTGAGCGACACTTGCTCCCATCAACCCTTTGACTTTGGCCATAAGCTCCAAGCAATCCCTAGAGCAGCTGGGAGCAACAGAATCGTAAGTACGCCGCCGGACACGTAAATGAACGAACGGAGCAATCGCGGAAGCCATTCCACGGGAAACCAGGCGGCAGCCCAAAGCGTGACCACCAAAGCCGAAATTGCAAGGACCGTCTTTCGAGTATTTGTTAGGTGCATCTGCATTACGGTTTCGAGATCGCCGATCGTTGACGAATGTCCGGTTCCGGAAACATATCCGTACGGGCTTGAACGCCCGCTTCTGGCCGGGTCCGACAAATCCCTGCATGGCCGCTATTTTTCTGCCGACTGTCGCGAAGCGTTGCATACCGACCATCCGAGGTCAAGATGCCCGCTTGTAAGCGAGCAGCGGACCTGGGCGCGGCGCCTTAGTCATCGGGGAGTCATCGGGGTCAGGTCGATATTTGTCGTCAAGGCTGATCCTAAAATCTTCGGACGTAAACTGACATGTATCGACCTGACCCCAGTGCCCGACCCCAGTGCCCG